>WNGO01002934.1_pt1 | contig 10938 bp, 17 predicted proteins | sample 5400511 | NCBI WGS metagenome assembly WNGO01 (sample SAMN13153380, study PRJNA577476) | soil metagenome | isolation source: 20 cm soil or saprolite under Garry oak tree replicate 2 | place: USA:California | collected 2016-06-15
ACCTTGCGGAGTTTTAATAGGACTTGACGATGATGTAAAATTTGTTGAATTGGAGATTAATAAAAAATGATTTCTAATGAAGAGGCTAAACAAAAAGTTGAGGATCTATTTGAATTAGGTATAGATAATTTTTCTAGTTGGGAAGCTGATTTTATTGGTGATGTTTTAGATATTACGGAATTTACAGATGATCAATTAAGAAAAATTGAAGAATTGGCGGAGAAACATTTAGATAATAATAATAATAAAGAAGATTATGAAAATCAAATGTTTGATTCAAGAGGATAAATCTATGAGTGAGTTTTGGATTCAAACCTATACTGGTATTAAATTTGATCTACTTGAACCTACAATAGATATGATAAATATCATTGATGTTGCTCATCATTTAGCAACTTTGAATAGATTTGTTGGAGCAGCTAGATTTCCGTATTCTGTTGGTTATCATTGTATTTTATCCTGTAAACATGCACCATTTGGATTAGAGTTAGAAACTTTATTACATGAAATTGATGAACCTTATATTAATGATGTTTCTTTTCCATTAAAAAATTTAATATCGGATTTTTACGGTATTAATGTTTGAAAGAAATAAGCTATAAAATAAAAGTATTAGCAATTAGAAAGTTCAACTTATGTGTCAATGCTTTTACTGTGGATACATTAAAAGAAATAGATTGTAGAATGGCGGTTACAGAAGAACAACAGCTAATGAAAAATTCTGGTTATTTACACGGAAAAAAATATGAAGGATTAGAACCTTTCCCAATAAATATTCTAGAAAGAAACTGGAGAAATGTTGAATTAGAATTTTTAGATTTATACGAAAAACATAAAAGAATATGACAAGACAAGAACATATTGATCACGCAAAAATATTAATTAATGGTATATTAATAAATCGTTGGCAGTATGAAGGATTATATAGTAATTTAATTGGTAAAAAAATAGATTATAGTTCTTTAAAAGAAGCTGGATTTACAATATATCCTACTTGGGAAGAGTTAATTATAAAATTAAAACCTTGGCTTGCTACTGATGAAACGCTTAAAAAGTGGTTTAAGAAATAAAAATATGGGAGGAATTGATGAGCCAAATCTTATTTATTGGGTATACTAAGACACCAAAATATTACGAATGCGTTATAGAAACAACTGAAAATATAAATATAATAGATAAATTGAAAACAGCTTGGCTTTGTTTAAAAGATGGCTATTATTTAGGCCCATGGAAAATTATTATAGAAGATAAAGAATTATTTGAACTTGTAAGCTTGTACATTAAAGATTTATTTTTGTCTTTAGATATAAACTATCCAAATGATATTTGGTATTTTATTTGTGGTAAGGCTAGAATTGAGCATCCAACTATGAAACAATTAGACCTATTTTTAATAGAAAATTAATATGCTTCAAAAACCAAAAACTTGTGGTGGATGTGTTTTAGAAAACGCTAATGGCGGATTTTCTATTCCAGAAGGAAGATGTACTACAGGAGTTCTTATCATTGGTGAAAGTTTGGGCGATAAAGAAAAATGGGCGGGTTTACCTTTTCGTCCAGAAGCTGAAGCTGGCGCATCTTTAATGAAAGCAATTTCTCTATTAGGAAAACAACGAGAAGATTTTGCTTTCTGGAACATGATAGGCTGTCAACCACCATTTAATGCTTTAGAAAATACTAGCTATGAATATTCTTCTATCGAGCATTGTAAGGTTCATTTTCAACAAGTTCTAAATAAATACAAACCTAAAGTTATTCTTGCGCTTGGAAACCTTCCAACCAAGCATTTACATCTTTTAGATCAATCTATTAAGGATCAAATTGAAAAGCTAACAATAGCTGGAGAGAAGAAAGAATTAACTAGTTATTTAAATAACTTTAAGAATGTAAATATTAGAGGTTATATTTTACCATCAATTTACAATATTCCAATGATTTCTAGTTATCACCCTAGTTATGTAACTAGAGAAGGTAAGATATATCTTGGAGTTTTGAAGGATGATTTAAAAGCTGCAATTGATTTTGCTGCGGGATTATATAATACTAACTACAAAACTAAATATATTGAAGAACCAACCATTGAAGAAGCAGAAGCCTTTTATAATTTTTGTAGATCAAATCCTAATCTTCCAATTTCACATGATATTGAAACCCCATATACAACTTTAGAAATAGATGAATCGGAAGTTGAGTATGAAAATATAGAAGTAAGGGATATAATCTCTATTCAATTTTCTGTTCAAGAAGGAACTGGAATTTATTTTCAGTGGATCGAACCATTTATAGGAATCGCAAAGAAAATCTTGGCTTTATCAAATCCAAAAGTAGGACATAACTCTTGGGCTTTTGATAAAGTTAATATTGAATATCATTTAGGAATTGGATCAATTAAAGGTCAAAATATAGATACCCAATGGATGTGGAAATGGATGAATCAAGATTTTGTAAAGACTGGCAAAGCTTTACAATATGTATTAAGTTTTTTCAATAGAAGTTTTCCTGCTTGGAAGCATATAGCCCAAACAGAACCCAAGAAATATGCTTGTCATGATCCAAATGCAGCTTTAATTATTTTTAATGGTCTATATAAAACCTTTAATGACCCAAATATTTTTAAAACTACACAAGCAAATTATAATGGATTTCCAATTAAATCTTTATGGCAAGGTTTCATAGATGATGTTGTAGAATTACGAGTTGTATTAGATGATATGACCAAAAGAGGATTTCCAATTGATCCTATCAAAAGAGAAGAATTTAGATTACGGATTGAAACTGAAAAAGATAAAGTTTTATTAGAACTTCAAGATGAATTTCCTCTTTATCTTCGTAGGCTTGACCCGCTTGAAGGATATAAAAGAGTTCCAGCAGAGATAATTGAGATAGAAGATTTATTTAAAAAGGCTTCTAATTTTAAAACTGGCGGTGAAACTCCTTTTTACATAGTCGAATCACCAGAAGTTTACAACTTGCGACTCGCCCAATATATTGAAGAGCATACTAGAAAAGAAAAAACTACTGGTTTAGTTTTAAAAGAATTCATAATTGATGGTTTACCAGAAAAACGATGGGTTAGAATGGAAGAATTTAAACCTAATTCTTCTCAGCAAGTTGCTAATTATTTAAAACATAAATCTCAAGAGGCTTTGAAAGCTGGAAATAAAAAACTAGCTTTGGCTTATAAAGTTCCTACAAAAAGAAATAGAAAAACTGGTGAGGTTTCTGATACAACTTCTAAAGACGAACTCTACTATATGGCTGAGAAGTTAGTAGAATTAAATCATCCTGATCCTTTTATTAACAAAGTAGTTTATTCTAGAGAACTCGATCACCTTGCTGGAACATATATTGGTAGAAGAACTGAAAATAAAAAGACTGGTAAAATTAAAATTACTGGTTGGCAGCCGGATTCTGATAATAGGCTAAGAGCTAAATTTCAGTTTATTCCAGCTAGTGGTCAGTTGTCAACAAGTCCAAACATTCAGAACGCACCAGCCAGAGGGACTTTATTTTCTTCTACTGGTTATGCAAATTTAGCTAAACAATTTCGCTCTTTAGTTGTAGCTGAAGGAAGTAAAGTTCTTTTAGAGGCTGATTATTCTGCTTTTCATATTAATACTTTATCATTTGAAGCTGAAGATGAAGATTACAATCGAATTGGAAAAATCGATCCACATTCTTTCCTAGCTGCCCATATTATTTCAGATTATATTGATTTAAGAGTTTTAAAATTAAAGCAAACTAAACCAGTAAAATTAACAGATGAGCAATGGAAAGCTAGAATTTTAGTTGGCGAAGAAACTATCGAGAGATTGAAGAATTTACACTCTTGGTTAGATTTAGATGATGAAAAACTAGCAGAGCATTTGAAATTTATAAAGAAAAATTATAAATTCATTCGTGACTCACAAGCTAAACCAGCACTTTTAGGTCTTGGATTTGGAATGGGCATAAAAAAGTTTTATAAACTAAATCGCCACACGTTCAAGAATGAAAATGAACCAAAACGCATCCACCAATTAGTTAGAAAATTATTTCCAAAGACATTTATTGAATTTCCAGAAAGAATTAAAAAACAAGCTGACAGACAAACTTATTTAATCTCTCGTTATGGTTATATCAGAAGATTCTACGATGTTTATGATTGGAGATTATTAGATAAACCCCGCGCGCCAAAAGGCGAGGAAGAAATAATTAAAAATTCTCGTGGTCAATATTGGTGCAGAAAACCTGGAGTAGATTCTGAAGCTTGTATTGCTTATTTGCCGTCAAATCATGCGTTCGGTTGTAAAAAAGAGAAAATGCGTGAGCTTTCACATTTTAATAAAGATGGAATAAATATAGATTTAAACGCAAAGTATGGTTTAATAAATGAGATTCATGATAGTTTAATATTTGAAGTTGAAAAATCCTTAGTTGAAGAATCGGCCAAACTTATTAAAAATGTTATGGAATCACCCGCACAATATTTGAAAAATAGTTTATTTCCTAACGGACTTACAACTTCTGTTGAGGTTAAGATAGGAAAAAACTGGGCGGCTTTTAATGATAACCCATCAAAAGGCCCAATTAATTTGGCTGGAATGAAAGATTATATTGTATGAAAAATGATATAGAACTAGCTAATTTAATTTTAAATCTTTACAATGTAAAATTAAAATATGAAAAAATTGAAGGAACTGGAGATTCAAAATTTAATACAAAAATCTACAGTGCCATTATAGGTATAAATAGCTTGTTTGTAGATTTTAATAAATATAAAACTTTAAATCAAGCACAACGAAATTTTGCACATAAGTTAATCTCAAACGCAAAACATTTCAACTAGGAAGGTGGTGAGTATTTTGAGAATAGTAGTATTAAAGGTCGATAGAGACGTGATAAATAATATAGTAGCTTGGATTACTATTGGAGTCTTTGATAAAACTGGAAAGCAAACTATGTCTTTATTAGTTAATGGAAGTTGTTTAGTTCAAGGTTTAGATATTAGAGAAGGGATGGAATTATTATTAGTTCCTAAAATATAAATCTATGAATGAACTTTCTGACTTAATAATAAAAGATAAAGCTGAAAAATATATAGTTAGTCTTAATCTAACTCCAAATGAATATAAGATACTTATGTTTTGTATTGAAGATCATGAAAGAATTTATACTAAAACTATTCCATTAGGAGAATCATTTAAGAGTTTGAAAGAAAAAATAATTATGAGTCATGTTTTAAATAATGTTAGCCAGATGAGAACACCATGTAAGAGTAATAAAAAATGAAAACTATAATAGCTGGAAGTAGAACTATAACTAATATAAATATTCTACAAGAAGCGTTAAAAGAAATAGATTGGAAAATTACAGAAATAGTTTGTGGAAAAGCTAAAGGTGTAGATTATTTAGGTGAGGTTTATGCAAGAGATTTTGGTATTCCTATAAAATACTTTCCAGCAAATTGGAATTTATATGGAAAATCTGCTGGCCCAATCAGAAATAAACAAATGGCGGAATATGCTGATGCTGCAATAATTATTTGGGATGGAATTTCTAAAGGTAGTTTAAATATGATTAAGACTGCTGAGAAATTAGGCTTGAAGATTTATATTAAAAATTTACTAAAAGAAAAAGGAGAAGCCTCATAAACTTCTCCTTTTCTTTGTTTTAGTTAAGTTGTAATACCTATTTATTTAGTTTCATCTAGCAAATTTTGAATCTTAGTAGTATCCAAATTGTGTTTAGCTTCTGCCTCTTCTAAAAGAATATTAATATCCTTTCCAGTAGCACCTTCGATTTCTTTAATTGCAGAAATAATTAGAGGGGTTAGAGTTCCACTCTCATTTACCAATTGATTAATTAACGTAAGAACAGCTAGAAATCCCATAAGTCTCCTTTTTATTTTTACTATTTACTGTTTAAGAGTAGCAACGACTGGATTTGCACATTGTCCAATTATTGCTGCTACAACTTTAATATCAGCAATAATAGAAGCAAGTGCGGTGTCAAAAACTAATGCACCAGTTTTAGATTTAATTCCCAAAACTCCAGCAGCTTGCAAATCTTTAATAGCATTTGCAACTACTAATAATTGTCCTGCAAGAATACAACGATTAATTGTACTATCACTATTCATTGATTTTGCTGTAGAAATTAACACACCGTTTGCGCCATTAATTTTCTGTAAAAGAAGTGCAACTTGATGTGTTTTTTCTTTGCTCAAAATTCCATCATGATAAAGTTGTGCAACTGAATCTGTAGTTGTATCAATTACAGTTTGTACATCTGATGCTGCGACTGCGGCTTTTTGCACATCAGTATTTTTGTTACACATAAAATTAAGATTTGCAAATAATAATACAAATCCTAATGAAATTGTTGTAAGTTTTTTCTTCATAACTAACATTTCTATTTTATTTTCTCCTTTACTTTTTTGGTTTAAGAGGATCACCTTCTGAATCAGTAGCTTGTGTAGTCCCACCAGAGACATTAAAATCTTTAGCAACAACTCCAATTGCTGCTAATGCACAAGCAATAACAAAACTAAACCATTCTTGTTTAGTAGATGGAAGTTTTGCTCCAATTCCCATAATATAAGTTAGAACAGCAAAAACTACACCTATAACTGTTGTTTTCCAATTGTTAAACTGCATAATTTAAAATCCTTTCTTTTAGTACCCTGTAGCCAACTGAAAGTGCATCGGGTCTTTCCTACCTTTAAAATCTCCACCATAAAAAAATCCAACAGAAGTAAAACATTCAACAATTTTATCTGGAAATCTTTTTGTACTTCCTAATTGATGAGCAGTTACATCACCAACTGTAATATCAAAAGCTTCCATATCTATTGCAATCCCAAAACTATGTAAGGAAATTCTATCCCTACCTCTAATATTTCTTTTTGCATAAATACCATTAAATTCAACAAATTGTTTAGCCAATCCAGCATCTTCTACATTTTTAAAGCCTTTAATAAAATTGTCAACTGCTAATTTATGTGCTCTTGCTTGATTAACGGGTTTTTTGTCATAAAAAAGGGTGTATGGAAGATCAAATGTAATTATATTATTAGTTTCAAAATTAGAACTATTTGGATTACCAAATACTTCAATTATTTCCAAGATGCCATTTGGAATTTTATGTAACATAAATCATTAAGCTCCTAGTGATTTTAAATTTTTATATAAATTTAAGTAACCAAATAACCATATTATATGTTTCATTCCATAAATAATAAAATAAATAATTATACCAATTGAATAAATCTTAGTTTCAATATGTGAAAATAAAATTAAATTAATTAATATTAAGTTATTAATGAAGGATAATAAGTATCCAATAATAACTAATCGCCAAGCATTGCCATTTAAAACTTCCTTAATAAGGTGAAAGATAATAATCATCCCACCGTCACAGGTAACTGAAAGAATAATTGCTGTAGCTATTATAGATTTTAGCATTTAAGCCGCCAGTTGTTTTGGAGTTCTTTTGACAATTAAATTTGCTAAAACAACACCTGCTGCAACTTTAATTCCTGGAGCTAAATCTTCATACCTTATTAACTTCTCTAAAAGCTCAATTAATCGATCAAGTTCTAAAGAAGTTAAAACTCCAGCTTTCTTCTTTTTTATCAACGCACGAATTTCACCATTTTCTGAGGCTCTTTCCATTATAATTTATTTTTTACCTCTTAAACTCTCTAATAACAATTCTTGCATATATTCTTCCATTGCATCAGTTACCTTTTTTACTTGGAGCATATCGGACTTTAAATTTTTAATATCTTCCAAAGCTGCCGTTCTTTTTTTGCTTACAATAGTATAAATTGAAAATATAAAAGACAAAACAGCACAGCATCCAACTGTAATAGATAACCAATTAGGCATAACATTTTTTATAAATCCTTTATAACTTTGGTAAACCAGCTTTTCGTAATCGTTTATTAATTTCCTTTAGTTTTTCTACTTTTTGCCGCTCGTAAAAATCACTAACAGGAGCGGGTGTAATATTTATGACCTGACCAAATTGTTGTAAAGGAGTTATTTTATATTTTCCTTCAATAGTTTCGCCAGTTCCAGTTCTATAACCTTTACCTTGAACTAAAGTTTTATTACCAATTTCAATTCCACCAGTTCTAGCAGCAGTAATTGGGCCTTTTAAAACTCTAGGAGAAATTTCTGCAAGACCTTTTAATCTGGTTTTTCTATCAGTTAAATCATCTAATCCTTGCAAAATTTGTCCAAAGGTGCTCAAAACAGGAATGGTAGAACTTTCTAAATTAGAAAAAACAGTATCTTTTACTCCAGAACCAACCCTAAGGGTATCTAAAACTGGAAAGCTTGGAGTTAATTTTTGGCTTATAGATAGACTTCTAGTAACTCCATAAAGAGCTAATCTTTCCAAAGTATCGTTATTTAAATATTTATGTAATTCCTTCTTTGGATCTTTTCCAGTTAAACCCGTATATAAAATTCCAGCAAATCCTGATAATGGTAATCCTCTAATTCCACCCATAATTAAAAGTGGAGCTAAATGCCTAGAAGTTGCAGCAATGCTTCTATTTTTAAAGTCAGATTTTACATTTAAAATTAAATTCTCCATCCACATATGATTAAAGGCATTAAATTGATAAACCAACTTTCCACCTTCACCAAATTGTCTAACAATCGCTGGAGCCTCACCACGAGTAGGATTTGATTGAGTTGCATCGACGGCGCGGACTATAAAATCTGTTAATTGTTCACCAGCCAAATTAAATTTCTTTCCAACTAAGTAAGCCTCTGCCGCTACATGAGTTCTAGTAGTTTTTTCACCAGCACGCATAAAAGTTCCAGCCCAATGTTCTTGTTTTTGCAAATTAAAAAACCCACCAGTTTTCTTTTGAAGTTGACTTTGAACAGATTTTTGTGCTTCAATTTCCAATAAAGACTTATTAAATTCTGCTTCAATTACTCCTTCTGATTTTAATCTATTATAAATATCTACAAAATCTGGATCGACTGAACCTTTTCCTGTTAAATTAAATTGAGCTAATTGTCCTGCTAATTTCCAAGCTTTAGTAAAATATTTCTCTGGTTCTGCTCCTTTTAATCTTTGTCCTTCTGACCCTTCAACACGAGCAAAATAAGAATAAGTTTGAGTAATTGGCTGAGCAACTGCATTTAAATATAGCTGATTTACATCATAGCCAAGATTAAATAAATAAACTGCTTTTCTAATTCCGCCAAGAACTGTATTTTTTGCTGATCTATCTGGTGAAGAAATCTCATCATCAATATATTTCTGCGCAATTTGATAAAGCCTAAAATCAGAATCTCTCAAACCTGTTTCAGCTAATTTCTTAGTCGCCTCATTTCCAGCAACACGAGAGTAAAAACTACTTGCATAAACTTCGGTCTGATGTGCGATAGAATTTAAAACAAATTTCCAATTCCTGTCATATCCTGGAGTGAAATCTCTTTTTAATTCATAACCAAAAGATGGAAATCTAGAATAAACTTCATCGCGTAAAGCTTCAATTTCTGGAGAATTTGGATTGACTCCGGCGTTATCAATTAAATCTTCAAATTGGCCCGGAGTTAAATTTCTACTTGCGGCTCTAAGTTGCTGAGGTTTTTTCAAATCATATAAATCAAAATTAGTTGCGCCATTTAATTTCTGCTGAGTAATCCAATCGTCTCTTTCTTTATCAGTTTCAAAATGTTGATATAATTTATTCCCATTAGCATCTTCAGCATAAGCAACAATACTTCCTTGACGCTGGAGAGAAATATAACCAGAGTTTTTCATTTCCTCGAAATGAAGATAAATCTTATCCATTTCTTTGGTTAAGGAAACTCTCTGCTTTGAGATTTTAATAAAATCTTGTAAAGGCAGATTTGGATCGGTAAGTTTTTCATCTAATCTATTTGCTCTTTCGCGCATAGAATAAAGTTTAGTTTCCCTACGCCAGTTCAAGTTAAGGTTTTCGGCCTCTCTAGCAGCCGTAAATGCCTCAGTTTGCTCTGGAGTTAGTCCAATAGTTGCGGCTGCGAGTAAATCTGCTTGGTTTTTATAAGTAACTCCTGATTCATTTAATTTAAATAAAGCTTCAGCAACAACATCAGCATCATTGTCTTTTGCAGATTTGTTTGCAGAATGAAGATTATTAATAACTGAAGTTTCAAATGAATTTCTAGCCCTTTGTGCTTTTCTAACTATATTATAAGTCTCTCCAAATTCTGTACTTTCTTGTGCGAGTCGAATCATTCTAGAGGTATTTAAAGAAATAATTCTTAAAACACTATCTCGTTCTGAAATAGCATCTTTGCTTTCCTGATTCTTCATCAGCATTTTATTGCCAATAAAACCACCTTCATTGAATTTTCTGGCTTTAAAAGCTGTAGAGTTTTCAGCATTTTTAATATCAGAAATTTGTACGTCTAAAGAAGATTTAAAATCTTTTCCAATTCCTTTTACTTGAACCCACAAATCTTGCAAATGTGGCTTAATCGCATCACCAAATCTTTGTACTAATTCTTTAGAAAAATCAAAGAAATCTTTTGCATCTGACCAGTTTAGTTTTAGGAAATCAATAAAAGCATCAGGATTTAGGCCGGAATTAAAAACGTTATTACTAACACTTTGATTATGCTGAAATAATTTATCTGCCAAAGTTTCAGCCGTTACATCTTTTAACATATAAGTGAAATTACCTATATTAAAAGTATATAAAAATCCACCTTTAGGCAATTCTTGCTGACCCAAATATTTAAATCCAAATGATTCTATTAAATCTTTAGGAGATTGGTTTGGATTTATATTAGAAATATCTTGTGGAATTTCAATTGGTGGGTCTGCTTTAGTTAAAGCTTCTACTAAATTATTTCTATGCTGGTCAAAAGCTTCTCTAGTTACAAGAGCATTTCTAATTCCAGTTTCAGGGGATTTTAATTTTTCACTTCCACCTAAGCC
>WNGO01002936.1_pt1 | contig 10936 bp, 9 predicted proteins | sample 5400511 | NCBI WGS metagenome assembly WNGO01 (sample SAMN13153380, study PRJNA577476) | soil metagenome | isolation source: 20 cm soil or saprolite under Garry oak tree replicate 2 | place: USA:California | collected 2016-06-15
GGCTGACCAGCGAGTTCGTGAGCAGCGTCGGAACGCGTGCGACTGTTGCCAGCGGCCGGTGCCTTCCCTACGGCGAAGGAATCACGTTCTGGCCGCTCGCCGAGGTCCTGCGCGACGTGGCGGGCGTGGGCGACGGCGACACCGTGGACGAGGTCCGCGCACGGGTCACCGGCCTGGTCCCTCCGGGTGAGGATGCCGACCTCGTTAGAGAAAGACTCTCGGGCGTGCTCGGGCTCGGTGCAGCACCGGGAATTCAGGAGACGTTCTGGGCCGTGCGACGACTCTTCGAGCAGCTCGGCGAGCACGGCCTCGTAGTCGTGTTCGACGACATTCAGTGGGCGGAACCGACCTTCCTTGACCTGCTCGAGTACCTCGCGGTCTTCATTCAGGACACCCCGCTCCTGCTGGTGTGCCTCACACGCCCGGAATTGTTCGAACAGCGGTCCGCATGGATGGCGACCAACCCGAACAGCAGAGTGGTTTCGCTCGCGGCCCTAACCGACGCCGAGTGCGACGGCTTGATCACGAACCTCGTCGGTGGTGCTGACGTTCCGCGCAGCGCGCGTTCGCGGATCGCCGAGGTCGCCGAGGGAAATCCGTTGTTCGTCGAAGAGACGCTGCGGATGCTCGTCGACGACGGGCTGCTCGAGCCGTCCGAGGGCTCGTGGACGGTGACCGCGGACATTTCGGATCTCTCGATCCCCACCACGATCCAGACGCTGCTGAGCGCGCGCCTCGATCGCCTGCCGGAGGCAGAACGGGCGGTGCTCGAGCGGGCGTCCGTCATCGGGCGCGTGTTCTGGTGGAACGCGCTCGACGCGCTCTCTCCGGAGTCCGAGCGGGAGGAGTTGGCGCATGCGCTCCAGTCTCTCGTACGCAAGGAGCTGATCCGTCCCGACCGAACGGAGCCGCGCCAAGACGACGCCTTCAGTTTCGCGCACATCCTCGTGCGCGACGCCGCGTACCTCGGCATCCCAAAGGCCACGCGAACGGATCTGCACGAGTCGCTCGTCGACTGGTTCGAAGCCAAAGCGGAAGACCGGACGGGAGACGCCGAGAGTATCCTCGGTTACCACCTTGAGGAAGCGCACAAGGCGCTGATCGATCTCGGGCCGACGAACGAACGAGCCGACAGGCTCGGCCGGCGGGCGGGCGCGCTGCTTGCGACCGCCGGGAAACAGGCATTCGCTCGCGGCGACATGCCTGCCGCCGTGAACCTCCTGACTCGCGCGGTCTCGCTGCTGCCAGCCACGGATCCAATCAGGCTCGACTGCCTGCCGGCGCTGGCGTTCGCCCTGATCGAGACAGGCGACTTCACCCGGCTCGAGACGGTCTCAGTCGAGATGAACACTGCGTCGGCCGATTCCGGCGATCCAGGCGCCAAGGCGCATGCCGCGCTCGTCGGGCTCTGGATCCGGCTGTTCACGAGTCCCGAAGGCTGGGCGGAGGACGCGATGAACGAAGCGACGCGCGGGATCGGCGTCTTCGAGCAGCTCGGTGACGAGCAGGGCTTGTCGAAGAGCTGGTCACTCTTGGGGCTCGTCCACTTGTACACGACGCAGTTCCGTCCCTCGGAGGAGGCGTGGGAACGCTCGAGCGTGCATGCACACCGAGCTGGGAACCTACGCGAGGAGCTTGAGAGCCTTTCGTGGGTGCCGATCTGCGTCTGGGCGGGGCCGACACCCGCGGACCAGGCCCTCGAGCGGTGCCAGAGCGTGATCGAGCGTGCGCGCGGCGACAAGAAGGTCCTGTCCACTGCGCTCTTCGTGCAGGCCGAGCTCGAGGCGGGGCTCGGCAGATTCGACGAAGCGCTGGAGCTGATCGCGCGGTCGAAGGCTCTGCTGGAGGAGCTCGCACTTACCGTCTGGATCGCAGGGCCGCTGACGCAGTTCGCGGGCTGGGTCGACCTCTGGCGCGGCGACCCCGCGGCGGCTGAGAAGCAACTTCGCTGGGGCCACGAGACATTGAGTGAAATCAAGGAGATGGCGTGGCTCCCAACCGTCGACGGGATCCTGGCCGAGGCGATCCACGCTCAGGGCCGCGTTGACGAGGCAGACAACCTGGCCGTCGCGATCGCGGAATCGGCAGGCAGCGAGGACGTCTACTCGCAGTTGCTGTGGCGCGGTGTCCGTGCGAAGGTGTTCGCCAACCGCGGCAGAGTCGACGACGCGGAACGTCTGGCGCATGAGTCCGTGGAGCTCGTCTCGGGCACGGACTTTCTCCACGGGCACTGGTATGCGTGGATGACGCTTGGTGAGGTCTTGCAGCTCGCGGGGAGGGGGGCCGAGGCGCAGGTGGCGGCGGCGAACGCCACCAGGGCCGCCGAGGACAAGGGCCATCTCGTGCGCGCCAGGCTTGCGCGGGAGCTCGGCGTGCGCGTCGAAACGCCTGCGCTCTGAGCCCCGAAGCTGGCGCTTTCCCAGCTGAGCTAACGCCCCGAGCGGGGGCAGTGTAGCTTCGCCACTCGCGGCCAGGGGCCGTAGCGTCCTTGTCGGGCCGTTGCGGCACCCGGGCTTGTGCAAATTCACATGAGGCCTCTGTGCCCCAGGAACTCCTGCGGGTCCGCGTAGTCGCCACGATGCTCGGCGGACGCTGGACGTACAACCCGCCGCCGTGGGAAAATCGCGCCGCGGGGTAGTCCAAAGCGCAGGAGGCCAACCGATGGAAGCAGGCGCCGGCCCAACTCGTTCCTTCGACCATCTGCGGGAGAGCTCGATTGGGCTGCCGCAGGTCCTGTTCCAGTCGATCACGCACATGGCTCCCGGAGCCGCGATCGCGTTCTCGATTCTCTTCTCGGTGCAGTTCGCGGGACCGGCGCTGCCACTGTCGGTCCTCTTTGCCCTCATCGCGTGCGTCCTCGTCGCCAGCTCGATTGGCCAGATGGCGAAGAAGGTTCCCTCGGCGGGAGGCTTGTACGCGTACGTCGCACGCGCGCTCGGCCCCCGGGCCGGGTTCATGGTCGGCTGGTCGTTCCTCCTCTTCGAGCCACTCGTCGCGCCGCTGCTCTTTCTCATCTTCGCCTGGTCGACCGCGAATGTCGTCAGCGCGGACAAGCACGGGCTCGGCTGGCACTACACGGGGCAGTGGTGGATCTGGGTCGTCGTCGCGTCGGCGATTGTCTTCTTCCTGACCTACCGCGACGTCCGCCTCTCGACCCAGGCCGGCGTGGTGCTCGGCATCTTCGAGATCGGCATCTTTGTCGCCCTCGCCGCGTGGATGCTGATCTCCAATGCGAGCGATCTCACCCTCCAGACCTTCAACCCGTCGCACGCGGCCGCAGGCACGTACAACGGCATCTTCAAGGGGATGGTGTTCGCCATCCTGGCCTTCATCGGCTTCGAGGCGGCGGCGCCGCTGGGCGAGGAGGCTAGGCGTCCCCGCTGGGCGATCCCGCGCGCCGTTGTCCTCTCGGCCTTCGGAATCGGCCTGTTCTACGTCTTCTGCTCCTACGCCTGGGTGATCGGGACGGGTTTCGGCGACTTCACGAAGGTGACGACGGCTTCGGCGAATCCCTGGCAGGACCTCGCAGTCGTCTTCTGGGGCGGGGGTTGGGTGCTCGTTTTCTTCGCGATCATCAACTCGGCCCTAGCGAACGCGAACGCCGGCGTCAATGCGGCGACGCGGATCATCTACGCGATGGGACGCAACGGGATCCTTCCGAGGGCGTTCGCGCGCACCCACCCCGTGTACAAGACGCCGTACATCGCGATCTATGCGCAGACCGCGATCGGGCTCGTCGTAGCAATCCTGACCGCGTGGAAGTGGGGACCGCTCGTCGCCTTCTCGATCATCGCCGTCGCGGTCACGATCGTCGTGATCACGGTCTACATGACGATCTGCTTCGCGACGATGATCTTCTACACCCAGGGGGAAGGGGCGAGCGAGTTCAATCCCTGGGTGCATTGGCTGTTCCCGCTGCTCGGCGCGGCAGCGTTCGTCCCGCCCCTCTACTACCAGTACTTCCCGCTCCCTCCGTATCCGCTCCGCTACGCCAACTGGATCGCGCTCGGCTGGCTGGTGTCCGGCGCGCTGATCACCGCGTTCTTGCCACGTGAACGGCTCGCCAACGCGGAGCGCGTGTTCATCGAGGAACGCGCGGTCGGAATCGCAGGCCCGGACGTCCCGCCGCCGGAGCCGTTGGCAGCACCCGCAAGCTGATGGCCGTCACGACCGTCGATCACGTCCTGACACGCGATCAGATCATCTGGGCCTTCGGTCCCGACCTCGAGCCCGTGCTCGAGGTCGAGCCGGGCGAGACGGTCACGTTTCAAACGAACGATTGCTTCACCGGCCAGATCACGTCGGAGGACGACCTCGTCACGAAGATCGACTTCGAGCGCGTGAACAGCGCGACCGGACCTGTGGCGGTCAAAGGAGCAGAGCTCGGTGACTCGCTCGTCGCGGAGATCCTCGACGTGCGCCCGATCGACGTCGGCTTCGCCTGCCTGATTCCCGGCTTCGGACAGCTGATCGACCAGGTGCAGGCGCCGGTGACCAGACTCTTCCGCATCGAGAACGGCTGGATCGAGATGAACGAGCGCGTCCGTTTTCCGGCGCGGCCGATGGTCGGCGTGGTCGGTGTTGCGACCGACGGCGAGACGTTGACGAACGGCCTCGCCGGACGTCATGGCGGCAACCTCGACGACCACCTGCACGGCAAGGGCGCCCGCATGTACTTCCCGGTCCGCCAACCCGGCGGCATGTTCGCGGTCGGCGACATGCACGCATCGATGGGAGACGGCGAGGTCTGCTTCACCGGCGTCGAGATCGCGGGTGAGGTCGACATCCGCTTCGACCTGCTCAAGGGCAAGCAGGGCACGTGGCCGGTGACCGAGCTCGCCGACCGCTGGCTCGCGCACGCAACGGCCTCCGAATACGATGAGGCCCTCCAGCTCTGCTCCGAGGAGGCCGCCCGTTTCCTCGTCGACGAGTGGAGCTTCACGATGGAGGACGCCTTCATCTTCCTGTCGGTCGCATGTGACGCGGGCGTCGCGCAGGCGTGCAAGCCGGCGCCGAGCTTCGGCACGATCGCGCGCTTCTCGATCCCGAAGATCGAGGCCACGCCGACGCCTTTTCGCCCGTCATAGCCTGAAAGAGTGGTGTAAACCGAACCCTCGACGTCGTTGCACTCTCGATAGCGATGCGCACGACGGAAACCTGCTCGAATTCTGGTCGCCGGGCGGGGCCTGAAAGGACGAGAGCCCCGCCGGAGCCCTGAGGGCGTTCGTGTCGCCCGTCTCGTCGAAGAAGAACTGCTTGAAGTCCGAGCCCGGGCGGAACTGGCCGTTCTCGGGTCGCTTGAACGGGGTGCCCTGCGCCGTCTTCGCGAGCGCGCTCGCGTTGAAGGGAGAGGTCCCGTCGAACAGGCTCAAGGCTGATGGTGGACACCTTGTCCCCTGGGAACGTCCGGCTCTCGCACGTGCTCTGCAACCGAGAGGACTATGGCTGGCGTATGAGGATCAGACGGATGCTCGAGAAAGGGATGTCACTTGAGGAGATCGCCGAGAACCTCTAAGCGTTCGCCTGGGCCAGTGTTCCGGAATGGCCCCCGAGGAACGTGTCGAGGAGAGAAATGGTTCGCGTCGCCGTCAGGCGTCGGCTCGGGCGAGGCGTTCGACTCGTTGTGCTTTCAGCTGCTCGTAGCTGAGCTTCGGCCGGTTGTAGATCAGTTCGTCGCGAGCGTTGTGGAGAGCTTCCCAGATGCTCGCCGCCCAGGCGATCTGCGTCTCGTAGGGCGAGAAGCGGGCGCCGCGTTCGCTTTCGTAGGCGTGAAGGAAGGCTTCGGAGCTTTCGAGCGACGCGAGTGCTGTCCTGCCGTGGCTCGCGAAGATCCCAGCCGCGCTTCCGGCGATCGCCGCTTCGGGCAACCAGGCGAGGCCGTCCCAGTCGTGGACGGCGTGTGCCTCTCCGTGCCGCCAGCGCATGTTCTGCGCTTCCCAGTCGGCGTGACCGAGTACGGGTGACAGGTCGCATCCGGCCAGCTTTGCCTGCACGCGCCGGATGGCGTCCTCGATCCAGGTGGGCACCGCTGCGGCCGCATGGCGCTCGGGCATCGCGTCCCATCGCACCCACTCCGGGTTTGGCAGCGGCGGATCGAGGTCAAGGGCCGCCAGGCGGCGGACGAGGTCGGCCAGAAGCCGACCCGATCTTGCGGCTGCCTCGGGTGTGTCTTTCGTCTCAAGCTCGCCGCCTCCGACGAACCGCTCCGCATGCACTGCGACGCCGTCGCTGACGATCACGTCGGTCAGCGGCATCGGACAGGGAAAGCCTTGCTCGGCGAGCAGTCTCTGCGCCGTAACGCAACGGCCCGCCCGACCTGATTCATCGACGCGACGCTTCACCACAACCTCGCGTCCATCGGCAAGTCGAACACCGACAACCTCGGACAGATGCGACACGCAGAAGAGGACGGCCACCGGTCTCGCTCCCAGAAAGGCTTGGCACCACTCATCGGCCCAGACCGGTAGATCTGGCATCAGCTCGAACCGCGCAAACCAGACGTCAACTCCCACACGAGTCGCCGATCATGACACTGGCATGTGCCAGCGTTCAGGAATGACGCCTGACCTGACCTGACCTGACCTGACCTAGGACGAGAACGCGGGTGCGTACTCGAATGGTCCGGCGACTGACGGCGTGTACGCGCGTAGAGGTCGAGCTTGGAAGGCGCTGCCCCACCTTGGCTCTGGCGGCATCACACCAAGTTCCGCGGCTGGACGGAACCCGAAGCGGCCGTAGTACTGGGGAGACCCGAGCAAGACGACCAAGGGGACATCCTGCGCGTCCGCGGCGCTGACAAGCGCGTTCATTAGGGCGCTTCCGATCCCTTTCGCTTGGTGGTCGGGAAGGACGCCGATCGGACCCACTGCGACCACGGAGTCGAAACCGACCTTCGCGCGACTTACGGTCACATGACCGACAACCGCGTTCTGAGCCAGCGCAGTAAACGACAGCTCATCAATCACGTCCTTCGCCTCCCAAAGTGCGGCAAAGATTCCCACCTCGGGTGGCACACGATCGCCGTGATCTTGTCGCTTGAACGCTTCTGCGTAGACAACCTTCGCTGCTTCGTAGTCGCGCGGCTCCTGTGGTCTGACGATCACGCGCACATGGTCGCACGCGCCGCACGTTCGCGTGCGCAAGCGTGCTCTCGCCTGAGCTCCTTTGCGGCCCAGCGTGACACCCTTGAGTTCTTGTCGCTTTTCCGCCAAAACGCGACAACGATGCGGATGTGTTCGCGAGAGATTCGCGAGCGTGCGCTCACGGGGGCCGCCGGCGTAATTTGTCGGGGTGCGGAGCGTGGTCTCAGCGTTGAAGCTTGAACAGGACGGGCGCGCGCTGCACGACGATTCCGTGCGCCTCGTAGCCCCGCACGAACGCAAGTTGCCGCTCTGCCCGTAGGTAGGCGCGCGGAATGGTGAACAGGCAGAGATCCGCTACGGGGCGCATCACCAGCGTCCTCCCGTCCTCGAATCGCAGCTTCACGAGCCCAACCGGTGCGCGGACGTTCCCGACATGCCGCGCATCTGATCGAGTGTCCACCACCAGCCGAGCGCCGCAAGTCCGAAGAGGAGGCCAACGAGCGCGAGCCGCGGTCGAGCCGCCGCAATGGCGGGCGCGAGGCCCGTTGTCGCCGAGGCGATCACCGGCTCATGCTGCCCAGGCGAACTCCGCAGTCGAGAGCCCCGTCTTGCCCTCGTACTGGACGCCGAACGCGTTGATGTCGGAACGCTTCGCCTCCGCCATCGCGAGGTCGGAGCCGACCGGGTGGAACATGCCGTTGAACCGCACCGGCTGGCCCGTCTCGACACCGAACGGGACGATGTCCTCGATCTCGAAGTCGATCGCGTCGCCGATGCGCGCACTGTCGTCCGTCACCTTGATCGCCGCGATCTTGAGCCCGGCGACGTCGGTCCCCTCGATCTCTCCTTCGCGGATATTGAAGACGAGCGTGACCGGCAGTAGTCGTACGTAGCGCCATGGTCGAAGCTGAGGTTGCACTGGCACATCAGCTCGCACGAGCACGTCTCGACGTAGCTGCCCTTGAGGCTCCAGGACATTCCGACCTCCTTCGGGAAACGTGGCCGCAGCGATTCTCGGGCCTTTCGCCGAAAGGGCCAACCACGCCGCATTGGGGCTTTGGTCCCGAGGCGCTAATGCCGATTGCGACGAACATGAAGCAAGTTTTCAACACGTCGGTCGGGACGATCGAGGTGCTGGTCGATCGAGGGAGCCGGACGATCTCGATCTACCGCTTCGACGATCAGAACCGCCCCGCCGCGGCGGCGATCGAGAGTTGGGACCACGTCGACCTCCTCGACGTGCTCAATCGGCTGGCAGGTGTGCCGTTGACCGAGGCGAACCGGATCGCCGCGGCGGTGCGTGAGCAGCACATGTCCCTTGGATCGCTTGCTGACAGGCTCGACGAGAGCAGACGTGCGCGTGCTGGATGGAGCTCACTCGAGAACGCGGGCATCGCGCTGCGCTTCGTTGCCGTCTTGCTCGACACCCTCATCGTCTTCTTGCCGCTCAGCATCGTCGTCGGGCTGATGACCGGGGGTCGCGAGCGCGGTGAGGGTTACGCCGACGCAGGCGTCAATGTCGGCGGCAACGCGATTTGGCTGCTGCTTGCGCTCTGCGTTGGCTATTACATCGCCTGCGAGGCGGCGACCGGCGCGACCCTCGGGAAACGAATGGTCGGGATTCGCGTCGTGGGCGAAGACGGCGGCCACGTCACGGTTGGTGCCTCGGTCGTACGGAATCTCGTACGCCTCGTCGACGGGCTCGTCTTCTATCTGGTCGGCTTCCTGTTCGCCTTGACCTCGACGCGCGGGCAACGGCTCGGCGACCGGGCTGCGCACACGATCGTCGTCCGCGGCTAGCCGGCCTTACTCCGGATTAGCGGCAGGTTAGGGCCGCCGCGAACCTCAGTCCATCAGCGTTCAATCGAGGGCGGGCGAAGGAGAGGCAGATGAGGAAGCTGCTTGCCGCGACGGCGCTGCTCTGCGCGCTCGTGGCCATCCAGGCCGTACCGGTTCAGGCGGCGGTGACGACCAACACCACGATTCCCTCGGCGTTCACGTTCTTCGACGCGTGCACGAACGAGCCCGTCGCGGACGGTTTCGTCAAGGGCGTGATCTCCGTAACGGCCGACCCTGAGACGTCCGAGCGCTGGCGGGCCGAGCTCGCCGCCGGCAAGCTCCCGCAGGACAGCGAGGACGAGCCCTAACAGCCCCCTCATGTCGCACTTCCAACAAACCGCGACAGCTACGCATTTCGGGATGAACAGAGCGAACTATTGCGTGCCGTGGTCAACGACTGAGGCGCGGCGTAGCGTAGCGTCCCGGGCGTGGATGAGTTCGCAATCCATCGTGCCGCGATCGACGGTTTCCTAAAGCGCGCCCAGAGTTTGCGACTCGAGGAGCGCGAGGGTCTGCGGGTCGCAATCGAGCGCCAGCGAAAAGACGGGCTCGCGGTATCCGAGTCTGTGCCCAACCTGAAAGAAGGGGCTCGGCGGCTCGCAGAACTGATCATCGCCCAGCTCAGGGAGGCGGAACGCAACGTTGGGCTCGGTGAGATTCAGGAACTCGAAGCGCTGGTCTGGAAGCGACTCCCGAACCCCTGAGAGATGGTTCACTGTCTCGCAGCGATCCAAAGCGTACTTACTCGCTTCGCAGGTCTAGCCCCCTCCGCGAAGGCGACGGCGTGAGCCGTCGGACGTTCTGTCTTTGTGCCATGGCAGTTGTGGCAGTGGCTTCGGCAGCGCTAGCGGATCAAGGGCGCGCTGGAACTTGATCCACGCCTGCCGCCAAAACAGTGGCGAGGGCTGCGGCAGCAGCGGTCCGCTCTGTGCGTCCGGCTCGGGCTTCTCGGAGCCAGGTTCGTCTACCACTATGAAGTGGTAACGCGAGGTGACCGAAACGGATACTCGGGTCTCCCGACCGCGGGATTGCAGGGATTCCCAAAAGAAGCGAGTCTTCTAAGCGAGGGACGACCCCCCTGACGGCACCCAGGCCGGACGCGACTGCGGCGAGGCATCCGGATGGGGCAGGGGGTCGCCCCTCGACGGCTCGTTCTCGCTAAAGGTGCTTAACCCTTGGCCGCGGGAGGCGCCCGTACAATCCACCAAGCCGTCAGCCCCAGCGGCATCACGCGATGACCGGCCAGGGCACGCTCAGCTGCGGCCTCTCGGGTTTAGCCGCCCTTCGAAATGTCCAACTACCGGTGGGGCTGGGCGTGCTGGGGTCTCGCTCGGGAAAAGGGGAGACTGCGGCTCACCTGGGCGTCCTACACTCTCCGCGCCTGGCCCAACTTTCGATCCGACCGCCATCACGTGCGCGGGTCCGTTTTCTCCGCGATCTCTTCGGCTTCATCGGCAGTCTTGCGCACGACGTCATACGCTCTTCTTCGCTCCACGATCTCCTCGATATCTGGGATCGCGTGTCCTTTGACGATGGCGAACGTGGCCGAATCGGAGCGGACCTGCTCGTACTCCGCGCGGTCCATCTCGATGCGGCTCGCGCAACTCGCGTTGCCGCACTCGCAGATCAAGTCAAGCTTTTGAGACGTATGCGCGAAGCCTTGAGCCAGTTCCTCAAGCCGCTCGTTCACTTCACGGAACAGCGTCTCGTTCAGACCGATCCGCCGTTCCCGCTCTTCCACTGCTGAGACCCTCCTTAGTTCGGACGGAACTTACTCAGGAACCCGAACGTGGGTCAAGCTCAGATGCAACCTCCCCGGCACGACCCTCCTTAACCGGAATCTGATCCTCACGATCTCGCCGCGCAAAAACAAGACGCCGAAACGCCGAAACGCCGAAACAGCCAGTCACGACCATCCTGGCCACGCTCATGTTTCGGCCAGGGTGCGTAGGCCCGGATGTCGCGTTTTGGCGGAAGCGCGACGATCGTGCCGGTGTGGGAACCCTACGTTTCAA
>WNGO01018977.1_pt1 | contig 10936 bp, 9 predicted proteins | sample 5400511 | NCBI WGS metagenome assembly WNGO01 (sample SAMN13153380, study PRJNA577476) | soil metagenome | isolation source: 20 cm soil or saprolite under Garry oak tree replicate 2 | place: USA:California | collected 2016-06-15
AGGGTCACTCCCAACAGAAGAATGAAGTCGAACAACAACAAAGCGGCGACGGGTGTCGTAATCATGAGCGCTCTGATTTAGCGGAATGTCACAGCCGCCACGAATCCGCGGTCTTCGGTAGTTTGAAGCAACTGGGGAGATTGGAAGGAAGTTCGTTTCGGGAGATGTACATGGTTAATCAATATCCGGCCGAACGAGGCTCAGCAAAACAGACTGGATCGGGCAAAAGCCAACAGACAGCTACGATTGCGAATCAGTCGGGAGTTCGAAATCGCCGCCAAGCGTTCAGGAGGAACACCTCAGGAGAGGCGTGCCTTGGTTTTTCGTGTCTTCGTTTACCGATTCGTTTTCTATTGACTGACAGGGAGCTAACAAAGTGCTTCTTCGTGGTCAAATATGAATGTGCACGCCGCTGATTTGGGAGGGCTACTCCGCGGCGAAAAGGAAAACGAGGGGAACACGATGTCTCCTAAGCAGGTCGCAACAATCATCGTCACATTTCTGTTGATCGCAAGCGGTATCTGGCTGGGCCAAAATCGGCAATTCTACACGGAAGCGGTCGTCTCCATCTTTTTTGCGTGCACTCTCATCAGCGTTAGCGTCATTCATCTCCGCATCCTTCCTAACTCCTGCATTACAGGCTCATTCTTGCGTCATGGCTTTCTTTCGCGGGACTAAGCAGCTTGGTCATTCTGGGCGTCCGCGCTGTTTGGGCAGAGGGTGCATCCCGCAAACTGCTGGCTTTGGGTTTTGTTCCCGCGCTTCTCTTGGTCGGCTCCGAATATTTCGCCAGTAACCTCCTGGAGTGGACAGCGGCGGCTCACCCGAAGGTCCTCGACCTGTACCTCTACTCCTTCGATGCCAGCCTTGGTTTGCAGTTCCCGTTTCTTGTGGCGCAAGGTTTTGCCAGGTGGCCTTCCCTGCGAGTGGCTAGCCTGATTTTCTATATTGGTTTGGCGATCCCCATTGGTTTGATCTATGTGGGCCGGCTCCTCCGCTTGGGTGAAAAAGCTGTGCCATCTTTGGTGGCTTTCCTGACCACCGGACCTGTGGGCATTCTCTTTTACAATCTCTTTCCAGCACTTGGGCCCATACATCTCTTTCGGGAGCAATTTCCGTGGCATCCTCTTTCAGCGAGCGACGTATCTCGGTTGTTCGTGGAACCTGTGAAAATCGTTGGTTCGCCAAATGCTATACCTTCTCTTCATATGGTATGGGTGCTGCTGGTATGGTGGTATTCGCGCGGACTCTCCTGGTGGGAGCGCGGCGTGGCATTCGCATTTCTCGGCTTCACGGTTCTCGCAACACTCGGTACAGGGGAGCATTACTTCGTGGACCTCGTTGTTGCCTTTCCCTTTGCAGTATTGGTGGAGGCGGTCTGTTCGTTTAGCCTCCCCTGGAAAGACAAACGACGCCTGGCGGCGATCATCGGAGGGCTGCTCTGTACTTTGATTTGGCTCGCGGCATTGCGCTATGGCACGCACTTTTTCTGGGTATCGCCCTTGGTGCCGTGGGCGAGTTGTTTGGGTACGATTGCGTTTTCGTTAGTATTGGAGCGACGGCTTCATCGGCAAGTAGAATCGGCAAATACCGAAGTTCCGCTACAGCTGAACGTCCCTCTCTCCAAGCCTGTCGCGACGAATTGAGACTGTCGCCTTGCTGCCGTTAGTTATCCGGCTGCTAATTTCTCATTTTCGGCACGTTGTCAGTCGGGGGCCGTCCACTTAATGACTCGTAGACACCCCGCTTGTGCCTGCGACTGTCAAGAATGAGAGGGATGCCTGATACAGGTTTAGAGCTTAACGGCTTGCCGCGAGCGCGGATGGCTCTAGGATAATTTCAAGTTCGCGTAGGATGAATCGACTCGTAGTACCCAAGTCCTCCGCCGATGTAGTAGTAGCCATCCATTTCGGCATTGGAAAGAACTCTTAACCGCGCAGTTCCGTGATGAATCTGCCCCGAAAACATTGCTCACACGCGCGTTTATAGGCAAGTAGAAACTTACCTGTCGAGAGTCGAGATTCACGCTGCGGACGCAATAAGTGGCGAGTCGCCTAAGGCTCCACTAAGTCCGGCGCTTCGGCACTCGAATCGCCTGACAACATAGCTGTCCCGTCCAGAAGCGGAGCGAGTTGCGGAGCGCAGGGGGCCCCAACTCTGCGTGCCCCGACGCACTCAAGCATTTTTGGTCCAGGCACGCGCAAAAGCGCATCTCGGAGCGCTACGTGAAGCTACTCCGGGAACGCGAATATCGTCTGCAGTGGGCCGAGCGGATAGGGCTTGCATTCACACTTCCAAGCTCAGTTGGACTACCTGGACCACTCCAGGTGGTTATAAAAGTGGCTTAAGTTATTGAAAAGATGGTAGACGAGAGGGGACTCGAACCCCGGCCACCTCGTTGCGAACGAGGTAAATTTTAAGCTAAGACGTGATGCTGCAATCATTTAGCTTTCGCGACGCCGTCGTTAGCTGGCCTACTCGGACTACGGAGGTAAGTAGTTGGCGTGTTCGCCGCCCAAGATCGGGAGAAGCGCGGTGAAGGAAAGCCGGAGACCCCTGCGTTCCTGGTTTCACGCAAACTGCGGGAAGCGCCGGAGCGGAGCGTGCATTGTCTGGCGGAAAACGGTGAAGAAACGCATGGTGGGCGAAGCTGCACGCACTTAAAGCAGAGCTGCGCCGCTGGATACCGAGACACTTGTCGTTGAGGCGGTGGAACGCTTGGTTAACTGCGACGAATGGTTCATTCGCGAAGTGGAAAAGGGCCTCGCTGCGGCGGACAGCGATGAGTTCATCGACCACGCGGATGTCGGAAAGATGAGCTCGCGTTCGCTCGAGTAGACGAGGGCTGCGACTCTAGCGGCTGAGCTAATCCCCTTAAGTCTTGGCAACGCGGTTACCGGAGAAGTGCGATCTCCTAGGAAAGGCCAAGTGAGCAGTAATCCGCCCTATCAAGATTTGGAGATCTGAGTACCGAACAAATCGGGGGAGATGATATTGCCCGCGCGGGGCGGGCGCTACAAGGATCGTGACCGGAGCATGCTCAATACCATCGCGATCTGCCCGGAATGGTAAATCGCGTGTTCCACGATTCCGTGAAGCATAGTTTCGTAAGGATAGGTACGTCCAGGAACCTGTTTCGTCAAATCCTCGATGGGAAAATTCCGAATCTTCTCTTCGAGGAGCTCGCGACTTTGGTTCCAGCGGGAGACGAGTTCGTTCCAGGGAATCGGCGGCTCGGCCCATTCCTTTTCGGGCTGCCAACGCGGCAGCGAATTGCTGTCGGAGGTATTGCGAATTCTTTCATTCCAAAGAAGCAAATGCTGAAGCAGCTCGGAAATTGAATGAGATCCGGGAACGGGAGACGTCGTCGCAAGCTCAGGCGAAATCTGCGCTAACAACTCAGCGAGCGAAGGCCCGTACCAAGCGGCCTTGACCGTCGCGGCGCAGTAAGAATCGGCGATTCGTTGGGTTTGGTGCATGTGTGCTTTAGCGGAAACGCAGAGACAATTGCGGCGTTTCCAGCGAGTTTAGTCTACATCAGGCGGCCTCGCGTTGAGGCCGCTGTTCCACTTGCCTGATAAGCTTATCAGAGCTAGCCCCCTCAGCAGAGGCCAAACGGTACTCTTCCTCTCTATTGTCCCGTACTTGTTTTTTCCAACGGCTCTGCTCCCAACAGGCGTACAAGGCGATCTAATTTCATCTTGTCTAGTACGGTGCGCCGGTATCTCACGCCATTGATTTCGATTTGGCCGGCGACAAATCTCACCGGATAGGTTTTGATTTCAGTGTACTGGTCGTGTTTGTCACGGAGAAAAATGATGTACATAGACTCGAACAATCGCAGCGCGACGAAGATTTGCCCATCCTTCACTGCGAATCTAGCTCTATAGGTCAAGAAGCCGCCGTCCGAAGCTGAGTACTCTTTACTTCCGTGACGGATGGTAATCGGCTTCTTATCCAAGATGGCGTGGTCATTCCTAATCAAAAGCGTGTTCTCGTGAAACCATTCGGTATCCCGGTCCTCTGGGGTGAGATTGGGCATTCTTTCAAGCCCAACGTACTCTCCGTCACTCGTCACATTCTTCCGTACTTCACGAACGGTCTGAGCGTAACTGACGACAGCCGTAGAAAACAAAAGAATCATGCCTACGAAGGTGTTCTTCACGACCAGCACTTTATGCTGAACTTGAATGCGAAATTTTATGTGGCGGACCACATAAGAATTCCCATAGCCATTAGGCCGCATCCGCCGCAAACGCCAGCGTCTTCCTTCAAGTCGTTGTATCGAAAGCGCGCAAACACACCGTGCGCGTGTGTGCAGACTAATGGGGAGCTATTTCCCAAACGCCGTTCGTGGACCGTAAGGTCGGCGAGCCATTTGTCCCGGATGCCGACTTACACGTCCGCTTGCTTGCGCGTCGGATTCTTGTTCATGAAAGGGACGTTTAATAAAGGCCAGGGGAGGTTGAGGCTCCGGACTGATGTACTCTCAGTGTCGCACGAAGCCACTCCACAAGCTTCTGCTTGTAGAACGCCCACTCGGCGTGGCCTTCCCAGTTCTCCATCCCGTGGGGAGCGCCTTCAAGCAGAATTAGTTTGAATGGGGCGCCGATTTCTTTGAGTTTTCGAGCGTATTCCATTGTGCCTCCGAAGAGTTCATCTTTGGTTCCTTGGATGAGAAGCATCGGAGGTTGGCCGGGTCGCGAGCTAAATTCAGGCGAATAGCGCTGCAGTGTCTCGCGCCTCCAGTCACTGAAGAGCCGTCTTAAGGCCGCTCTTTCCGACTCCGAACGGTCGGCCCACTTCGTGAAGTCATACACACCGTAGAACGAAACTACTGCCTGCACCTCACAGCCGGTACACAGTTCAGAAGCGACTTGCGCCACCAATTGCCCGCTGGCGGATTCACCCAGCAGGGCAATGCGATTCGGGTCAATAAAAGCGATCTGCATGGGCGCGAACATATCGGATGGCGGCGCGAACGTCTTCCAGTTGCTCGGGAATGTGTACGTAGGGCGTGAGCCGGTAATCAATTGAAAACCATGCGAATCCGGCTTCGGCTAGCGGCTCGAATAGGGGGGAAACGTAGGTCACCTTGTTGCCCGCCTCCCAGCCGCCACCGTGAACGATGATCACGGCGGGAAGGGGCTCGTGGCCCTCAGGGATGTAGGCATCCATGAGCAACTCGCGGCCCTCGGGGCGGTCATAGACAATGTCTTTCCAGAGCCCGCGACGGTCGCGCCTTAGCCAGGCGGTCAGCTCCTCTTTCCAGTCCCACTGGTCAGGATGCCAGTTCTCAAAATTGTGAATGGCACCCGCCACAGGATAAAAGCTGCAGTGCGGCAGCTGCTTACAGAGAACCTCCGCCGCGGCGGGCGGCGATTCTTCATCCGACGTACCGTGAAACATGAGCGCTGCCGCCGTGGTCCCATCCTTCATGGCATTTTCCTTCCCGGGGGACGGTCCGGTATCGCCCAGCTTCGTGCCGAACGTCACCACTCCTCTGAACCCGCCGTGTGCGGCGAGGGATAGTGCGATTCCTGCACCTGTATCCTCCCCGATCAAAACTATTTCTGGCGTGATGTTGAAACGACCGGGGCAGCGGACATAGCGGATCGCTTCGGCTACGTCTTCGCTAGAGTGGTAGTCTACGGAAAACCATGCGAAGCCGGCGCGGTCGAGCACTTCGAAGAGCTGCGTCACGTGGGTGATTTTAGTGCCCTCACTGCCGTGAATAATAATGGCTGCTGGGCGCGGCTCACCTGCGGGCGCATAAGCATCCAGGGTGAGTTGATCGTGGTAGGTCACGTCGCGCAGGGCACCCGGAATGACGTAATGCGGCCTGCCTCCGAGCGGTGGCGAGCATGGGGCCATGCTCGCCGCAAGCGCGGCAATCAGCACAGGGAGAGGGGTCATGCACTCCCCGAAGTCCAAGAAACGAGGGGCTTGCGAGGCGGTAGGAAGCACGTCCGAAACCCCCTCCCGCGTATATGGCTAAAATCGGAAGTGCAGGCCCCACTGCATCTGTCGCATGTCGGTCGCAGCATAGGTAATTCGTCCTGCATCGGACACGTCCACAGTTGAGTTCGGAAGTCCCAGGTTCGTATGGTTGAAAGCATTAAAATTCTCCCACCGGAATTCCAGGGTCTTTCCTTCCGTGATGACGAAAATCTTGGACAGCGAAAGGTTAAACAGATACTGCGGCGGCCCGCGCAGCGAGCCCTTGGAAGCCGTACCGTTGCGGAAGGGTTGCTGTGGGGAAGTGTAAGCGGCCGGATCAAACCACAAGTCGCGGTTGGGATGGGGGACATGGGGACTGCCAATGATATCCGGGCGAACATTGTTGAAATCTGTGTTAAGCAGCGGCGCGTTGGAGACGAAGGGGGTGAAGGCAGCACCGGATAGAAGAGTAGTGACGCCGCTGAAACGCCAACCGCCGACAACCGCGTCCGCTACCTTGCTGGTCTGAGCCGCCCAACGGCGCCCCTTACCGAAAGGCAGGTCCCACGTATGAAGCAGCGTCACGGCGTGGGTATGGTCCCAGCTGGCGGGGCCGTGGTCGCCGCGAATGTTGTAGTTGTCGGAGAAGTTGTATCCGCCCTCGGAGTTGGTCATGGCTTTCGACCAGGTGTAAGTCAGCAGGAAATCCAATCCGTGGGAGGTCCGCTTCTGAAGTTTTGCTTGCAGTGAGTGGTAGCTTGAGTTGTCGCAATTACAGACGTCGTACACCCCTTGCGACAGACCGAATTTATTGAATGGGCGACGCGGATCAAGGTCGCCCGGGCCTGGAACCGCCTGGTTGGTATTGCGGTTGGCAAAGAGGTGCCGGCCGACGTTGCCTACGTACGCGACTTCAGCGGTCAGGTCAGAACGAATCTCATGCTGGACCGACAAGTTCCAGAAATCGGCCAGCGGGATGCGGTACCTGTCCAGGGGATAAAAGTAGAAATAAACTCCCACGCCGTCGGGAAGCGGAAAGCGCCCGTTTGAGCCGATCGGAAACAGCGGTGGAAGCGGCGGGCCAGTTGTGAGAAAAGTGGGAACCGCGGTTGAATAAATGTTCGGCGCGCTCAGGAATTGGCCGAATTGTACTGGCGGATCAAGTTCTGGATTCTGGCCGAAAACGGCACCCACGCCCGCCCCATTGAAGCTGCGGCCATATCCTGCACGAACAACTGTGCCGAGCCGAAGTCGGTAAGCTAGCCCGAGCCGCGGCGCAAACCCGGCATTGTATGGCTTGACTCCGAAGTTCGAGGGCACGGATCCGACGCCCGCTACGAGGACGTCACCGGTGGTGGGATCAAAACTTCCTCCACCGCCGGGTTTCGCGGCAGTCTGCGGCAGGTAGTTTTCATAGCGAAGCCCATAATCAATACTCAGCTTTGAGGTGGCACGCCACGAATCCTGTCCAAAGAAATACAGCCGTGTCTGGCGGATGCTGGGATAAAACCCAGGTGTGGTGAAATTGCGCGCGATGAAACTAGGCTGGCCGAGCAAGTAGGTCGCAAGGCCAAGACCTGTCGTGGCGCTGCCCGCTGCGCTGTTATCAACGTCGGCGCTGCCCGTCACGCTGTCGGCAAAGGTCAATTCACCTGAGCGGTGGTTACCGCTGTCGATGCGGGTGGTTTGCGCGCGGCGTATATCAGCGCCCCACTTGATGGTGTGATTGCCAGTCTGTTTGGTCCAATTGTTAACCCATTGAAAGTGATTCTCGGTTTCGCTGAGTGGACAGTTGCACTGGTTGACGTTCAGCCCATAGCCGAAGTTGAATCCGCCATCACCGGTGACGTAAAAAGCTGGCATGCTACTGGTGTCGCTAGTGCCGCGGTTGAGGCCGATCAGTCCGGCATCGCTCGCTGGATTGAGTCCGAAGCCGCCTGGCTGTACTCGAACCCGATATCGATACGTGCCAAATCGAAAGTCGGTGATTAATGTTGGGTTCAATGAGTACGTCCAACCCAACGCGAGGCTCTGGTTGCGGGCCAGCGAGCGGCCAGCGAAGTGGAAGGCAGACGGCCCTCCCGCCACTTCCCCGTATGCGCCCGGAGACTCCTTATTGAAGTTGGCGATGCTGTAACGGCCGAAAAAGTGATGTGCCTCCGAAAAGTTGTAATCAATCCGGCCGTCGTACTGGTCGCTATCGAACTTCTCGGAAAAACCCGCCGCGAAGTTGTTAGCTACATCGCCGGGACCACCAAAATTCGGCGGAGGCAAAAAGCCGAGCAATTGCATCATGGAAGCGTTCGGGGCGGGCAGCACATTGACCTGGCCGCCAGCGGAGATCGCTTGACGCCCGGTCCCATCGGGATTGCCGGTCGTGGGATCAAAAACCATCCCCGCCCGGGCTGGAACTACCGCCCCTTCGGTGGTGGTTACGTTCACCGGGTTGCCACAGGGGCCTGGTGACGTGGTTCCGTTTGCGCAGATGTAATCACCCAGCAGCGCACTCAGGTCGCCAGTGCGCTCGGCGGCGGTGGGGACGGTGGTAATTAGGGCTCCCCCCGTTCTGCGCCGCGTTCCCTGATAATCGAAGAACCCAAAGAGCTTGTTCTTGCGCAGTGGGCCACCGACCGAGCCGCCAAATTGATTCCACCGCAAAGGAGGCTTAAGGGAGGTGAAGGGATCCGCCGCGTTAAATTTGTCGTTCCGAAGATATTCAAAAAGTGAACCGTGAAACTGATTGGTTCCTGACTTTGTGGTGCCTTGGAGCAGCGCGCCTGAGACGTTTCCGAACTCAGCATCGTAGTTGCCGGTGGTTACTTTGAATTCCTCTAGCGCGTCGGGGTTGGGATTGATGACGGCGATGCCAAGAATGTTGCTGTGATTCTCCGTGCCGTCCAGTTCGAATCCATTGGAGTAGAAGTACTGCCCGTTGACGTTGATCTGCAGTCCGCCTTGAGGATTCTCGCTGGAGGCGTGTTGGAAGCCGTTCAACTGCGACCCGGGCAGGGCCAACACCAGCGTGGTCACGTTGCGGTTTAGCATCGGCAGCTGCTCGACTTCATTGCCCGTCAAGGTGTTGCTGACGTCTGCCCGGTCCGTTTTCAGCAAGGGGGTCTCAGCGCGGACGATAACGGTGGTTTCGGCCTTGCCTACGCGGAGCTGAGCATCGGCTCGCGTGGTCGCGTCTACCTGTACTTCTGTGCTCGCGGAAAATTCAGAGAAACCGGGAGCTGTGACTTTCACCTGATAGTGTCCGGCCAGCAAATGGGTTTGGGTAAAGTTTCCCTCTGAGGTGGTCCTGGTCGTGTAGGTGATACCGCGGTCGAGATCTGTTATCGCAATCTCCGCGTTGGGCACCGCGGCCCCCGTGGGATCCGTCACCGTGCCGGTAATGTTGCCAAACACCGCCTGGCCGAACCCGGCAGAAGAAACGGCCAAGACCAGGAATATGCAAGCCACAAATGCATGATGCCCCCCTGCAACCTTGAGTCTCACTTGTCATACGCGATCGAATGCCAACTGCCACTCCAGAACAACCGCCACCCGCGACAAAAAGCTCACGATGGCTTTCGGACCTTGTTTCTCAGCAACCTATGGCGTGTGATTCTCCGTTTCGATAACTTGCTGCGTGATGGACGGGCCGGATAACGGCAGCACGTTGCCAGCACGAGCGGAATGGAGCTTCTGAAAGGATGCCATTTCCTTTTGCTGGTTGGCTGCGTCGCCCAGTGCCTTGTACACCGAGGCCAGCCGAAAATGCGCAACTTCATTTTCCGGCTCGATCCGAACCGCCTCCAACAAATGCCCGAGCGCTTCGCGCGATCTTCCCTGGCTGATCAAGGTGCTGGCTAAACCGATGCGAGCCTGAGTGAAGTCGGGATGATGTTGAACTGCCTTAGAGAAGTGCGCCAACGCGGGCTCGAACTCGCCTCGCTGGCGATAGATCTCGCCGATTTCGTATTCGGCGTCGGAGTTATCCGGCGATATCTCGAGTTCCAGTTCAAATTCATGCAGTGCCTGCTCAACCGCATTCGTTTCCTTGGAACTCTGCATAATTGCCCGCCCTAACCGGAAGTGAATTCCTGGCATTCTGGGTTCCATTGCCAGAACATTCCTATACTCCCCGATGGCCAGATCATAACGCTGCAGGCTTGCGTGAACTTCAGCGGTCGCATAATGAAGCCACACTGAGCTGGGAGCAACCCGCATCAGTTGGGTCATCAAATCGTAGGCCCTGTCGGCATACAGGCGCGATGAGTGAAACAGAATCTCGGGGTCATCGGGATAGCGTTTGAGCAACTCGTCGGCAACTGCCGCGGCCTTATCGGGCTGGTGCAGGCTTTCATAGGTGCGCTGAAGGTCCAAGCCGATGAGCCGTCCCATCTGCTTGTCGGACGGATGGCGGAAGGCCGGGGCCAGGATGGCAATCGCTTGCTGGTTGCGGCCCAACTCGGCATAACACAGGCCCAACATCATCTCGGCCTGAGGCATCTTGGGATTCAGCTTTAGCGCCCGTTCAAAGGCCTTACTGGCCTCCAAAATTCGATTGTCCGAGTAGTAAGCTACCCCCAGGTTTGCCTGAACTTCGGAGACACCCGGGGCCAGCCGCGCGAGCTTTTCGAGGGACTCAACGGCGGCAGTCCAATTCTTCGCGGCCATAGCCTCCTGGGCCTGTTTTGAAGTGGTTTCGATTTCGGACTGATTTACTTTTTGCGCAGCAAAGCTCTTAGGGATGCTCTCGAACGCGAGCATGCAACAAAAAAAACAGAACACGACTCGCCTTGGCTCAGCCCTCACCGGGTCCCCCTCGGAGTCACCGATCGATTACCTCCGACTGGCAGTCAACAGAAGTTCCCGATTCAACTGTATTTGAGCGAGAAGCTTTACACCCGCAGCCCATTTCTTGTCAAGAGATCGACTTTGCCGTTGCCTACAAAGTATTCAACTGCGGCGGCCACGGTTCCCGATTCCGCTGCGGTGCTACTGCGGCACT
>WNGO01008653.1_pt1 | contig 10935 bp, 9 predicted proteins | sample 5400511 | NCBI WGS metagenome assembly WNGO01 (sample SAMN13153380, study PRJNA577476) | soil metagenome | isolation source: 20 cm soil or saprolite under Garry oak tree replicate 2 | place: USA:California | collected 2016-06-15
CCGGCACCACCGACATGTCGGACAACGGCGAAATTTATAAGATGGAACTGGACGGCCGGATTCTCGGGAAATTCGGGCGCGGCGGCAAGCAGTTGAAAGAGTTCATGGCGGTGCACGAAATCGACTGCCGGAACGAAAATGAAATCTACGTAGGTGAGATTTCTAACTGGAGGGTTCAGAAGCTTACCCTTCATCCTTCAAAGTAAGCTCGATGTCCAGGTTGTGCGCGATCTGGCAGTTTCGTTTCGATGCGGTACTACGCTAGGCAGAGCCCGACTTGAGGTCGAGGCGTGCTGGAACGTAGAGTGCCGGCTTGATGGCTGCCGCTAATAGAACGTTTCTCATTCAAACTGCTTTCGGAAATCCGCGAATCGCTGTTTCAAGTCCGCGATCTCTTTTTGGAGAACTGCGACATCCCCTTCCAGGCGCGCGATCTGCTCTCCCATGGATGAGCCGCTGATGACGATTGGTCCTGGCTCCGGCTCACGGTACCAGGTTTCGACATCTCCGGAAAGCAGGTGTGCGTAGCGAGCTTCTTTAGTGCCGGGCTGCCGGGGAAGAACTTTGACCAGGGGCGGCTCCCGCTTCATCAAGCGTTGCAGTGTGGACTGCACGATGCCCAGGTCGTCAAACGTGTGCATCCGATCCGCGCGGTTGCGAAGCTCGCCGGGGGTCTGAGGGCCTCGCAGCAACAATTCGCAGAGGATGGCGATCTCATGGCGGGTGAAATTAAAAGCTTCCTGGAGCCGGTGCTCATACTTCTTCACGCGGCTCTCCATGTTGTCGGCTGGTCCTGCCAATTCTTTTTGATTGAGACTGCGCAACGCTTCCCGCACCGCGTCCTCATCCAGATTCATGAATGGATCGCGATTGGACTTTTGGTTGCACGCATTGACGAGCGCGTTCAATGAGAGCGGATAGTAAGCTGGCGTGGTGAGCTCCTTTTCGATCAGCGAGCCCAGCACTCGCGCCTCCATTTCGTTCAGAAGGATGTCCATGGGGCAAAATCATACAGGAATGGCCGGCAGGTTCCCAAGATTGTGACGCGGCGCGGTGTCCGGGTGGACAAGGGCGCGGTCTCGCGCTAATGTATCGGACTCCGAATATGCCGCAACAAATCATCAAGCGCCGCTCGCGTGGCTTTATCTGTGTGAATGCGCATCCGGAAGGCTGCCGACGCAACGTGGAACGGTGGGTTGCCGGGGTGCGAGGAAACATTCCAATGGCCCAGGCCGGACCGAAGAACGTGCTCGTCATCGGAGCGTCCACCGGCTACGGTCTTGCGTCGCGCATCGCAGCGGCGTGGGGCTACGGCGCGAAAACGTTGGGCGTGTTTTTCGAGAGGCCGCCCGAAGGAGACAAGACCGCATCCGCAGGGCACTACAACACTGTCGCGTTTCACTCGCTTGCGCGAAACGATCGCCTGTTTGCCGCGAGTATCAATGGCGACGCGTTCTCGGATGAAGTGAAACGCAACGCCGTGGACGTCCTCCGCAAGCAGATGGCTCCGGTGGATCTGGTGATCTATTCGCTCGCGTCGCCGAAACGCACCGACCCTCGCACCGGGCAGGTGCACAATTCGGCGCTCAAACCGGTCGGGCAGGCGTTTACCAACCAGACCATCGAACTGGACTCGGGGAAAGTAGTAAGCGTCACGCTCCAGCCGGCGACTGAAAATGAAATCGCGGACACCGTCGCGGTGATGGGCGGAGAGGACTGGCGGCGCTGGATGGAAATGCTGCTGGAAGAAAAGCTGCTCGCCGAAGGTGCGCGCGCGCTCGCCTATTCCTACATCGGCCCCGAAATCACTTGGCCGATTTATCGCGATGGCACGATCGGCCAGGCCAAAAAAGATCTAGAGCGCACGGCGAGCGATCTCGACGCGGCGCTCGCGAAAAAGCTCGGCGGGCACGCCTGGGTGTCTGTAAACAAAGCGGTGGTTACGCAAGCCTCCGCGGCGATTCCCGTAGTGCCGCTCTATTTAAGTTTGCTGCCGGTGGTGATGAGAGGAAAAAAGCTCGACGAGGGACCGCTCGAACAAATGCGGCGTCTCTTCACCGATTTTCTCTGCGCGGGCGGCCCACCCAAACTTGACGATGGGAGACGCCTGCGCCTGGACGACCGGGAAATGCGAAGCGATGTGCAAGCCGAAGTGGCCGCGTTGTGGCCGCAGGTCACGACGGAGAATCTCCGTTCGATGACTGATTTCGCCGGGTTCCAACACGAATTCCGCGGACTATTCGGCTTTGAAATCGACGGCGTAGATTACGAACAGCCCACGGAAACGGACTTGCACTGGTAGCTTCGCCCAATATCTGGATTGCCTCAGCTTTCGGTTCGCAACTTGTCGAGTTCACGATTCGCCGAATCCAAAATCTTGGCCGCGGCCTGCGGCGTGATCAGGCCGTCATGCACAGCTTGCTCGATGGAACTTCTCTCTGCGGCCAGAAGCCGCATTCGTGCCGTGAGCATTTCCGCTTCCTTCCGGGACGACTCTTTCGAATAAACCGCGGCGATTTCCGTGTTCACGTGCTGCAGCCTGCTTTCGAGATCCCGGCGCAATACCTCGTAGACAATGTGAGAGACGGCATGAGTCTTCAGCAGGTCCTCGAGCTCTGCGCGCGCGTCCGATATGGCAATTTGCTCCACACGCGCCAGAGCATACGCGTCCTCTTCCGGAGGGGCGATTCGCAGAATTCGGACGAGGGGCTTGATCGTCAGCCCCTGGACAATGATCGAGAACGCCACCACCCCGAACGTAAGCACGAGGATTCTACCGCGATCGGGAAAACCGCTGTCGAGGCTCAAGACCAGTGCAAGAGAAAGCGATCCGTGCAAACCACCCCAGACAAGCACATGCTGCCAGCGCAGCGAAATCTTTTCCGCAAAACGGTTGGCGATGGGAATCATTCCGTACACGCACAAAACGCGGCCAAGCAAGACGGCAGCCACCGCGAGCAGAATTTCGGGCCAACTGCGAATGAGTTCGGCGATCCGGACTTCGATCCCAATCAACAAGAAAACGATCGAATTGATAATGAAGGCGGCGTACTCCCAAAAGGACCAAAGGGCCAGCCGAGTCTGGGCACTCATTCCTGTTTTGGCCGTCATGTTTCCGGCTGCAATTCCGGCGACGACGGTTGCAATCACGCCTGACAGATGCAGGTGGGAAGCGATCAAGTAAGAGCCATAGGCGAGGATTGTGGTCAGAGTGATTTCGATTTGAGGGTCGTCGATACGTGACGAGATTGCATGAACGAGATAGCTGAGGCCAAATCCAACGGCGCCGCCGCCGATCACTGCCAGGAGAAATCGTCCAACGCCTGCCGCGATTTGGATTTCGCGACTCAGAACCGCCGCCACGAAAATTTGAAAGAGCACCGCCGCGGTTCCATCGTTCAGCAGACTTTCGGCCTCCACCAGCAATGCGAGACGTTTCGTGACCGCCATGCCCTTGAAGATGCTGAGGACGGAAATCGGATCGGTGGCGGAAATAGCCGCGCCGAAGAGTAATGCTGTGAGGATCGGAAGGCCTATCGTCCAGTGAAGCACATAACTAGTGACAAGGGCTGCCACGAGAGTCCCAACATTCGCCAAGAGTAGGATGGGGGTAAGATTTTGCCTGAGGTGCCGAAAATTGATTTTTATACTTCCCTCAAACAGCAGGGCGGGAAGAAAGAAAAACAAGATCACTTCTGGGGTTAGCCAGTCGGGGCGTTGACCGGCGTAAAATCGATCGAGAATTCGAGAGCTCAGCGTACCGAGAGCGAGTCCTCCTAGAACGAGCGCAACCGTATACGGCATCCGGAGCCGCATGGCAACGACTGCGACCCCGGAGGCGATGATCAGCAGCCAAATGAGGAACTCAATGGAAAAATGATCTGTCATAGAGCCGTGGCTTCCTTATTCCGGCGGGCTCCAATCCCGCGTGCGGGGCCGCACCCGATACGCCGCCGGGTGGCGCTGGAATGTTGCGTATTGTACCCGCAATGGAACGATAGACTATGAATTTCGGTGCGCAGTTTTGAGCGAGAAAGCCGTTCAGTGGGGACGGCTATCGCTGCCAGTTGGGAACATCCGCAGCCATGGTGGAGGGGTGGGTTCTGCTTGATTTTTCTTCGTGCCGTTATTTCGTTTCCCTGCAACGACCTGTTGGTTCCGTGCGGATCGTGTACGCTTAGGGCGAATACCGGTCTTTTTTTTCATCGGTCACCTGTTGAGTCGCACCTCAGTGGGAGCCCCGAGGCTGCTTGTCGAGCGCCCTTCACGAAAAAACCAACAGGGCGACTTGGGCGCTGGGGCCCTGTGGCTCAAACGAGTCTCGATGGTACGGCGGACCAAAGTGAGCCGCAGCCTCGCGACCAATCAATTAGGGAACCAACGCCCCTTGTTCTTGATTCTGCAGGCGCATAGTTTCTTCCAGTTTGGACACGAAAATTGTTTCTTCGCCAATATTGCTGATTGAAGCAGTCTTGCGAATCGCATCCATTGCGGAATCGACAAGATCGTCGGGCAGAACCATTTCGAGCCTGATTTTCGGAAGTAGCTCGACTGTGTACTTCCGGCATCGATAAACTTCCGTATGCCCCTTGTGGCTTCCGCGGCCACGTACGCCAGAGACGGCCATGCCGCCGATGCCGAACTCGGCCAGAACTGCTTTAACGACTCCGAACCTCGATGGTTGGACGATCGCTTCCAATCTGGTCAATTTCTTGGCCCCCGTTCGCGGCGGCAAAATGGATGACTGCCTACGCGCTCGCGCCGTTCTTGGTTGTCGAGGAGGCTCTTCTTGGAGCGACGCTGCTTTGGACACGACGTTGTGTCCCGCAGAATGAAAATGCTGAAGAGTCACTCTGCAGATCTTCGTTTCGATATTGAAAACGAAGGCAATGCCAACAACACCGCAAACTTTACGATATCCTTATGCAGTCTGCGAGCAATCCGCGAGAAGGGCAAACTCAAAATTCAGATCGCATGAATTGAAATGCTTTATTCTTGCGAGGTCAGTCGAATAAATTATATCGCAGGATGTACCAGAGTGTGGAGAGTCCATCTTTCCAAGTAATCTTCTTGCCCTCGGCGTAGGTGCGGCCGGCGTACGAGATGGAAACTTCGTAGATCCGCCAGTTCCCCTTCGCGATTTTGGCGGTGATTTCCGGTTCGAAGCCGAAGCGATCCGACTCCAGTTTGATGTTCTGCAGAACTTCGCGGCGGAAGACCTTGTAACACGTTTCCATGTCGCTGAGCTTCAGGTTGGTAAAAATGTCGGAGAGCAAAGTCAGGAATTTGTTGCCGCAGTAATGCCAAAAATAATGGACGCGTTGCGGGCCGCCCAGGAATCGCGAACCGTAGACCACGTCGGCACGGTCGTCAAAAATGGGTTCGAGAAGCGCTCCGTAATCCTTGGGGTTGTATTCGAGATCGGCGTCCTGCACGAGTATGACGTCTCCAGTGGCCGCTTCGAAACCGCGGCGCAAGGCAGCGCCCTTGCCGCGGTTCTGCGGTTGGAAAATGAAACGGAAATTCCCAAGCGAGAGGCGCGACTTGCCATTTTGCACCAGGACGTCGCGCTCGCCTTCCGACTGAGCCTTCTCGAGATCCTCGAGCAGCGCACGCGTGCCGTCTGATGATTGGTCGTCTACGACGATGATTTCCTTGTCGATCGGCACAGCCTGGACACGCAACAGCACTTCCTCGATGAACGCGCGCTCGTTATACACCGGGATGACGACGGAAACCTTCATTTTGATTTTGACTTCTCCACGTTGGCTCTCGGGAACCGGGTGCGCATGTCGCAGCCATCCCGCCCGCCCCCAATTCGGCAATCATGATCAGTTAGGAGCGCTCAGAACGCAAACAAATTGGCCGCGGCAGTGCTCACTAGATACAACCCTTGCGCCTTTGAGCCACTTCCAAGTTCCGACCTGACGGGTTGGGGCCCTACTTGGTTACCCTGAATCCAGAAGGGGAGCCCGTCAAAACTGGATAACGTCCCCGCAGGGAATTCCACCGGATCACGCCCAACTCGAGGAACATCCGTATCCCATCCCCGACGACATTTACCTTGGTGGCCGAGTCGTGCGACCATCGCACGGGAATTTCCGCCACTCGCAACCTGTGCCGCTTCGCCAGGAACAGAATTTCGGGATCAAATCCAAAGCGCTCGATTCGCTGTTGTTCAAAAATGATGCGCGCCGGCTCACGGCGAAACGCTTTGAAGCCGCACTGGGTGTCGGAAAACTCGAGCCCTGCGATCCAGCGGACCAGGAGATTAAACAGGTTGCCCGCCTGCTCCCGAAATACAGACTGGTGAACTTCGATGAGACTGCTGTCCAAGCCGCGCGAACCGATCGCCACGTCGCAACCCTGTTCGTGCAACGCCACGAGCAGCTTATCCGCCTCTTCGATCGGTGTGGATAGATCCGCGTCCGTAAAAAGCACGATTTCCCCGCGAGCCTCCAATACGCCGTGCCGCACGCTGAATCCCTTCCCTCGATTGGCGCCGTTGGAAATCAGGCGCAGGCCTGGATATTTCCCGCGGTATCGTTCTATCAGATTGGGCGTTGCGTCGGAGGACCCATCATCCACGACAATAATCTCCGCGCGCAACGATCGAGCGCTCAAGTAGGAGCCTATCTGCTCGATCGCCTTCGGCAGGCGATGTTCCTCATTAAAGGCAGGGATAACAATGGACACCTCATTAAAGGCAGGGATAACAATGGACAGGTCGAGTGGCGGCGAATTCATCTGCGGTCGCGCCGCGGGCTAATTCGCGGCAAGTGGATCGCCCCCCTGAAACGGGATTATATAGGCCGGTGAAGTATTCGTCTACGCAGCGAAACACAACCAGCCAGGACGGAGCCGATAAATTTCTGCCCGAAATGTTCAGGGCACAACAAAACGAAGCAAGTGCAAGAATATAAAGCGCTTACCCTAAATGGGTGAATTTGAGACGCAAAAATTCTTCGAGTTGATGCCCCGAAGAAATAACTGGACGGAAGAAAAGCTCAAATTCCTTGAAACTGGGCGATGCGAAACCTTAGTGAGCAACCGGTTCGTTGCGAATGATTTCGTAACGTTCGATCACTGCGGCGACACCAACGCGTGAGGAGCCATTTTCAGGTCTCTTCTCTACGCGAACCACCTTGCCCATCGCTCGAATGAATACTTCAGAGCCCCGCGTGACTTCGGACGGCAGCGTGAGCGTAATATCAAGTTCGGCGTCGGCGCTTAGGTCCTGATCAATCGTGAAGTACACGCCTCGCGTGGAGATGTCGCGCGTCTTCCCGTTTTGTGAAGTTTCCTTCTCCACCGGTACCCGAATGATGACTGGAAGAGATAGGTCGTATCGACGTGCTGTTCGTCGCTCGGTCATCGCTATCTGGCCCCCCTTTGAAAACACATCTGCACACCCCCTGCTAGTAAATGGATGCAATCCTTATTCCAAAGTGGAACCCATGATGTTCACCAAGGCCGATCCTAACGGTCCAACCACTCGGCAAATTGCGCAAACCCCAGTGGCTGGAACTGCCCCTAACTTCTGTCAAACGAACAGTTGAAAGGTCCGGCAAAAGTCTCGAAAAAAGTATCACAACGCTTGCAATACCGGGGCCGGGCTGACTTCCCATAACACTTGGTCACTATAACCGAAGAATCGCTCCTTATGAAGAACTCACGCAATCTACGTATCCCGAATACGCAACTACTTGCGGTCGTACGGGCCGCTATCTATTCTGGCCAGCAGGTGCAAGAGATACCGGGGCTGGGCCGGAATCAGTGCTTTTCTTGGCGGCGCGGCCAGCACGGTCTGAGTCCAGACCAAACTGGCGAATCTTGTATAAGAGCGCCTTATAACTAATGCCCAGCATCTTCGCGGCATCTTTACGGCACCAATGAGTCCGTTCAAGCGCATCAGCGATCGCTTCCATCTCCGCTTCGTCTTTCAGGCTACGCACCAGTGCCTTCAACCCCTGTTCGCGCGGCGGGGCGACTTCCTCCCTGGGGGAAATGCGCTGCCGGGTCGAAGCCATTTCAAGCAGCTCGCGGAAACTGCCCTCGTCGTCTTCCAAGATGACGTAACGCTTCACGAAATTCTCCAGCTCGCGCAGGTTCCCGGGCCAGGGATACCGCACGGCTGCTTCGAGCAAATGCTGGGAAGGAACCACGCTTTCTTTATTGAATTTGGCGCTGTATTTCTGGAGGAAATGCCGGAAAAGCAGCGGGATCTCCGTGGTGCGCTCGCGCAGCGGTGGCACGTTAATAGAGAGTACATTAAGACGATAGTAAAGATCCTCGCGCAGGCGGCCCGACTTCATCGCCTCCTGAATTTCCACGTTGGTCGCAGCCAGGACGCGCACGTCGACGTCGATCAAACTGCGGCCGCCGAGCCTGGAGTACTGGTGGTCCTGGAGAACGTGCAACAGCTTGGCCTGCAAGTGGGGGCTCATCTCCGCAATTTCATCGAGGAAGATCGTGCCCTTGTTGGCGAGTTCAAATTTTCCAGGTTTCGAACGAACGGCGCCGGTGAATGCGCCTTGTTCGAATCCAAACAATTCGGATTCGAGCAATTCGCCGGGGAGCGCGGCGCAATTGACCTTGATGAAGGCCTGGCTGCGCCGCGTGGACCGCATGTGAATCATCCGGGCGACAACCTCCTTGCCTACGCCGCTCTCTCCGTAGATGAATACGGGCACGTCCACCGGCGCGATTTGGAGGATTTGCTGGCGGATGCGCACCATCTGAGGGCTTGCGGCAAGGAAGCAGATGTCCTCCGTGATCGTGTCGCAATATTCCCGCAGAGACTTGTTTTCCGCTCGCAGCAGCTGTTTTTGCCGGCACTTCAGCATGGCTACGTCGAGCTCGGCCTTTTCGAAAGGTTTGGTCAGGTAATCCTGCGCGCCGAGGCGGATGGCCTCGACGACGGTGCCCACTTCATTGGAACAGGAGAGCATGACGACATTGAGTGAATGGTCGATCTGCATCAACTGTTTCAGGGTCTCCAGACCATTCAGGTCTGGCATCAGCACGTCCAGAATGATGAAATCCGGGCGGTCGCCAGCTTGAATCTTCTCGATCGCCTCCAGACCGGACACCACAGTTTCGACCTGGTATCCATCCACTTCCAGCAGGGTCCCCAAATATTTCCGGATGCTGGGTTCATCGTCCACGACAAGAATTCTTTCTTGTTCAGCCATTTGTGCTCCCACCTTTGTGCTTCGAAATACCTATAGATTGTCCATCGGCAGCAGGAACGTAAAAGTGCACCCCCGCCGAGGTTCGCTCTCCACCCAGATCTTGCCGCAGTGCGCCTGCACCAGTCGTTTGGCTATCGCCAAGCCCAGGCCCATTCCGGAGGACGTTCGATCGACGCGAACGAAATCCTCGAAGATTTCCTGATGATGCTCGGAGGCGATCCCGGGTCCAGTATCCGAGACGGACACTTTCAGGCTGTTGGGACGCTGCACGCGTTCGCGACGGCGCTCCACCGACTGCAATTCTTCCGCGGACCGGCGTTCCCAGAAGTGTACCTCCGCGCGCAGCTTCACATGGCCGCCCGCAGGGGTGTGTTTGAGCGCGTTATCCAACAGATTGGCAACCGTCTGCTGAACCTTCTGGTAATCGAACTTGAAAATTGGCAATTCGCCGCTCAGCGTCGCGTCCAGTCTCACCTGCTTCCGAACAAAGGCTTCATGCCATCGCGTCGCCAGTTCGCCCAAGCAATCCCGGAGGTCGTTTTCCCGCAAATGCAGCACCAGCTTGCCGCTTTCCAGCGCGGAATAGTTGAGGAACATCGAGACCAGGCGAACCAGCCGCTCGCTGCTATCTTTCGATTCCTGCAGGATGTCGCGCTGCTTGTCCGTTAGTTTGCCAAGCGATCCGGAAAGCAAAAGATCGTAGTAACCTTTGATGACCGCCAGCGGGGTTTTCAATTCATGAGCCGCCGAGGCCAGGAAGACAGTCTTCTGGCGGTTAACTTCCTGCAAGCGCAGATAGGCGGCGAGCAGGTTGCGATAAGTGATTTCACGTTCCTGCAGCAATTCCTGAACGGTATGTCGTGCCGTGGAGGTCAGCGCCACGGCCTTACGTTCTTCGGCATCTTCGATCCGAACGACGAGCCAATCCCCTTCGGGGAGCCACTGGATTCGCGCGAATACCATTCCCGAACGACCACCGAACTCTCGATCGACCTGGTGCTCGCCGCCTTCGATCTGATCCAAAATGACTTTCTGGTGCACGCGAAGCACGTCGGAAAACAAGTTCAGGTTCGCGTCGAACGTGAAACCATGAAACTCCAACCGTTGTGTGGCGCGCGCATTGGCAAGCAAAATCCTTCCCGAGCGGTCAGAAACCAAAATCGGGTGCTCAAGCAAGTCAAGCAGGCTCGCCAGCAGGCTCACAGGTAGCGTTTCGTTGGCCTGCGATTCCAGTATCGGACCACGTTTCAAAATTGCTCTCCTTGGACACTTGTCCGCTTTCGGCGGAGCAGGGAATCCTATTTATTTCTCTTCGGTTTGTCAGCGGGGAACCAGCCGGATACTGTCAAAACTCTCGGGCAGTGTCAATGGTAAATGGGTCCTATTTTGCACATATAAAGAAAAGCCCTAGCCACGTCGGGAAAGAGCCCTGTGGAAAAGGATTCCCATTCCTCGCAGGCATCATATAAGTATAGTATTATCAATGGCATGAGAACTCGCTATTTTTGCAAATTAATGGCCACGCATGTGCTTATTTAATTGGGGTACTAGCCCGGAAGTACCAGACGCTGGGCGCTGGGAAATTCTTTTCCCACATCTTTGTTTCAGAGAGAAGGTATGCGCTTAACCCCCGCTGAGCGCCGGCGTTCTCCACGGATACACGTTCAGATTCCGATGTTCGTTCGAGGCGTGGACGCAGCCGGAGCGGAATTTCTCGATCTCACCAAGACCCTTGATATTA
>WNGO01011084.1_pt1 | contig 10935 bp, 10 predicted proteins | sample 5400511 | NCBI WGS metagenome assembly WNGO01 (sample SAMN13153380, study PRJNA577476) | soil metagenome | isolation source: 20 cm soil or saprolite under Garry oak tree replicate 2 | place: USA:California | collected 2016-06-15
GATCTGTTCGCCCCGGCCTCAGGCACGGTGACCGAAGTCAACGCCGACCTGGCCACTTCGCCTGAAAAGGTAAACAAAGACGCCCACGGTTCCTGGATGGTGAAGATGACTCTGAAGAATCCGGGAGAACTCAATGCGCTTCTCTCCGCCGCAGACTACGAAAAATTCGTCGCCGAAGAGGCAGGCCATTAGATTTCCTTCGTGCACCTTCGTGTCCTTTGTGGTTGTCGCTCTTGACGAATGCGAGCCGGTCACGCCATGAATTGTGAGCCGGATTCAAACGCCGCCACTACCACGAAAATCCAACGGATCCTAAGCCTCATCTATATAACTTCTTATGCGCTACTTGCCTAAATCTCCTGCCGACCGCGAAGCCATGCTGAAAGCTATCGGCATTCGTTCAGTCGATGACTTATTCGCTCCCATTCCGGCCGAGTACCGCCTGAATCGTGACCTCAAGATCCCGCGCCAGATGGCCGAATCTGAGATCGTGGACTTCTTTCGCCAGCGATCGCGCGAGAACGGCGACGAATACACCAGCTTCCTCGGTGCCGGCGCCTATTTCCACTACCGTCCAGTAATCATTGATTCCCTGATCTCCCGCGGCGAGTTTCTTACGGCGTACACTCCCTACCAGGCCGAAATTTCGCAGGGCACGCTGCAATCCATCTTCGAATTCCAGACGATGATTTGCGAGCTCACCGGCATGGAGGTGGCCAATGCCTCCATGTACGACGGTTCCACCGGCGCTGCCGAAGCCGTGATGATGTCCGTGCGCTTGACCGGACGCCGCTCGGTGGTCGTGGCCCGAAGCCTGCACCCGGAGTACCGAGAGGTTCTCGCCACCTACGCTACGCACCAGGGCATGCCGCTCTCGACGGTGGCATTTGGCGACGACGGTCGTGTGAACCTCAAAGAACTTGAGCAGGCGATTACGCCCGAGACGGCCTGCGTCCTTATCCAGTCTCCGAACTTCTTCGGCACCATCGAGGACGTGGATGCCATCGCCGAAATTGCCCACAAGCATGGAGCGATGTTGGTCGTCTCGATTGCCGAAGCCGTCTCGCTCGGCATAGTTGAGCCACCGCGGCAGGCCGATATTATCGCCATGGAAGCGCAATCCTTCGGTGTGCCTCTCGGCTTCGGGGGCCCGTACTGTGGCGTGATCGCGACCCGCGAAAAGTACGTCCGCCAGATGCCCGGACGCCTTGTCGGCCAGACTGTCGACAAGCAAGGCAAGCGCGGATTCGTTCTCACCCTCGCTACCCGCGAGCAGCACATCCGCCGCGAGAAGGCCACGTCGAACATCTGCACTAATCAGGCGCTGGTCGCGCTCATGGTGAACATCTTCATGACGGTCTACGGCAAAGTCGGACTGAAGGAATTGGCGAAGCAAAATCTCGCAAAATCAGCCTACGCTGCCACCCAATTCGCAAAGCATGGGAAGGTTTTATTCACAGGCTCGCCGCGTTTTAACGAATTTGTCGTTACCACCAGCGAGGACCCCTATGCAGTCAACAGCCGATTGCTGGGACACAAGATCGTGGGTGGACTGCCGCTGCGGAAGTTCTACCCGGAATTGGGCAATGCCGCGCTCTGGTGCTGCACCGAACTTACCACGCGCAGCGCGATCGACACCGCCGCCGGACTGATCGCCGAAAGCGAGCGCTCCGTACGAACGGCGAAAGAGGAAGTCGAGGAGGTGGCGCGATGAAGCATCCAACTCCCAAAGCCACGCGTCACGTCAACCAGAACGAAGGCCTCATCTTCGAGAAATCCTCTCCCGGCAAAGCCGCCTGGAAGCTGCCGCCCCTCGACGTCCCTGAAGTCGACACCGCCAAGCTCCTGGGCAACGCGGAGAGAAAAGACCTTGGCCACATGCCCGAAGTCAGCGAGATCGAAATCATCCGCCATTTCACGCGGATGTCTACGTGGAATTACGCCATCGATCTGGGCATGTATCCGCTCGGATCCTGCACCATGAAGTACAACCCGCGGGTGAACGAAGCTGTGGCGCGCGTCGAAGGCATCGCCAACGGGCATCCATACCAGCCCGAAAAGATTTCGCAAGGCGCGCTGCGCATCATCAAGACGCTCAGCGAATGCCTCATCGAAATTACCGGCATGGACGCGATTACACTTCAGCCCGCCGCCGGCGCGCACGGCGAAATGACGGGCCTGCTGATGGTCCGCGCATATCATGAGTCGAAAGGGAACGCGCGCAAGAAGATTCTGATTCCCGACTCTGCCCACGGCACGAACCCCGCCACCGCTGCCATGGTCGGTTACGCCGTCGAGAATCTAAAATCGGATTCCCGGGGCATGGTCGACATCGCTTCGCTGGAAGCGCAGATGAACGAAGATGTCGCCGCGCTCATGCTCACCAATCCCAACACACTTGGCGTATTCGAGCAGGACATCCACAAGATCGCCGACATCCTCCACGCCAAAGGCGGCCTTCTTTACATGGACGGCGCCAACATGAACGCGTTGGTCGGCAAAGTCCGCCCCGGAGATTTCGGCGTTGACGTGATGCACCTCAACCTGCATAAGACGTTCTCCACGCCGCACGGAGGCGGAGGCCCCGGTTCCGGCCCGGTCGCGATCAAGAAGATCATCGAGCCATTCTTGCCGAAGCCGGTGGTCATCACACATTCCGATGGCACGCTCGGCTTTGAGTACAACCGTCCCCATTCTGTCGGGCGTGTTCGTGCCTTTTACGGCAACTTCGGGATGTTCGTGCGTGCGCTCGCCTATATTCAGGCCAACGGTCCCGACGGACTGCGCCAGACCACCGAAGACGCCGTCCTCAACGCGAACTATATTCGCGAGGGCCTTGAAGGCACCTACGACTTGCCGTACTCGACGCCAACCATGCACGAAGTCGTTTTCAGCGACAAGATGCAGGCGAAGAAAGGCGTGCGTACGATGGATATCGCCAAGCGCTTGATTGATTACGGATTCCATCCGTACACAACGGCGTTCCCACTGATCGTGCCGGGCGCCCTGATGATCGAGCCGACCGAAAGCGAATCAAAAGAGGAGATGGACCTGTTCATTGACGCCATGAAGTCCATCGCGCAGGAAGTGGAAGAAGATCCGCAGACGGTGCTCGACGCGCCACACTCCACGCGTGTCTCCCGCCTGGACGAAACCGTTGCCGCCCGGAAACCGATCCTCCGCTGGAAGCCCGCCTGATTGCAGATTTCAGATTGTAGATTGAAGGCTGCGATTTGCGTCGAGGTTTTCAATCTGCAATCTGAAATTAGAAATCTGAACGCCGACTCCCTCAGTTCCGGTGACTTCCGTGCTTCCCTCCATGCTGTTCCTCTGGGTCCCTGTGTGCCCCCTGTGGTTAAATCTTCTCATTGCTGCCAAAAGCCAAACCTGCGCCGGCGCTGAAACAGGCCGGCTTGTTCGCGTCCGCTGAAAAGCGCAATCCGGTCGTGTGTCTGCTGCTGGCGGTCGTAACGCTAGCTTTGTACAACCCAGTCAATCGCCATCCGTTCGTCAACTACGACGACGACCGTTATGTTACCGAGAACGCACACGTCCGCCAGGGTCTGAACGTCGGCACGATCGCGTGGTCTCTCACCTCGACCGAACAAGCCAACTGGCATCCGCTTACGTGGATGTCTCATGCTCTGGACGTCTCGCTCTTCCGCCTGAACCCCGCCGGGCATCATTTGACGAGTGTTCTTCTGCACGTCGTGAACGTGTGCCTGCTGTTTCTGCTGCTCATGTGGTCAACCAATCGGCTCGGGCCAAGCTTTTTCGTCGCCATTCTCTTCGCCGTGCATCCCATCAACGTCGAATCGGTGGCATGGGTCGCCGAGCGCAAAAATGTCCTATGTACTTTTTTCTTCCTTCTTACACTTTGGGCTTATGGCTGGTACGCGCAAAAGCCAAGCTGGAAGCGGTATGCGGCTGTATTCGGATCCTGTGCTGCCGCGCTGTTGCCAGCGCCGTTGTTACCATGCACGCGCAGCAAACTGGTGGCGCGGTACGATCGACCACAGAGTTCCCCTTCGTTGTCCGCATCGCGAACGCGATCTACGCCTATGCGATGTATATCTTGAAAATGATCTGGCCCAGTCATCTTGCGCCGCTGTACCCACATCCCGGCGATTCGCTTCCAGTGTGGCGTGTGCTTCTCGCAGGCGTCATTCTCACGATCATTACAGTGCTCGTGTGGAAGTTCCGCAGTCGCCGTTACCTTCTCGTGGGCTGGTTCTTATTCCTGGGCATGCTTGTTCCCGTTATCGGCCTGGTCCAGGTCGGCGAAGCAGCAATGGCGGACCGCTACGCGTACATCCCTCTCATCGGTATCTTCGTAATGATTGCCTTTGGCGTATCCGAAATAGCCGAGCCAAAGGGTTGGGGATTTCTCCCCGCGATTCCGGCCGCCCTAGCACTGATCGCGCTCTCATTCGCCACCTACCGGCAAATCGGATACTGGCAATCGAATGAAGAACTCTGGTCGCACACGCTCGCGGTCACGATTAACAACTTTGTCGCTGAAGATAATCTGGGTGGAGCGCTGATCCTCGAGGGAAGGGAAGAAGAAGCTCACACGCATTTTGAGGCCGCCGCGCGCATCAATCCCAATGACCCGATGAGTCACAGCAATCTGGGAACTTACTACGAAACTCACAACCAGATGCGCGACGCGGTGAAGGAATATGAAGCGGCGATCGCCATGACCTCCGATCCCGGTATGCTCGCTGCGACCTACGCCAACCTTGGTGCCGCGTACCGAGGTTTAGGCGATAACGACCGCGCGCAAACCAACTACAAGCAGGCGCTCGAATACAACCCCAACCAATTCAATGCGTGGCTCGGTCTTGGTCTGCTCGCGCAGCAGCAGGGGAAATATGTCGAAGCGATAACGAACCTCTCCCGCTCCGTAGAGCTACAACCCACCGCAAGCGGCTACTTGGCGCTTGGCAACGCCCTGCAGCAGTCCGGAAGAACTCTCGAGGCGCTTACTGCCTATGAACAAGCGACAAGAATCGCTCCCAGCCTTGCGGAAGCGCAGCAGGCTGCCGACTCTATACGCCAGCAGTTAAGTCACCCCCAGGCTATCTACTAACTTTTCTTGGACGTTACCGCAAAGAACGCGGCCGCTTCCTGCTCCACGTTCTTGCTCCCGCAATGCGGGCACTTCAATCGAGGCAAACATAGTCGTAGACGGGCATGGGGACCTCCCGCGGAATTTCGTTAGCAGAATTGTACGCCCGCCGGGAACTTTGGACTTTCCCATCGTGTCCATTATGCTAGAGAGGTATGACGCTCCTGGACGCGAAAGAATTTGATCCGGAAAAGGAATCGAGAAAGAGGAAGCGCCTCATTCTCATCGTTACGGTCATCATGATCATTCTGTGTTTCGGATGGTGGTTCCGCTATTGGCCTGAAGAACACAAGGTCGGCAAGTTTTTCGACGCCCTGCAGAAGCAGGATTTTAAAAGCGCCTACGGCATCTGGATGCACGATCCCAACTGGCCGCAACATCCCGGCGAACACGCGAAGTACCCGTTTAACGACTTCTATCGCGATTGGGGGCCAAGCGGAGAATGGGGACCGATCAGGACCGTGAAGGTGAACGGTGCGAGCACCTGCCCCGGCCCCAGCAGCGGAGTCCTGGTCGACGTAATCGTGAACGATCGCACAGAACACGCCCAGGTCTGGGTGGAGAGATCAGATCGCACGCTAAGCTACCCTCCGTGCGAGTTGATCTTTCACTGAGTACCGGGAGAGATAAGATCTAATCACGAAGCGCCGGCTCTACGCCTTTTGCGAAAGGGTCTCCAGGGTCTTTTTCAGAGACCCCTCGTCCCCAACGTTCAAGCACGTCTTCGATCGGTCAATTTGTCGCATCAGCCCGCACAAAACCTTTCCCGGGCCAATTTCAATGAACGTCTCCACGCCTTGCGCAACCAGCAAGCGCATGCACTGATCCCACTTCACCGACCCCGTGACCTGGCGCACGAGTGTATCGAGTACGCGCAGATCATCATCTGCAAGTTCGGCATCAACGTTGCATGCCACCGGATAAACCGGCTTGTTCATCTTGATCCTCTTTAGATCTTCCTCGAGCCGATCCTGCGCCGGCTTCATCAGGGAACAATGGAACGGCGCGCTCACGGGCAACAATTTCGCCCGCTTCGCTCCACGCTCGTCGGCGAATTTCGCGGCACGCTCTACCGCAGCCGTGTTCCCTGAGATCACCACTTGTTCCGGGGAATTGATGTTCGCCGGCGAGCAAACTTCGCCCTGCGCGGCGTCCCGGCAAACGCTAGCGACTTTCTCGAGGTCCATTCCCAGGATCGCGGCCATGGCTCCCACACCTACCGGGACCGCCTCCTGCATGTACTTCCCGCGATTTCGCACCATGCGGACAGCGTCGGCAAAGCTGAAAGTCCCCGACGCGACGTGCGCCGAATACTCGCCGAGACTATGCCCGGCCACGAAGCAAGGCTTCGGAATCTGTGTCTCCACTGCGCGCAATGCCGCTATCGACACGGTCAGAATCGCCGGTTGCGTGATCTCGGTCAGCCGTAGCTGCTCCTCGGGCCCTTCGAAGCAGAGTTGCGAAAGCTTGTAGCCGAGCGCCTCATCAGCTTCCTCAAACGTCTGACGAGCTACGGGATACTTCCCGGCCAGGTCTTTGCCCATACCTACTAATTGCGAGCCTTGTCCCGGGAAGATGAGTGCAATTTCGCTGTTGATCATGGAAGAGAAGTGCTAATTCGATTGCGCTGCCGCCTCAACCGGCGCCGGACGTAGCGACGCCAGTCCGCGCTCGATCGAGTCGTTAATCCCGCGCCGTGAAAACTCCGCCGCGACGCGGATCGCATTCTTCATGGCATTGGCGTTGGAAGAGCCATGGGTGATGATGCATACGCCGCGTACGCCCAACAACGGAGCGCCACCGTATTCGGTGTGATCGAGCCGCTTCTTGAAATCGGTAAAGGCGCTGCGCGACAGCAACGCGCCAACTTGTCGCGTAATCGTCGCCTTGAGCGATTCTTTCAAAGCGGTGCGCACCAGGTTGGCGACGCCCTCGGAGATTTTCAGCGCAACATTGCCGACAAATCCATCGGCCACGATCACGTCGACCTTTCCGTTATAGAGATCGCGGCCCTCCACGTTCCCCACAAAATTCAGGGGAAGCTGCTTAAGCAGCTGAAAAGCTTCTTTGGTCAGATCGTTGCCCTTGCCTTCTTCTTCGCCGATAGAGAGCAGTCCCACGCGCGGTCCGTGCGTGCCCGCCCGTTTGCCGAACATCGCGCGAAAGTACACATCGCCCATCACGGCAAACTGCTCGAGATTTTGTGGAGTGCAATCGACGTTCGCGCCGACATCAAGCAGCATCGCCGGATTCCCCGGCGCAGTAGGGAAGACCGCAGCCAGCGCCGGACGATCCAGCCCCGGCACCGCGCCCAGCACGATCTTCGCGGTGGCCATTGCCGCTCCGGTGTTCCCAGCGGTGACGAATCCGTTCGCCTGTCCTTCGCGCACCAGTCGCAGTCCCACGCGCATGGAGCTGTCCCGCTTGGCGCGGATCGCCTCCACCTTGTCTTCCATGGTGATGTATTCGCTGGCGTGAACCACTTCGATGGGCAGCCGTGCGGCTGTGAGATGCCGCTGCAGCTCTGGCTTGACCAGAGCGTCGGGCCCGACCAGAAGCACGCGCACGCCGTACTGGCGTGCGGCATGTATCGCGCCCTCAATCTCCGGCTTGGGCGCACGGTCCGAACCCATCGCATCCAGCGCGATGACGCTAGGCATGGTTGTCGTTAGCTGGCTTCTTCGACGTCGACGACTTCGCGTCCCTTATAGTACCCGCACTTGGGGCAAGCGCGGTGTGGCATTTTTTTCTCGTGGCAGTTGGGACACTCCGAGAGGCTGTGTGCCTTCAGAGCGTCGTGTGCGCGCCGCGTCGAGGTGCGCTTCTGGGAGTGTCGCCGTTTTGGATTAGGCATAGTGAGATTTCCTTTGGAGGGGCAAGTCGCCCCGAAAATTGCAGTTAGCAAATGGCATTTGGCCCTCTTGGCTGCACCGCTATGTGATGACCTAGTGCTATATGCTAATTGCCAATGGCTGGTTTCAGTGTTCTAACCGGCTCCGTACATCCTTCAACGCCGCCCACCGCGGATCTTCCACCTCGGTGGAGCAGGAACACTGTTCCTGATTCAAATTTTTGCCGCACTGGGGACATAATCCTTTGCAGTCTTCGCGGCACGTAACCTTCAAAGGGAGCGCCAACAGCACTTGCTCGCGCAATACATCTTCGAGCAGCAATCCATCACCCTGATAGTAACCGATCTCGGCTTCGGCATCCGTAACTGAAAGCTCGTCTCGACCGGCATCGGCGCCCAGCGGGCGATATAGCAGTTCGAAATCCCGCTTCACGTCCTGCCGTAACGGCTCGAGGCACCGGGCGCATTGCAATCCCAAGGCCGCCGACAGCCCTCCTCGAAGGCGTATGTCCTTGATTACCTGATGCTTGCCGTGATGCTCCTGAACTACCTCCGCGCGCCCCGAGGCCTTCAGTGGCCCTTGCAGCCGAGCCTCGCCGCCTAAGTCGATGACATCCGGCTGAAACTCCTCCGCAAAATCCAGAGGACGAAGTTCCAATTCTTTGATGTCGAGGAACATGGCGAAACCTCCGCGGCGATCGCGCCGAACCAGCCCGCGGGAGCACGCCAAAGAGGCGTAAGTACCGCAAGGAGCAAGACTTAGAATAAAGGCCGAGGACTCAAAGTGTCAAGAAATCCGGGCCTCGAACGGGCACTCCTCGGTCGCGAGGGCAGCCCTGCGGGTAGTCCCACCATCCAAGGTCCATGCACACCCGACGCAGGAAGAGTTTCCTGCACCACCACTCTCTCAGCTTCGCCACGGCAGCAATTCTTTCCGCTTGGATCGTGCTGTACAGCCACTCCGATTCCAAGACCCATCTAGGTTCCTTCTTCGGTAATGCCATCGCTGATTGGACCGGCCTTCTGGTCACCGTTCTTGCCACCAAATATTTTTATGAAATCGGATCTGCCGAGAGTCGCCGGCCACCTCAGCGTTGGCTTCGCCCGGTCGCCAAATTACTCCAACAGCATTCGCTGACGGTATTTCTTCTAATCTCTGGCGCAGCCTGGATATGGCTCTTCGCCACTTCTGACCCCTTGTCCAAGTGGGGACAAGTCGTGGGCAACATCGTTTCCGAATGGACGCAAATTTTCGGAATGGTGGTGCTCACCAAGCATCTGCTGGAGTCGCATTCGAAGGAGAGCCACCGCTGAGATTGGGTGCTGAGAACTGAGAACTGAGAACTGAGAACTGAGAACTGAGAACTGAGAACTGAGAACTGCTACTCCTTCACCAGCCAGTCCATCGCCTCTTCCCGGCTCTCAAATGTGGGAATATCCCGCTGTGAAAAGCTCTTGAAATTCTCGTAGAACACGTGCGGAAGGCTCTCGGTGCCCACCCAGGCCGACTTCTTCACATAAGGACGATCCAACACCAGCACTTCCTTGATCTTGGTGGCCACGGCCTTGTCGACTTGCGCGTCGCTGAAGTCTGCCAGAGTCAGCACCGATGCTGGTGCGTGCCTGGCAATGTCAGCCCGTACTTGATCGAGAAGCAACAATATCTCTTTGCCCTTGCAGTGGCTGAAGTCGATCAGGAAGATGGACTGACCCTTGTGGCTTACGAAGCGTAGCCTTTCGGGAGCGCCGTCACCAACCGTGTCGTCCAGATTCATGCGAGTAATGTCTCGACTACTCCGTAAACGCCATCCAGCGCGGCATCCAACTGGGCGGCATCTCTTCCTCCCGCCTCGGCCAGATCCGGACGCCCACCGCCCTTGCCGCCCACCTTCTGGGCGACAGCGCCAATCACTTTGCCCGCCTGCACGCGCGAAGTCAAATCCTTGGTCACACCGACGATCAGTGCCACATTCCCGTCCGAAGCCGATCCCAGCACCACCACGCCCGACCCAATCTTGTCGCGAAGTTGATCGACCAGCGTCCGCATTTGCGCGCGCTCGAGGTTATCGACGCGATGCGCCAGCACCTTCACGCCCTTGACCTCCTTCACCTTCTCGCCGATGTTCGCCGTCGACGATGAAGCCGACTTCATTCGCGCCTGATCGAGCTCCCGCGCCAGCCGCTTGATTTCCGCGTCCTTCTTTTCAAGCTCTGCCTTCAGTGCCTCCGCTGGAGAGAAAGACTTTTCACCGTCGGAATCCGCCTCAGAAGCGGGTGCCCCATCCTTGCGCGTCTTTTGCGCAAGGGTGGGAGATACGAATGCAGACACCACGTGTTCCAGTTGATGATCCTTCCGAAAATGCTTGAGCGATCCCTCCCCGGTGATTGCATCAACGCGCCGCACACCCGACGACACACTGCCTTCCTTCAAAATCTTGATCAACCCAATCTCACCCGTCGCCCCGGTGTGCGTTCCGCCGCAAAGTTCCGTGGAGAAATCGCCGATTTTGATGACACGCACCTTGTCGCCATACTTTTCACCGAACAGCGCCATAGCGTGATACTCGTTCACGGCAACATCGATCGGGACGTTTTCAATGACCTCAACTTTGCGGTTGCGCAGCACTTCCTTATTGATGATGTCCTCGATATCCTGCAACTCTTCGTCCTCCACGGCGGTGAAATGGGAGAAATCAAACCGCAGATGCCCCGGCGCGACCAGCGATCCGGCTTGCTTCACGTGCTTGCCCAGCACCTCACGCAGCCCGGCATGCAGCAGATGCGTCGCCGTGTGATTGCGCATGGTCGCCTCGCGAATCTCGGTATTCACGACCGCGTCGACCCTGTCCCCGACTTTGAGGGTGGCCCACCCTACGTGCTTTTCGTAGGGTGGAGATTTTTGTTGGGACCTCATCAAAACCTGATGCGCCCGCACGCCCTGAATCGGGTAGTA
>WNGO01002937.1_pt1 | contig 10934 bp, 8 predicted proteins | sample 5400511 | NCBI WGS metagenome assembly WNGO01 (sample SAMN13153380, study PRJNA577476) | soil metagenome | isolation source: 20 cm soil or saprolite under Garry oak tree replicate 2 | place: USA:California | collected 2016-06-15
CAGCAAGACGAAAGCCGACTAATACAACCGAAAAATGATCGGGATCAGGGTTCACGTTTCCGGAAATTCTCTTCGCCGCATCAAATACAAACCGGTGTGGGGACCGAGAACCCCATTCTCGATAAGCAGCGCATCGAACGCCATCAGCAACTCAAACAGCGCCGGCCCGTCCTCAGTCTCGGTGTAGTTGGCGCGCGTCCCCGTGCCGCACATTAGCGCCATGAAAGAGTTCTGTTCGTTGCGAAACTCGATATCGAACCAGCGTGTGAACACTGGCATGATCTCGGCTGACCGGATCGCCTCGAATGGCGAAACGAGCTTACCGGGAACAGGCCGGTTGAACGTGTCCATGACTTGGCCACCGCGGAGCCGCTGTCGGCGATAGCGCTCCGGCAGTGCGGCCAATAATCGATTGACCACCGCTAGCCGACGATCCGAGTACTGGAATTGCGTCTCGCCGACATAATCGTGAATCCAGAGATAACCGCCTGGCCTCAACGAGCGCCAGATTTGCTCAGCAAGGTGCTCCAGCTCCAGAACATGATGCAGGCAGCTCGACGTCGTCACTAAATCATAGGAATTCTGGGCCAAGGTAACGTGATTGAGGTCTGCGACCTCATACGTCAACGGAAGATCGGCTGCCAACCGGCGCGCTTCCTCGATGGCTCGATCGGAAATATCGATACCCTGGAACCGCTTGCAGATACCTTGCCTGAGGAATTCACGTTCCGCTCGGCCGGCGCCGCAAGCGAGCGACAGTCCGGATTCGAAGGTCAGGTTGCGCTCGCGCAATACAGCCCTGAGCCCGAGGCCGCGCGTTGGGCGCAAGCGATCCGCGGCTTGGCGGTCTTCGTCGAAAAGGATCTTCTTCTGGGCGTTGGAAAACGTCTCGCCCCAGACCTCGCCCTCTTTCTCGCTCGCTTGGCGATAAGACTCCGGTCTTTCACGAAATTCACGAATTATCGATGAAGGATCAGGACCTGACATGCACACTGCCCGTGAATCATATTGCTGTTTAAAGCCGAGAAGGCGGAGCCAACGGTACTATGCATACCATGGAATGTCATGATACATGCTCCGCGCTGGCGCGCGCAGCCTGCATTTAACCTTTCTATGAGATAGCAAATCGCCCCTGTTCCCAGGGCGGCACTGGAGAGTACATGAGTGAGCTTTCGGCGGAGCCGGTGAGGCTCGTCGTCTGGGACCTCGACGAGACCTTCTGGAAAGGCACCCTCAGCGAGGGCGGCATCACCTTCTGCGGGGAAAACCGCGATATCGTCATTGCGCTCGCAGAGCGCGGCATTATGAGTACGGTCTGCTCGAAGAACGATTTCGAGGCGGTCCGCGACGTTCTGAAGACCCATGAGGTCTGGGACTATTTCATCTTCCCAAGCGTCAACTGGGAGCCGAAAGGGCCGCGGCTGCAAAGCCTAATCGAAACGATCCAGCTGCGCCCCGAAACCGTCATGCTGATCGACGACAACCCGATGAACCGCAACGAGGCGCTGTTCTTTGTGCCAAGCATGCAAGTCGCCGATGAGACGGTCATCCCTCAGCTCCTCTCGAACCCACTGTTCAAGGGCAGGGACGACCGCGCGCTGACCCGGCTGCAGCAATATAAGGTGCTTGAGAAACGCAAGTCCGATGAAGTCGCGGCCGGCGGAAGCAACCTTGAGTTTCTGCGGTCGAGCCGGATTCGCATCGCGATTGAGCATGACGTCGAGGGCCATATCGATCGCGTCATCGAGCTGGTCAATCGCACCAACCAGCTGAATTTCACGAAACGCCGTCTGCCGGAGGAGCGCGCCGCGGCGGAGGCGGCAATCAAGCGTCTGGCGGGGGCGTTTGACGTGCAGGCCGGGTTGATCCGCGTGCGCGACAAATACGGCGATTACGGGTTCTGCGGGTTCTTTGCAATGCAGAGCCTGCCCGGCGGGGAAAAAGTGCTGCTGCACTATTGCTTCTCGTGCCGGATCCTGAACATGGGGGTCGAGGCGTTCGTCTATCAGATCCTGAACAGGCCCGGATTGACGATCAACGGCGAGGTTCTGTCGGACCCGACCGGCGCCGACTCACTCGATTGGATCGCACTCGCCGACGAGCAAGAACAGGATGGCGCGCCCGAACGGCATTCGCCGCCCTTCTTCCTGCGCGGCGGTTGCGATCTCGCCGCGATCGACCATTACGCCAGGATGGTCTCGTCCGAGGTTACCGGCGAATACAACCTCGTCCGCGACGGCATCCATATCCGGCTGGACCATTCTCTTCTGACACGCTACGCGATCGAGGGAGTGCCGCAGGAGGCGGCCGCGCCGTTCTATCGGCTGGGGTACATACCCGACGATTTCAGCTCGCCGCTGTTTGCCCGTCGCCGATCGGGCCGATGGGTGCTGAGCTTGCTCGCCGACCTGTGGGTCGCCCTTTATCGGCATAATGCAACCGGCGCTTTGATCCCGTTTCTTGGCGCGCCAGGTAACGGCCTGCTGAATGTTTTGGAGCTGCCCGACACCGAGCGGCAAAAAATCGCGGCCAATCCCTCGATTGCCGCCGCGCTGGACACGCTTGCGCGAGAGTTCAGCTATGTCGGCCGGATCCCGGAGACCGTCTTCAAAGCCAACCTCGAGGCAATCCTCCAGGCGATCCCGGACGGCAGCCAGACGTTCGTGATCTTGCACAAGGAGTTCTTCGGGCAGGACGACACGCCCGCCACGCGCGCCAAAGCGGGAATCGAGTTCAATCGCTGGATGCGCGATGTCGCCGAGGGCTTTCCCGATGCCACGTGCCTGTCGATGACGGATTTTGTCGAATCGCGGGCCGACATTCACCCGGACAATCACTTCCATCGCCTGGTGTATTATCGGGTTTTCGAGCACATCAACGGAACCGCCCCGTGATCACACGCCACGTCGTGGTTTACCACGGGTACAACGAACAGCTTTTCTCGGGCCGGGCGCATTTAAAAGCTCTACTCGGGCGCAGCTGGACCGTTCTGGAGGCTCCGGCCGGCCGGCCGAGCTCGAAAGGCGAAGTGACGGCTTTCATCCGCGGGACTGAGGCGCCGGTGGTCTTCGCCGCGTACGCTCTGCCGGTGCTTGGCGACACCATCGACCTGAAGATCCGCTCGATCGTGCCGGTGGGGCACCCAATCGTGCGCGCTTTTGTAAATTACCGGCGCCGCGTCGACCATCAACGCGAAAGCGCCACCTTCGCCGAGTTCGTCACCGCGGAGCTTGCCCGCTCGCGCAACAACCTGTTTGTTGCCAACGGCCAAACGGCGCTCCTCGCCGGCGGCCAGTGGCAAAGCGATTTCAGCAATCTTGACGAGATCCGCCCGGTTATCCGCGAAGTCTGCGAGCACGCGGAGATCGGCATGGCGGATTTTCCGCAGCTGATGAAATGCATCTTGACCCAGGCGCTGTTGAACGCGCGGGCGCCGATATCCGCTCCGCTGGCGTTGCGCCCGGTCGCCGAAAATGACCTGCTTGCGGTGCTCGCCGAGGCGCTGGAGGAGCTGCCACGGTCATTGCACGACGAGCTGGTCGCGCGCAATGCGGCCGATCTCTTGTTGTTCGACGAGGTTGCCGCTGCTTTTGCGGCCAGCCTGCCGGCTGCGGCCGCCGAGCGCGACTGCATCCGCGAGGTCGCCGATGCCGCGGCTGAGCTGACCCGTCACCGCGACCCGAAAACAATTGCCGTCGCGGCGGCGTCCACCGCGAAAGCGACGCCGACCGATCATCACGTGTTCTTTCGCCCTGAGCCGGTGCTCGGCTGGTGGCCCGAACCCAACGCGACGCTCCCAAGGGATGTGCTTGGGCGGCGCGTTGTCATGGAGGTCGACGGCGAGGGCTACCGCCCGGTACCGGGCCAGCCCGCGATCGGCGACAAGGTGCTCGCGGTCTATGGCTGCTCCTTCACCTTCGGCTGGGCATTGCCGGTCGAAGAGACGTTTTGCGCACGATTGCAAGCCAGGCTGCCGAATTGGCGCGTCGAGAACCACGGCATGAGCGGCTTCGGCACCGCCCAGAACCTGTTGCAGCTCGAGCGCACCAGCCTGTGGCAACCGGCCGATTATGTCACGTTCTGCTGGATCCCCGAGCATATGCGGCGCGCCATCGCGCATCATTCGACCATACAGGGCCACCAGTTCCCTGGCTGGCTCGCCTCGCCAATCTCGGTTTATCCGAAGGCGCATATCGCCGATGACGGATCGCTCGCCATCAGGCACGTCTCGTTCAAGCGCCCCGAGCTCGCCGGCATCGATCTCGACGATTTCGGACCCGATCCCTACCACATCGAATATGTCACCGCGCGGCTGTTTGAGCGCGCTGCAGAGATCGTGCGCGAAGGTGGCGGGCACTTCTTCGTGACAGTGCTGCGGTTTGCGATGTCGGACAATCTGCGCCAGCAGCTCGAGGCCGCCGGCATTCCGGTGCTCGACGCCTCCGTCAGCGGCCGCGAGTACTCGCTGGTGCCTTTCGACGGTCATCCCAACGGCAAGGCAAACGAAATCTTCGCCGAGCGGATTTACTCCTATGTCGCCGATCATGCCGGGCTCGAAGCCTCTGCGGCGCAACCGGCCTTGCAGGCCCGCTCGGCATGACGACGATCCTCGGCGTTTCCTGCCTCTATCACGATGCCGCCGCAGCCGTGGTGCGCGACGGCGAGATCATCGCCGCGGCGCAGGAGGAGCGCTTCACCCGGAAAAAGCACGACCGCCACTATCCCGAGGCGGCGATAGCCTATTGCATCGACCAAACCGGCGGAGCCGAGGCGCTCGACGCGGTGGTGTTCTACGAAGATCCGGTGCTGTCGCTTGACCGTATTTTGAAGAACGCGATCGAGCTCGCGCCCGCAACGGGCCAGACCTGGGCGGCCGCGGCGCGCTCGCAATTAGGGCAGAGTTTGAATGTCGCCGAGCGGCTGCGGCAGATCCTGCCGCCTCGCGCCGGCGATAATGTGTTTTTTGTCGATCACCACCTGTCGCACGCCGCCTCCGCCTTCTACCCTTCGCCGTTCCGCGAGGCGGCGATCGTTGTCGCCGACGGGATCGGCGAATGGGCTTCGACGACGATCGCCGCCGGCAACGACCGCACCGTGACGCCGCTGCGACAGATCCATTACCCGCATTCCCTCGGCCTGCTCTACAGCGCCGTCACCTATCATTGCGGGCTCAAGGTCAATTCCGGCGAGTACAAGCTGATGGGGTTGGCGCCCTATGGCGAGCCGCGCTACGCCGATCTGATCCTCGATAGGCTCGTCGATCTGCGCGAGGACGGCTCGTACCGGCTCGACACCGCGTTCTTCGGCTATCTCGACAGCGAGGCGGCGACAAACGCCGCCTTCGAGGAGTTGTTCGGCTGCAAGCGGCGCGATCCGGAATCGCCGATCACCATCGAATACATGGACATTGCCGCCTCGGCCCAGGCGGTCGTCGAGGAGGCGATGTTTCGCCTCGCGCGCCGCGCCCTGCGCGACGCCGAGAGCCGCAACCTCTGCCTCGCCGGCGGCGTCGCGCTCAATTGCGTCGCGAACGGCCGACTGCTGCAGCGCCTGTCGAACCTCGACCATATCTGGATCCAGCCGGCCTCGGGCGATGCCGGCGGCGCGGTCGGTGCCGCGCTCGAGCTCGCGCACAGCCAGTTCGGCGCCGCGCGCCATGCCGGGGTGGAGCACGGCCGCGACGGCATGCGCGGCAGCCTGTTGGGCCCCGCTTTCGGAGGCGCCGATATCGAGGCGGCGCTCAAGGCGAAGGGGCTCGTCTACCATCGGGTCGAGAGTCGCGCCACGCATGACGAGGCGGTCGCGCAGGCACTCGTCGAGGGGCTCATCATCGGCCGCTTCGACGGCCCGATGGAATACGGTCCGCGCGCCCTCGGCAACCGCTCGATCCTCGCCGATCCACGCCGCCCCGACGGGCAGAGCTATATCAATCAACGCATCAAGTTCCGCGAGAGCTGGCGCCCCTTTGCGCCGGTCGTGCTGGCCGACAAGGCGGCCGAGATCTTCGAGACGGAGCACGATAGCCCGTACATGCTGCTGATTGCCGATGTGCGAGCGGAATTGCGCCGCGGCGAGGTTGATTGGCATGCCTTCCGTGACGGCACCGGCGACATGATGAGCGTCTTGAACGAGGAGCGCTCGACCTTGCCGGCGATCACCCATGTCGATTACAGCGCCCGCCTGCAGACCGTCGACGCCGAGGGCAATCCCGCCTTTCACCGGCTGATGACTGCCTTTTACCGGCTGACCGGCTGCCCGGTCTTGATTAACACGTCGTTCAATGTGCGCGGCGAGCCGATCGTCTGCACACCCGAGGACGCTGTCGCCTGCTTTATCAATGCGGGGATCGATCTCCTCGCGATCGGCGACTTCCTGGTCTTCAAGCACGAGCAGCCGGAAGAGATCCGCCGCCTCGAAGGGACGATGCAATATGAGCCTGATTGACGGCGGCACGCCCGAAGCCTTCTTCGCCAACCTGTTGCTCCCGCTGAAGCGGCACAACGCGTCGCGGCGCGTGCAGTATTTCGCGCGCGAGCCCGACCAGGCGGCGGAGACCTACTGGCAGGAGATCGCGACCCGCACCGGCGGCTTCGGTAGCGTCCCGGCCGATAGCGATCCGGCCGGGCTCCTCGACCAGCTCGCCGAATATTGGCGCGCCAGCGGCGACCCGGCGCTGCCGCGGCTTCTGCCCTATCTAAAGCAGCTGCGCGAAGCACTCGCCGCCAAAGCCGCTGCCGCTCCCGCCGACGGCAAGGATCCCGAACTCTCGGACTCCGTCTACCCGCTGTTCTAGCCTCCCCACTTCCTCGGCAGCCCGGCAAACCCGAGCACCAGCACGAGGGCGTGATTCGACCGCCCTCGGGGCGCCGTGTTAGGCTCCGTCACGGGCTGCGGTTTGGCGAAGCGGTAAAAACCCTCGTCTTACCGAGCGACTGCCTCTAAAACAGCGGACCCCCGGGGCGAGCGCCTCGGGCAAAGGGTCCCGTGAACGGGTCAGCGGGCGCAGGGAGGAGCCGGTGGGAGCCTATCTGGTGCGGCGTTTCGGGCTGATGGTCCTGACGCTGTTCGGGATTTCCATCATCATTTTCATGCTGCTGCGGCTGACGCCCGGCAACATCGCCGATATCCTGTTTGACGCCGGCGGCTTTGTCGATCCGGCCGACAAGGCACGCATCGAGGCCGATCTCGGGCTCGACAGGCCGATCCCGGTGCAATACGCGAAATGGATCGGCGGCCTTCTCCAGGGCGATCTCGGCATCTCCTATCAGACCGAGCGGCCGGCCCTTCAGGAGATCGCGCCGCGCATCCCGATCACCGCGCGCCTCGCCGCCCTCGCGCTCGCTTTCGCCGTCCTGCTCGGCGTGCCGTTCGGCGTCATCAGCGCGGTCAAGCAGGATACCAAGCTCGATTACGTCCTGCGCGTCATAAGTCTGACCGGATTGTCGATGCCCGCCTTCTGGCTGGGCCTCCTGATCCTGATGGGGTTTGTCGCGTATTTCGGGACGATCCCGATCTACAGCGATGCCCCGACCGGCTTCTGGAACGCGCTGTTGATGTACAGCGTGCCGGCCGCGGCGGTCGGCTTCCGCAGCTCCGCGCTGATGATGCGCCTGACGCGGTCCTCGATGCTCGAAGTCTTGCGGCAGGACTATATCCGCACCGCCCGCTCCAAGGGCGCCTCCGAGGTCACGATCAATTATTACCACGCGCTCAAGAACGCGATGCTGCCGGTGGTCACGGTGATCGGCATCGAGGCCGCCTTTCTGCTGGGCGGGCTGATCGTCACCGAGACCGTCTTCAACATTCCCGGCGTCGCGCGCTTCCTCGTCGAGGCGGTGCGCTGGCGCGACTATCCGATGGTGCAGAACCTCGTCATGTTCATCGCCGTCGTTGTCGTCTCGATCAACTTCATTATCGATATGCTGTACGCGGCGCTCGATCCGCGGATCAAATACGGCGATTAGAACAGGGTAGCCGGCGCGTGATCAGGAGATCGCAAGGAGAACCCGAGTGAGCACGCTCGATTTCAACGCCGAATTGGCGGCCGCAGGGGCCCATGTCAGGTCGCGCTGGGGCGCCCTGCGCTTCTTTATCCGGCGCTACCCCCTGGGCGCGGCGGGCGCGCTGATCATGTTCGTCTTCCTGTTCGCCGCCGCCTTTGCGCCGTACATCACGACCTACGATCCGCTATCGACCAACGCCGCGGCGTCCCTCGCCCGCCCGAGCATGGCGCATTGGCTCGGCTGCGATTTTATGGGCCGCGATGTCTGGAGCCGCATCATCTACGGCGCCCGCATCTCGCTGATGGTCAGCTTCGGCTCGATGCTGCTCGGCTCCGGCATCGGGGTGACGCTCGGGCTCCTATCGGGCTACCTCCTCGGCTGGTTCGATCTGATCACGCAGCGCGTCCTCGAGATGATGCAGGCGCTGCCGCTGCTCGTCATGGCGATCATCATGGCGGCGGCGCTCGGGCCATCGCTGCACAACACGATCATCGCGATCGCGATCCCGCTGGTGCCCTATGTCGCCCGCGTCATCCGCTCGAACACGCTGACCCTGCGCGAGCAGCCCTTCGTCGAGGCCGCGAAGGCGATCGGCATGCCGGAATTGCGCATCGCGATCCGGCACGTGCTGCCGAACACGATGTCGCCGCTGATCGTGCTCGCCACGGCGCAGCTCGGCTCGGCGATCCTCGTCGAGGCGACGCTGTCCTTTCTTGGGCTCGGTGTTCCCGAACCACACCCCTCCTGGGGCCGCATGCTGTCGGAATCGGCGGCCGAATATGTCCGCACCGCGCCGTGGCTGGTCATCTTCCCGGGCCTTGCGATCTCTTTCGTCGTGTTCGGCGTCAATCTCCTCGGAGATGCCTTGCGCGATCTGCTCGATCCACGGCAACGTAGCTGACCGAAACCTAACCGAGCCATAGGGCCGCCCCCAACACGGCCAGTGGAGACCCCTCGCTTGGCGACCGCGACCGAAGCAAAGCCCGCCGCCGAATACGCGCCCTTGACCCGCGCCGGCCACAATGCCGAGACCGTGCTCGAGGTCGAAGGCCTGCAGACCTATCTCTTCACCCGCCTCGGCGTGGTCAAGGCGGTCGACGACGTCTCCTTCGCGATCCGCCGCGCCGAAACCTTGGCGATCGTCGGCGAGAGCGGCTGCGGCAAGACGATGACGGCGTTGTCGCTTCTGCGCCTTGTGCCGAGCCCGCCCGGCCGCATCGTTTCGGGCTCGATCAAGATCGACGGCAAGGATCTCGTCCAGCTCAGCGAGCCCGAGATGCGCGACATCCGCGGCAACGAGATCTCGATGATCTTCCAGGAGCCGATGACCTCGCTGAACCCGGTCATGACGATCGGCCACCAGATCAGCGAGACGGTCCGGCTGCACGAGGATCTGTCGAAATCCGCGGCGATGGACAAAGCCGTCGAGATGCTGCGGCTGGTGCGCATCCCCGAGCCGAAGCAGCGCGCCAAGGAATACCCGCACCAATTGTCGGGCGGCATGCGGCAGCGGGCGATGATCGCGATGGCGCTCGCCTGCAACCCGCGTGTCCTGATCGCGGACGAGCCGACCACCGCGCTCGACGTGACGATCCAGGCGCAGATCCTCGACCTGATCCTGGATCTACAGAAGCGGCTCGGCACCGCGGTCGTGCTGATCACGCACGATCTCGCGGTCGTCGCGGAGACGGCGCATCGCGTCATCGTCATGTATGCGGGCAAGAAGGTCGAAGAGGCCGACGTCGAGGAATTGTTCGAGGCGCCACTGCACCCCTACACGCACGGCCTCCTGGCCTCGATCCCACACCTCGCGGTCATTGGCGGCGATACCGGTGTCGTGACAAACGGCCGCCTGAAGGAAATCCCCGGCCAGGTGCCGGCCCTGACGAACCTGCCGCCCGGCTGCTCCTTCGCGCCGCGCTGCGCGTTTGCCGACGAACGCTGCCGTTCTTTCTTTCCGCCCTACGAGCAGAAGCGCCCGGGCCATTGGGCGGCATGCTGGCATTCCGAGAAGCTGTATGGCTAGCCCCGCTATCGGTAACGGCGCGATGGCGGCAAGCGTCGGACACAACCGCGCGCCGGTGCTCGACGTCGTCAATCTGAAAAAGCATTTCCCGGTCAAGAAGGGCGTGCTGCGCCGCACCGTCGGCCAGGTTTATGCGGTTGACGACGTCACCTTCCGGATCGGCGAGGGCGAGACGCTGGGGCTGGTCGGCGAGAGCGGCTGCGGCAAGTCGACGGTAGCGCGCACCGTGTTGCGCCTGATCGAGCCGACCGCCGGCTCGATCAAGCTCGACGGCAATGACGTGACGCGGCTCGGCAAGACCGAGCTGCGACCCTATCGCCGGCAGATGCAGATCATCTTCCAGGACCCGTTCTCGTCCTTAAACCCGCGCATGTCCGCGGGCGACATCGTCGGCGAGCCGTTGCAGGTGCACGACATCGCGCACGGCAAGGAGAAGCAGAAGCTGGTCGGCGAAATCTTCGACCAGGTCGGACTGCGCCGCAGCCAGATGAGCGCCTTTCCGCACGAATTCTCCGGCGGTCAGCGGCAGCGCATCTCGATTGCCCGCGCCCTCTCGCTCAATCCGAAGCTGATCGTCGCCGACGAGCCCGTCTCCGCGCTCGATGTCTCGATCCAGGCCCAGGTCATCAATCTGATGATGGATCTGCAGCGCGAGAAACGGCTGTCGTATCTGTTCATCGCGCACGATCTCGCGGTCGTCGAGCACATCAGCCATCGCATCGCGGTCATGTATCTCGGCAAGATCGTCGAATACGCCGATAAGACGACGCTGTTCACAAACCCGCTGCACCCCTACACCGAGGCGCTCCTGTCGGCGGTGCCGGTGCCGAACCCGAAATTGAAGCGCGAGAAGCGCCTCTTACAGGGCGATGTGCCGAGCCCGATCAACCCGCCGCCGGGCTGCG
>WNGO01002939.1_pt1 | contig 10932 bp, 12 predicted proteins | sample 5400511 | NCBI WGS metagenome assembly WNGO01 (sample SAMN13153380, study PRJNA577476) | soil metagenome | isolation source: 20 cm soil or saprolite under Garry oak tree replicate 2 | place: USA:California | collected 2016-06-15
ATCGGCGTCGAGCCCGAGGGAAGGGTCTTCACCTCGCCCTTCGGCGTGAAGACGTAGACCTCGTCGTCGACGAGATCCGTCAGAAACGCGCGCTTGTACTCGCCGGGTTCGTCGATCGTCTCCGGCTGCGCTTCCATCAGCTGGCGCACCCAACTCTCCCAAGCCTCGTCTGTCCTCGGGTGCCGCCCGCCCTTGTATCGCCAGTGAGCGGCGATGCCGAACTCCGCCGTCTCGTGCATCTCGCGCGTACGGACCTGGATCTCGAGCGGTCGTCCCTCAGGACCGATGACGGTCGTGTGCAGGGAGCGGTAGCGGTTGAACTTCGGCATCGCGATGTAGTCCTTGAAGCGACCGGGCATCGGCCTCCACAGCGAATGGATCAGGCCGAGGGCGCCGTAGCAGTCGCGCGTTCCTTCGTCGCCGGACCGCTCGACGGTCACCCGCATCGCCGTGAGGTCGTAGATCTCGTTGAACTCGCGACCCTTCTTCGCCATCTTGTCGTAGATGGAGTAGAAGTGCTTCGCGCGACCCGAGATCTCCACGGGGATGTCGACCTTCGTCAGCTCGAGCTGCAACACGCGCGCCGCTTCGGAGACGTGTCCCTCTCGGTCGGCGCGACGCTCGCTGACCATCGCCTTGATCTCCTCGTACTTGCGCGGATGCAAAGTCTCGAACGCGAGGTCCTCGAGCTCCCACTTCATCGCGTGGATACCGAGCCGGTGCGCGAGCGGCGCGTAGACCTCGAGCGTCTCCTTGGCCTTCTGGATCTGCTTCTGCTTGCCGAGGTACTCGATCTCGCGGAGGTTGTGCAGCCGGTCGGCCAGCTTGATCAGGATCACGCGCACGTCCGCGGCCATCGCGACGATCAGCTTGCGGTAGTTCTCGGCCTCGGCCTGTTCGCGGCTCTGGAACTGGACGCGCGTCAGCTTCGTGACGCCCTCGACGAGCTTCGCAACCTCGTCGCCGAACTCCGCGCGGACGTCCTCTAGCTCGGCGTTCGTGTCCTCGACCACGTCATGGAGCAGCGCCGCCGCGATGGTCTCGTCGTCGAGGCGAAGCTCGGCGCAGATCTTCGCCGCGCCCCACGGATGGAGCACGAAGTCCTCGCCCGACCGGCGCTGCTGGCCCTCGTGGGCGTTGGCGGCGAAAAGAAAGGCCCGCCGGATCAGGTCGCGGTCGACCTCCGGGTTGTAGGCGGCCACGGCCGCGATCAGCTCGTCGATGAGCTCCTGATGCTTTTCGTGAGTCTCAAGGACAGCCATACCTTCAGTGTACTCCGGGGGTATCGGGCTCCCTCCCCCGATCCGGGGTCGTAACTCAAGGGCAGGAACCCGCGTTCCGATGCTGAAAGGGAGCCGTTCATGCACTGGTACAGACGCCGAAAAGAACGCCGTGCCGCCGTGCGCGCCGCACGACTCCTCCTTGCGCTCGACGCTCTCGCCGGGCCCCGCCGGCAGCGACCGCAGCGCGTGCGCCGGGCCTCTGTCGGCGCCGCCCGCTAATCGAGGTTAAGGAACGGCTTCGAGTAGACGGCCCGGCCGCGCAGGGCAGGGTCGTAGGCACTCAACGGGCGCACCATGAAGTACTGCTGGTCGACTCCAACGGGAGCCTCGATGCCGCTCTCGTCGGAGCGACCGAAGCCGAACCGCTCGTAGAAGCGCGGGTCGCCTTCGAGGAGGATCAGGGGCTCACCGCGTGCATCCGCCACGCGAACCGCTTCGTCCATCAACGCGCTGCCGATGCCACGGCGCTGATGTGACGGCAAGACCGCAAGCGGCCCCAGTTGCAGCACCGGGTGCTGCCCGGGCTCGATCTCGACGTAGCTGAGGAGGACGTGTCCGACGACTCCCTCTGCCGCGATCGCGACGAGTGACAGCTCGGGCAGAAATCCATCGGACGCACGAATCGCGTCGACGAGGTCCGCCTCGACCGCTCGCCCGAACGCTTCCTCGTTGACCTTCTTGATGTCTGCGCGGTCCGCGTCCGTCTCGGACCGGATTCTCACGCGGCGCGGAGAAGTGCGGGCTCTGCGAGTAACGAGCGGAACGTCTCGGACTCGAGCGGATGACGCTTCGGCCCACCGTCCTCCAGTTCGAGCTCGTCAAAGATCCTCTGGGCGTGAGCGTCACGTAGTTGCGCGTCCCACTGCGCGCGGAGCCACGCGTAGACCTCGTCGAAGCGGTCGTCCGCATCGAAGACGCGACGAACGACGAGCTGCGGCGACACCGTTCCGTTCCAGTGGTTCTCCTGAAGGCGGAAGGCAACGTCGTAACGGCCCTCACGCCGGTAGCGGTCGAGCTTCGTCCCCTGCCCGAACGCGATCGCACCTCCGGCGTCGTGTCCGTCGCGCTGAACGCGGAAGCGCAGATGCTTCCCGTCGCCGACGGTAGCGAGCTCGCCGAGCTCGCAGCCCGGCGCCAGCAGCGTGACATCGGGGTTGGCCAGCCCGAACGGCGCCAACGCGCGCAGCTCCTCGCAGAGCTCCAACGTCAGCTTCGCGCCCCGCGGCAGGACCGCGTCGACGACAGTTGCCGGGACGAGGTCTTCCGGGGCCAGCAGACCTTCCGCTCGAGCCGCGAACGCCTCGGCGAACGGCTCGACCCGGTCGGCGGCAATCGACAGGCCCGCGGCCGCCCGATGTCCGCCGAACCGCCCGAGGAACGTCGAGCAGGCACTGAGTGCACCATGGAGGTCGAACAACGGGATCGAGCGTCCGGAGCCTTTCCAGAGGCCGTCCGTCCCGGCGATGAGAACCACCGGGCGGTGATAGCGCTCGACGAGGCGTGACGCGACGATGCCGATCACGCCTTCGTGCCAGTCTGCGCCCCACACGACGTAGGCGGAACGGCGACGCTTCGCCTCCGGCCATTCCTCGACCTGTGCGATCGCTGCACGGAGGATCTTGTCCTCGACTGCCTGCCGGTCGCGGTTCAGCTCCTCGAGCCGGTCCGCGAGACGCCGCGCTTCGTCCGCGTCCTCTGCCAGCAAAAGCTCGAGCGCTGCACGTGGGTCACCGAGGCGGCCAGCTGCATTGATCCGCGGTGCGAGCCGAAAGCCGACCTTGCCCGCATCGACCGCGGCCGGATCCACGTGCGCGGCCTTCATCAAGGCACGCAGGCCGAGCTTCTGCGTTCGCGCGAGCGTGCGCAAACCTGCGATCGCGAGGGATCGGTTCTCGCCCACGAGCGGAACGACGTCCGCGATCGTCGCGAGCGCGACGAGATCGAGATGCCGGCGCAGCACTTCGGACTCGACGCCCAGCAGTGCCTGCCCGAGCTTGTAGACGACGCCGGTCCCGCACAGCTCCTGGAAGGGATAGTCGGAGGGGCGCGTCGCAACGATCGGACAATCCGGCAGCTCGTCGCCCGGACGATGGTGATCGGTGACGATGACGTCGAGGCCGAGCTCCCGTGCGCGCCGGACCTCTTCGACGGCGGTGATGCCGCAGTCGACGGTCAGGACGAGCCCGCACCCCTCCTCCGCGAGCCGCTCGAGCGTCTGGCCGCTGACGCCGTAGCCCTCGTCGAAGCGGCTCGGCAGATGCCATTCGACGTCCGCGCCGAGCTCCCGCAGCACGAGGACTGCGAGCACGGTCGCGCAGATCCCGTCAACGTCGTAGTCGCCGTGGACGCAGATCCGCTGGCCGGCGGCGATCGCCGCACGTATCCGGTCGACGGCAACGGCCATGTCGCCCAAGAGGAAGGGATCGTGCAGGGGCTGTTCGCCGGCCAGGAAGGCCCGCGCCACCTCGGGGTCGCCGTAGCCGCGCCGGACGAGCACGCTTGCCGTGATCTCGCTGAGGCCGAGCTCCTTTGAGAGGGCGCTCGCCTGCCGGTGCGGGCACGGACGGATCGTCCAGATGCCCTCAGACATGCCCGACCACCGTACGAGTCGTGTCGGACGGCGCCCATTTGCGGGAGGAGTTCCTCCTCGACCCGAGTGTGACGTTTCTGAACCACGGCTCGTTCGGGGCGACGCTGCGCGCCGTCTTCGAGCGCTACCAGGAGTGGCAACTCGAGCGACCACGCATTCGAGTCATCATGGCGCCGAAGGCGCCGGACTCGAATGCGCTACGCGTACGCGTAGGGATGTTCGAAGACGTCGAGAGCCTTGTCCGCGGGGGCCGGTACTTCGAAACTCAGGCCGGAGCGGCTGTCCTCGACCGCAACCGACAAAGCGTTCGTAACGCGGCTCCACAGAAGCGAGACCTCGATGCCGTCCGCCGAGCGGTGATGAAGCTCTGTGATTGTCGTATCGGTCATGTCCTCACCGTCGCAGTTCGAGGGATTTCCCGACACCGGGCCACCCGGTGTCTTTCAGTACGGTCAACCCCCGTCCTAATCCGAAGCTAATCGCTGACATAGCCCGCGACTACAGGCGGCTCCTACTCCTCTACCTCCTTGCTCAGCGAGCCCACCGTGCGGCGCCGGGCCTTGCCCGGTGCGGCCACCCAAATCCCCTGGCTAGCGGCAGCGCATTCGAGTCATCATGGCGCCGGCGCAGCCGGGGCCGGACTCGAATGCGTCACTCGCGCGGAAGTTGCACGCCGAGCACAGCCAGCGCGGCGAGCAGCAGCACGAAAGCCAGCGCGGCTGCCACCAGCAGCCGGGGATGGCGCGCGCGGCGCAGCGAGTCCCACCCGACCTTGCCCCAGAAGACGAGGAGGCCGGCGACCGCCGCGAGGCCGATCACGAGCACCGGGGCGAGCAGCGCGGCGCGCCCGAAGGAGAGGTCGGTGAGCCAAACCGTGACGACCACGAGTGCGGTCACGAAGGCCGACGCAGCGGCGAGGCGAGCGCTCATAAGGCAAACCTACCGCGGCGCTATGCTCGGCTCGTGACAGAGGCGAACTACGTCTCCGGCGACGACTACGTGGTCGAATTCCTCGGCTACCGCTTCGGATTCAACGCCTCCGACTTCGAGCAGCGCGTGACGGCCGCGGCGGTGAAGCTCGGCCTCGTCGGCGACAACGAACTGGACGACGACGAGACCGCCGACCTTGTCGAGCTCGTCGAACGGGATTGGATCGACGAGCCTCGCAGCGGCTTCGGGAGGTATCTCGTCCGGCACTGGGAGCGTGTTTCGCTCGTCGGCGGCGAGTCCCTCGTCTACTGGCTGAAAAAGCTCGTGTTCCGTGGCGCCTGGCTCGACCATCGCGTCAAGGAAGGACTGCTCGAGGTCGCCTGGGACGAGGACGTCGCGGACTTCGGCTACCGCGACCCGAACGGCGATCGCGCGCTCCTGGAGCTGGCTCCCGTGCCGTCCTGGCACGAGCTCCAGTTCAGGCGTTGATCCGCGCCGGCGCGATCGCCGTCTACCTCGCGGCGCTTCTGGCGGTGGACACGCAGGTCGAGCTGCCCGGCCAGCTCGCGCTGGGAGCTTTGACCTGGCTCGTCCTCCTCGCCGCCGCGCGACCGCTACCGGCCGAGCGTCGCGCACAAGTCGCGGTGGTCATCTGCGCGGCAACCGTCGCGGAGGTGACCGGCTCGATCCTGTGGGGCGTCTACTCGTACCGGCTGCACAACTTGCCGACGTTCGTTCCACCGGCGCACGGGCTGGTGTTCATGGCCGGCCTGTCGTTGAGCGAAGCACTCAGGCGTCACTCACGGACGCTCGTCGTCTTCGCGGCCGCCGCCGTCACAGTTTGGGGGGTGCTCGGATTGACGGTGCTGCCGCGGCTCGATGCCGCCGGTGCGCTCTGTATTCCGTTGCTGCTCGGCTTCCTCTGGCGCTCGAAGGCGCGCGCGGCATACGCCGGCGTCTTCCTCGTCGTCGCGGCGCTCGAGCTCTACGGGACGGCGATCGGGACCTGGCGGTGGGCGGCAGAGCTCCCCGGCCTCGGCATTCCCGACGGCAACCCGCCGAGCGGCGTCGCCGCCGGCTACGTCTGGTTCGACGTCATGGCACTGCTGTTCGCGCCTCGACTCCTCGCCGCCGTTCAGCGGACCTGGCAGTTACGGCGCCGTCTCGTGCCTGGCACTGGGCAGGCCTAGATAGTCGGCGGCCGCAGGACGAACCTGCGACCGCCCGTTGGAGGATGTGAGCTGCGGCCCCTCACGATCCTCCTGAGACTCAGAATCGAGGCGAAAAGGCCTTTCTGCACTCCCCCGGCAGGGTGAAAGTGAACTATCGGAATGAACCATCCAAAGGGGGAGGAATCAACCGGGCCGGGTGATCCATGCTCCTCCTGTCACACCTGTCCTCATCGGTTCTGTTCTGCGGCAGAACCTAGCCCCGACAATTGCGGCCGGGGCGGACATTTCAAAAGGGCCGGGCCCTATGCGGCGGGTTCCGGCCCCCTCTCTTTCGGTAGGACGAATCCCGGGCGGCGGGATTCGTCCGCTGGTCCAAGCGCAATCCGCCTGATCGCACCGACCGGGACGATGAGCTCCTCCGCATCACCGTCCGCCGCCGACACCGACAACGTCAGGAAGCCAAAGCCCGGCTCACCGGAGAGAGCGTGCAGGGTGAGACGCTCCCCGTCTCCGAGTTCCACGACCACGTGGGTCTGCTCGGCCGTGTGCGTCGCGGTGTAGCGCTCGATCTGGCTGTGGACTCGGTCGACGAAGGCGTCGAGGGACGGCTCCGCAGTCCCCGGGACCCAGAAATCCGGGCTCAAAAGAGCTGCGTGTCTTTCCCGCCGGCGCCGAATCGCTCGCGGCCGAGCTCCGTGATGATTCGGCCGCGTGGCGTGCGCTGCAGGAAGCCAAGCTGAAGGAGATATGGCTCGTAGACGTCTTCGATCGTGTCCTGCTCTTCTCCCAGGGCCACCGCGAGAGTGGACAACCCTACGGGCCCGCCTCCGAACTTGACGAGGATCGTCTGCATCAACTCCCGGTCGATCCGCTCGAGCCCGTCACCGTCGACTTCGAGCAGTTGCAGTGCCTCCCGCGCGACCTCATTCGTGATCACGCCGTCGTGTTTCACCTGTGCCACGTCGCGCACGCGCCTCAGGATCCTATTCGCGATGCGAGGCGTTCCCCGCGAGCGGCGCGCGATCTCGTCGGCTGCGTCCTCAGCGATCTCGACGTCGAGGATGCGCGCCGACCGGCGCACGATCGTCCCGAGCTCCTTCGGGTCGTAGTACCCGAGGCGGAAGGTCATGCCGAAGCGGTCGCGGAGCGGTGTCGTCAAGAGCCCGGTTCTCGTCGTGGCCCCCACTAGCGTGAAGGGCGGGAGATCGAGCGTGAGCGTGCGGGCCGCGGCCCCCTGGCCGACGATGATGTCGAGCCGGAAGTCCTCGAGTGCGGGATAGAGGATCTCCTCGATCGTGCGGTTGAGGCGGTGGATCTCGTCCACGAACAGGACGTCGTGGCGCTCGAGACCGGTCAGGATCGCAGCCATGTCGCCCTTGCGCTCGAGCGCCGGGCCGGCGACGCAGCGAATGCCCACGCCCAGCTCTTCGCGGATGATGAAAGCAAGGCTCGTCTTGCCGAGCCCGGGCGGGCCGACGAGAAGCACGTGGTCGAGGGCCTCGTCTCGCCCCTTCGCGGCGTCGAGCGAGATCGCGAGCTGCTCTTTGATCCGATCCTGCCCGACGAACTCGGTCAGACGGCGCGGGCGCAGCGACTGCTCGAGGTCGTCCTCCTCGGGCATCACTGCAGGCGCCAGGAACTGGGTAGACATCAGTGCCCCTTCCAGTAATGCCGTCGAGCTTCTCGGTCGCGAGCACCAAGCCAGAGGCCGCACTCAACCGCAGCAAGGCTTGACAGCCTTGCTAAGGGCGAGGGTGGACTCTGGCGCCGCGTGATCGCGGGCGAGAAGCCGGCATGTATTGCTGGAAGGGGCACTAAGCCGCCTTTAGCGCTTCGCGGACGCGTTCCTCCGGCGGCAGCTCGGGATCGACCCTCGCGAGGGCCAGTTCGGCCTCTCCAAGCGAGTACCCGAGCTCGACGAGAGCGTCGCGAGCCACCAGGTGTGGTTGGGTCCCTCCCGCCGACGAGATCGGGACCGGAGCGTCCCCGATCTTCTCCTTCAGCTCGAGCACGATGCGCTCGGCGGTCTTCTTGCCGATGCCTGGGATGGCCTGGAAGCGAGCGGTGTCTCCCAGCACGATCGCCCGCTTCAGATCGGCGGCCGGGGATCCGGACACGATCGCCAGAGCAACCTTCGGTCCGATTCCGTTGACGGAGAGCAGCTGGAGGAAGAGATCCCGCTCCGCCACCTCGGCGAACCCGTAGAGCTGCAGCGCGTCCTCGCGCACGTGCAGGTGGGTGTGCAGCGACACCTCGGACTCGCCGTCCGCCGCTCGAACCGCCGAGGGCGTCGCGGCAATGAGGTAACCGACGCCACCGACGTCGAGGACGAGCCCCTCCGGCGTGTTCGCCACCGGGCGGCCCCGAAGACGCGCGATCATCCCGCCGCGATCCTCAGCAGCGGCGGCGCGAGCGCATGGCAGATCGCGACCGCAAGCGCGTCGGCGGCGTGCGACGTCGCCGGCTCGGCCTGAAGCCCGAGGATGACCTTCACCATCTTCTGGATCTGTTGCTTCTCCGCGCGGCCGTAACCGCAGACCACCTGCTTCACACGGGCCGGCGAATATTCGGCGCAGTCGATCCCGGCGTTAGCGGCCGCGACCATGACGGCCCCGCGCGCCTGACCGACGGAGAGTGCGGTGCGGGCGTCGGCGCCGACGAACGACTCTTCGAGCGCGACGGCATCGGGCTGATGAAGCGCGACGAGCTCGACCACGGCGTCGAAGATCGTCTTCAGACGAAGCTCGGGGCGTTCGGCCGCGGACGTTTTCCACCACCCGTGGTCGATGGCCCTGAGGCGCCCGTCTTTTTCGTGGACGATGCCGTACCCGCAAGAAGCCGTCCCTGGATCGATGCCTATGACCTTCACGGTAAGAGGTTAGGCACCTAACCGGACGTATCCTTCCCGCCGGTCCGCGGCACAGGCCGGTGCCAGGCACATGACTGGTCCCTAGGAGGCGACCGTTTCGAGGACCTGCTCGGGGATGTCGAAGTTCGCGTAGACGTCCTGGATGTCGTCGCTCTCCTCGAGCTGGTCGATCAGCCGCAGGATCTTCTTCGCAGCCGACTCGTCGGCAACCTCGACTGTCGTCTTCGGCACCATCGTCAGCTCCGCTGCGTCGACCTTGAAGCCGGCGCTCTCGAGCGCCTCGCGCACCGCCGCAAGGGCTTCCGGCGCCGAGACGACTTCGTAGGTGGAGCCGTCCAGCGACACATCGTCGGCGCCGCCCTCCGCCGCGGCCAGCGTGAGCTCGTCTTCATCGACCCCGTCCGCAGGAACGACGACGACCCCACGGCGCTCGAAGAGCCACGCAACCGCGCCGGAAGTACCGAGGTTGCCGTCGAACTTGTCGAAGGCATGACGCACGTCGGACGCGGTGCGGTTGCGATTGTCCGTCAACGCCTCGACGATCACGGCCACCCCGCTCGGGCCATAGCCCTCGTAGACGACCGTCTCGAACGCTTGCGCGTCCGAGTCCGCTCCGGAGCCGCGCGCGATCGCGCGCTCGATGTTGTCCTTCGGCATGGAGTACGAGCGGGCCTTCTCGATCGCGTTCTGCAGCGCCAGATTGCCGGCGGGATCGGGCCCGCCCTCCTTCGCCGCGACGATGATCGCCCGCGACAGCTTCGAGAAGAGTTTGCCGCGCTTGGCGTCCGCGGCGCCCTTCTTGTGCTTGATCGACGACCACTTGCTATGCCCTGACACTCATTGCCTCCCGCACCGAATTCAGGAACAGTTCATGCACTCGCGTATCTTCCGTCAACTCGGGATGAAACGAAGCCACGATGATGCGCCCATCGCGAACGAGCACCGGCTCGCCCTCGTGCTCGGCCAGTACCTCCACGTCTCCGGTCACGCGCACGCGCGGCGCTCGGATGAAGACGCCGCGGAGCGGCGCGTCGTCACCCGCCAGTGAAAGATCGGCCTCGAAGCTCGCCACCTGGCGCCCGTACGCGTTCCGGTCGACCTCGACGTCGACGAGACCGAGGTGGTCGCGATCGAGGACGATCATTCCTGCGCACGTGCCGAGAATTGGGCGGTCGAACGCACGGATCGCCTCATCCAACCCATAGAGCCGCATCAGTCGCGTGAACGTCGTCGACTCCCCGCCGGGAACGACGAGCCCGTCCAGATCCTGCAGCTGCTCCGGCTTCCGCACCTCGACCGCGTCGACGCCGAGGCGACGAAGCATCGCCAGATGTTCGCGAAAGTTGCCCTGGACGGCGAGGACACCGACTCGTGGGCGCATTACCAGCCCCGAGTCTCGAGCAGTTCTTCTGGCGCCAACGTCGCGGCCGAGAGACCGCTCATTGCGTCGCCGAGACCGCGCGAGACGCGCGCGAGGATCTCTGCGTCCTTGAAGTGCGTCGTCGCCTCGACGATCGCCTTGGCGCGCTCGCTCGGATTTCCGGACTTGAAGATCCCCGAGCCGACGAAGACGCCGTCCGCGCCGAGCTGCATGCAGAGCGCCGCGTCGGCGGGAGTCGCGATCCCGCCAGCGGTGAAGGTCACGACAGGCAGGCGCCCGTGCTCTGCGACCCAACGCACGAGCTCGACCGGCGCCTGGACATTCTTCGCTTCGCTGTAGAGCTCGTCCGGATCCATCGCCCCGAGGCGCTTGATGGCGCCGAACACCGAACGCATGTGCGTGACGGCATTGACGATGTCGCCGGTTCCTGCCTCGCCTTTCGTTCGAATCATCGCCGCACCTTCGGCGATCCGCCGCAGCGCTTCGCCGATGTTGGTGCAGCCACAGACGAACGGGATGGTGAACTTCCACTTGTCGATGTGATGCGCGGTGTCCGCAGGCGTCAGGACCTCGGACTCGTCGATGTAGTCGACCTCGAGCGCTTCCAGGATCTGCGCCTCAACGAAGTGCCCGATGCGCGCCTTGGCCATGACGGGGATCGTCACCGCCTCCTGGATCTCGATGATCTTGTCCGGGTCGGCCATGCG
>WNGO01002940.1_pt1 | contig 10926 bp, 10 predicted proteins | sample 5400511 | NCBI WGS metagenome assembly WNGO01 (sample SAMN13153380, study PRJNA577476) | soil metagenome | isolation source: 20 cm soil or saprolite under Garry oak tree replicate 2 | place: USA:California | collected 2016-06-15
CACACCGTCGTAGGTCGCCGTGGCGATCTCGCGATTGAGCTTCAACCATTCCATCAGAAATTGGATCGTGCTGTCGCGATTGCTTCGAATATATCGGTTGGCCTTGATGCCCGCTTTGATCACGCGCTTGATTTCGTCGGGCTTCTCCTGAATCTTTTTTACGGCGGTGACCAAACCCGTCTCCGGGAAGATCAGCACCTCGTCGGCCCGCGCGAGGATGTTGAAACCTTGCTTCCTAGCCTCGAAATCCAGCGGCGGCCCGAGCACCGCCGCCTCCACCAGCCCCTGGCTGAGCGCGGCAAAGCGCGCGTCGGGCGGTCCCACGGCAAGATACTTGAGATCTCTTTCCGCGTCGAGTCCGAAGTGCTTGACGATCGCGCGGGCGGCGAAATGCGCGACGCCACCGGCGATGAGAATCGCAATCGTCTTACCCTTGAGCGCCTGCACGGTTTTGAACTCCGGCCGCGTTACCAGAGCGAGCACCGGCGCGGGCACATAGCAGGCCACGACTTTGATCGGCACTCCCGATAACGCGCCGCCGATCGCCGTGCCGCCGATTCCGGTCGAATAGTCGACTTCGCCGCTCGCCAGCGCCGCTCTGCCGGCGGCCGCGGCGATGCGAATGATCTCGGCCTCGATTCCCTCTTCTTTCAGAAAACCTCGCTTCTGCGCCAAAGGAAATGTCATGAACTGGCCGGCGAAGCCGGTCATCGAAATGCGAACCTTGTCGGCCGCGTCGCCGGCTGATTCAAAAAGAATCATCGTGAGCAGTGTTGCCAAGAGTTTTTTCATTGTCCGTTTGTTCTAATCCGTGATCGCAAAGCCAACGGCATTGAAGATGGTGACTTCATGTTAGCGCTTCCGACTCTTGTAAAGGTCCGCAATAAAGCCGCTGTCGTCCAGTTCTTTGACAAAAGTCATATCGACAAAGTCTTCCGGCTTGGCGGCTTTTGCCTTCGGATCAGTCTGCGCCAGCGGCTCGAGAATATTTTTGATTCCTTCCAGCGTTGGATACTGTTTGGGCGGAAATTTGTCGTCCGAGCTGAGTTCGTCATAACTCTTATCCAAAATGTCTCTATCCTGGAGGCCGAGGTATTTCGCTAGAATTTTTAGCGCTGTGTCCCGATCTGTCTTGATTCGATGAATCGCTTCGATCTGCGATCTGACATATTTGCGGACAATGTCTGGACTCTCGCGAATGAACGTGCGCGTCGTGGCGACCCCTGTACTCTGATACGACAAACTCACGCTCACCAGAGTAGCAAAGCCCCGTTTCTGGCCGATGAACTTATAGGGTGTGGGAAGCATCGCGCCCTGCACCTTGCCCGACTCCAAGGCGACTAGGCGCTCTTGCAGACCGCCAACCTGCACAAACGCGATATCCTTCACCGGCGTTAGGCCGAGCCTTTTAAGCGCGATGCGGGTCATAGATTCGGCCAAGCCACCAAAAGGACTGATGGCAACCGTGCCCCCTTTGAGTTGCTCACCCGTTTTAATATCCGGACGCGTCAATAGCCACCACTCGGTATTCACGAGTCCCCCGGCAACCATCACCGTGTCCGCGCCCCTGAGAGCGGCATTTACGCTGACTTGGCCGGAACCCTGGATGATTGGGGTCTGCCGCGATAGCAAGGCCATTGTTGCGAGGGTTCCTCCTCTGAAGTAGACGATCTGAACAGCAAGGCCGTTGTTTGCAAAGATCCCCGTCTCTTTAGCCAGCCAGGCCGGGAGTTCCGCAGACGCCGTTGAACTGTAGCCGACTGTAAGTTTGGTGGGCTGGGCGGAAGCGAGAGAGAAGGAAAGTGACCATAACAGGGTCGCCGCTATCATTAATTGTTTCATTAAGACTTTCCCCGACTGGTCTTTGAATTAAGCAGCGGCCGCGTATAGCCATCGTCAAACAAAAATCATTTACTTGCCAACTCTCGCTGAGCCTCGCGCAGCACCGTGAGATCGGCGACGTCACTGATCGCAACGTCGCGGTTGATATTCGCCGCCTTCTTAGCTTCATCGACGGCCATCCGCAGGCCCGCTTCCGGCACGCCGCCGTCGTCGTTAAACGATTTTGCCGATCCGTCGTAGGTCGCGGTCGCGGTTTCCTTGTCGATCTTCATCCACTGCATCATCGCTTGAATCGTGCCGTCGCGATTCTGGTGCAGATAGCGGTTGGCCTTGATGCCGGCTTTGATCACGCGCTTGAGCTGATCAGGATTTTCCTTGATCTTCTTCACGCTCGCAACCAGGCCGGTGTTTGGATAGCTGAAAAGATCGTAGGCGCGCGCGAGCACTACGTAGCCCAGTTTCTTGCCGAGATAATCCACCGGCGTAGAGCCCGCGGTCGCCACCGTCAAACCTTGCTTCAGAGCGGCAAAGCGCGTATCGACGGTTCCAGTAGCGAGAAATTTCACATCCTTGTCCGGGTCGATGCCGTAGTGCTTCAACATCATGCGCACAGTGCTTTCCAGCCCGCCGCCAATGCTGTTGAGCCCAATCGTTTTGCCCTTGAGATCCTGGATTGTTTTAAATTCCGGACGAGCGATGATCACGGTGGTAAGCCCCGGCGTAAAACAAGCCACGAGTCTTACCGGAATACCGCGGAGTGCGGCAGCAAGCGCGGGACTGACGACGGTGTGATAATCAATTTCGCCGCTCGTCAGCGCCGGTATCGCCACCGCGGAGCGAATCCTGATCAACTCCGCCTGCAGCCCCTCTTCCTGAAAGAAGCCTCGCAACTGCGCCAGCGGCAGCGTGAACGTCGAAGAATTGAAATCCGGGTAGCCGATCCGGATCTTGTCCGCTGCGTCGACGGTCGTGCAGAGACAACAACAGACGAGAAAGACGAGACACAATTTTGTCATTATGGCTATCCTTTCCTGCTCCGGGGAATTGATGTTCGAAATTCTTGTGGATCTTTATTTTTTCGGCACGTTCCCCCGCACTGCCCAAGATTTGGCGGTGAGAGCGAATGGCCCATCGGAACGACCGCGCAAGATACTCTCACGCAACCTTTGCTTTAAAGCTTCGCGGCGATCTTCCGTGAGACTGACCACGTATGCGCCGGACGGACCTTCGCCGCTGAGATATCGCTGCCACAACTCGTCAAACGAGGCGAACTGGCACGCCATCGTCAAGTCCGTAACTTCGATATCGGTCAGAGCGGCATCCTTCCAGAGATCTGAAAGCGCTTCCGCAGAACCGTACGATCCTCGTCTCTCGGCGGGCCGCTTAGCTGTCGGATCGATCGCTGCCGCGGCATCCCAGAAGCGGCCAGTGAGCTCATGAGCGCGACTGCCCTCCCACATTGTCGTTGCAACGACGCCGCCGGACTTCGTTACTCGGTGCATTTCATTCGCTGCCTTCGGAGCATCCGGGACAAAGTTAACAATGAGTAATGCCATGCATCGGTCAAAAGACCCGTCCGAGTATGGCAGATCTTGCGCATCGCCCAGCTCGAAAGTCACCCGGGGGTCGGCAACTTGCGTTCGCGCATATTCGATAAAACCATTGGAAGGATCGATGCCGACAATTTTCGACGCTCCAGTGACTCTGGCCAATGTCGCCGAAAGTGCGCCAGTGCCGCACCCCACATCGAGCACAATGTCTCCATCTCGGACACCCGCAAATTCAACGAACAGCGGCGCCAACTGCCGACTCCAGCGCCCCATCATCTCTTCGTACGCTTCCGCGACCTCGAACATAGGCCCTCCATATTCTTAGTTTGGCTTGCGCGCCGTGATGAGACCGTGCCTGTCAGGCAGCAAGAATTTCGCCCGTTCGATATCCGCGAAACCGGCTTCGGTGAGCCAAGCTCGGTGTTCTTGCTCCGTATACGACTCGCCGGCATCGAAGGTATTTAAGAAAATCAGATTGTAGCCGAGCGCTTCCAATGGCGAGAGGCGCGAGTCGTCCAGAATCTGCGCAACGATATAAATTGTCCCATCTGGATTCACTGCCGCGGCGACGTTTCTTACCGCAAGGCGCGCCTCGTCCGCGGCTAAACACTGGAGCACACCTCGCATAATGACCACGTCATATGAGCCTGGCAAAGGCCCACTGAGCACATCCGCCGCTAAGATCTGGACGCGGTCCCTCGCGCCTTCCTCGGCCACGATCTTTTGAGCGATCGGCACGACCAGCGGCAAGTCAATGGCGGTGGCGCATATATGAGGACACTCTTTGGTTATCGTCAACGCCAGTCCGGCACCGCCACAGCCAACATCGGCGAGGGTTCTGGTCGATGAGAAGTTAAAATGCTTCAACAGAGCGTGGGCCGACGCCACCGTATTCCGGTTGATCCGACGAAGGAACGCTTCAACCTCTTCCTGCGGTGAATTTGAGAAATCGACTTTGGCTTGGGGAGCGGAACAACGAATCGATTCGGCGGTATGCGGGTAAAGGCTTGTCCATCGGTGTGCAAAGAGTTCGCGCATATTACCCACGTACAAAGGATTGCCTTTCACCAGGTATTGATTGGCTTCAGGGGTGTTCGAGAAACGTCCTTCCTGCTCGGTCAACAAACCTGCCGCGACCAAGCTGTACAGCAGCACTCGTAATCGCGCTGAACCGACACCGATTGCCTGGCCGATTTCATCGGCAAACTCGGGACCATCTTTAAGCGGCGTGAAAACATCCAGCTGCATCCCGGCAAGCATGGCAAAACCGGCATCAACAGCGTACCTAAGTTTGTCGATGGTCTCGGGTCGAGTTACTGGAGCTTCCATTGCAATGTCACCTCCTATGACTTTGTGGCTTTTCCCAGCATCTGCCGCAATAGAAATTGAAGAAACGATTGTAGTCTCTGTCACAAAGCGACTATCGCGCTGTTAGGCCAGTCAATACCTTTGGCTTGACCGACATTCGAGTACGAACTATCGTCATAGTCGCTGGAGGTATCCGTGGCAAGACCAAAAGTGGCAATTACACTAGACGAATCCACCCTCGACCGCCTCGACAAATTGGTGCGCAAACGGGTGTTCCCCAATCGTAGCCAGGCGATCGAAGAAGCGGTCGTCGAAAAACTCTCGAGGATCGAAAAAAGCCGTTTGGCCCAAGAGTGCGCGAAACTCGAGCTGGCATTTGAAAAAGCGCTCGCAGAAGAAGGACTCTTCGAGGAACTGAAGGAATGACCCGCATACTGAGGAGCGAACTTCGCTGGGCTGATTTGAATCCAGTGCGGAGCCGCAAACAAGCAGGGCTCAGACCAGTCTTGATTGTAAGCCATACTGAACGAATTGGGAGAGTGATCGGCAGCGCATCGTCCGAAGAAATCCCCCAGATCGTTGAAGGTCCAAACGAAATCATCCGTGGTTAGTCTACACCTGCAATATCCAAGTTAATCGTGAAATGGATTAAAAACAGATGGCCGATCCTACTGAAGAACTGCGAGAAAAGATCATGCTTTCATGCCGCATCTTGGCGATGGAGGGCATGGTCGAACGAATTACCGGTCACGTCAGCGCTCGGATCGCTGATTCAGAAGACATGTGGATTCGGTGCCGGAGCCCGCAAGAGGATGGCGTGCGCTATACAAGGGTTGATGCCATACAAAGGGTAGACTTTGACGGCAAGGGACCACACAAGAGCGAACAATACCAGGTACCGAACGAACTGCCCATTCATGGGGAAATCTATAAAAAGCGCACCGCGCTAGGCTGTGTCATTCACGCACATCCCACGGAAGCACTCATTTGCGGCATCACTGAATTGGAATTTCGTCCCATCTTCGGCGCGTTTAATATACCCGCGATGAGCATGGCCCTACAGGGCATCCCGGTGTTTCCGCGATCCTATCTGGTTACCCGGCCCGAACTCGCCGCTCCCATGATAGAAATCATGAGTGACAAATCGATCTGCCTGATGAAAGGTCACGGCATTACCGTTGTCGGCAAGACGGTGGAAGAAGCCACCATGCGTGCTTTGAACTTCAACATGTTGGCGAAAGCTACATTGCAAGTAGCTCAAACCGGTCGAAGAGCGCCGGACATCTCCTCTGAAGATATCGAAAAACTGCCCGATCTTGGATCTACGTTTAATGATACGTGGACATGGCGGTACTACGTGAGAAAGCTCAAGGAAGAGGATTACCGTCTAAGCGACCGCGCCGAGACGTGATTGCATCCATCGCTGTCGCTGCGGAAATTGTCGAATATGCGGCGGGTTTACCATTGTTGGTTCTTCAATCACTGATCAGCGCCCACCGTCGACCTCAATGAATTGGTCGTTAAAGATCGACTGTTAGCCATTACCAAGCCATTACTTCGTCCCAACCCCTATCAGCACTTCACCCGGCGCATCGAACCCGTTCGGCACCGCACATTGGCTCAGTGCTTTTTCTATTTGGTCCCAAGCACGATCCTGATCGGCTTCGCTCAATCTGGCCATGAGGTCCTGCAAACCTGCAAAAGAACATCGGCGCGATAACTGCTTAGGTAGGTTTCACTTAGATCGGAAGATTTGTCGGCCATAATATTGGTCTCTTCCTTTCTGTTCCTACTTGTTCCCGCTGTGTTCTTTGCAGCTAGAAGTCTTTTTCACAGATGCGGCATGATCTCCTTGGCACAGATATCCAAATGCTCCATTTCGTCGAACATCGGATTGAAAACGATTTGCTGCGCCCCGGCTTTGACGATCTCTCGGATTTTCTCGGTGCACTTGGCGGCGCTGCCCCAGATCGAAACTTTGGGACCCAGATCGGCATTTTTGTAGCGGCCGGCGAACCATTCGCGGATGCGCCGCTCGCCTCGCGCTTCATCGTTATCGACCGCAATATACACGCGCTTGGCGAAATGGAACGTCGTCGGGTCGCGCCTGGCTTCGCCGAGCATGTCGCGGAGGCGCGCCGACTCGCGGATAAAGGATCCTGAAGACGACGACCCCGCGCCCATCCAGCCGTCGGCATATTTGACCGCGCGGCGCAGCGCGTTCTCGTGATGCCCACCGAAGATAATCGGCAGGCGCGGTTGCTGCATCGGTTTGGGTTCCATCGAGACATCTTTGAAGTTCCAGTAGCGGCCTTGGAAGCTCGCTTTCGGTTCGGTCCACAGAAGTTTCATAATCTGCACGGCTTCGGTGAAGCGCGTCACCCTCCCCTCGCGCATGTAGCCGAAGAGATCTTCGTGCGAGCCGAGATGTCCGCCGCCGAGACCGACACCCATGATCGCGCGTCCGTTACTCATCACATCGAGTGTCGAATAGGCTTTCGCCAATTGCAGTGGATTTCGTAGCGGCAATAGAATGACCGAGGTGCCCAATTTCAATTTAGCGGTGATTGCGGCCACGTAACTGAGCAAGGTTACCGGTTCCAGCATCGTGATGTCACCGAGGATTCGCTCTTGCAGCCAGAGACTGTCGTAGCCGAGCGTCTCCGCCCGCGCCGCGAACTTGCGAATATGATCCATGTCGACCGGGCCGTCGAAAAAGACTTGGGGCAGCTCGATGCCGCAGGGTAAGTGATCCGCCATGACGTCATTGCTCCTTTAAGAATTTGTCAACCGCAGCCGAAGAAGACAATAAAATTCACCGCTGAGACACTGAGGTCGCAGAGAATTCGTTAATTTCGTTTTCTCAGCGTACTGCGCGCCTCTGCGGCGAGTATCCTATTCCACACCATACAACCGCGCGCAATTATCCCATAGAATTTTCTTCCTCGCGCCGCTCGGCATGTCCACGGCCATGAAGTGATTCACCGCATTGGGCCAGTGCGAGTCGGCGTGCGGATAATCGGTCGAGATCACCACGTTGTCGTCGCCGATGCGGCCGATGACGTCGCCGACTAGATTTTCTTCCACGTCGACCGAAATGAAACATTGGCGCAGGAAATAATCGCTCGGCCGCAGGCTCATGGGCTCGTTGCAGTAGCCCTTGCGCAGCTCCCAGCGCTCGTCGAGGCGGTACAGCGCCCACGGCAACCAACTGCAGTTACCCTCGAGAAATGCCACGCGGAGTTTTGGAAATCGTTCGAGCACACCGCCGGCGCAAAAGCTCCCGACCGCGAGCATCAACTCGACGGGATTGCGAAAGGCGTTGATCAGCACGGCTTCATTGCTGTGGCCCTTGAAGCGATGCACCGCTTGGTCCTGGTTCGGGCTTGCCGCCGGGTGAAAACAAATCGGCACGCCGAGTTTCTCCGCTTCGCGCCACACGGGGTCATAATAACGATCGTGAATATGCTTTCCGTTGCTCGGCTCCGGCACGAGACATAAACCGGCGGCGCCCAATTCCGTAATCGCCCGGCGCGTCTCGTCGACGGCCAGGTCGACGTCGTGCAGCGTGATCAGCGCCGACGGTCGCAGCCGCTTTGCCTCGGCCTTGCAGAAATCCGCCATCCAGCTGTTCCACGCGCGACACAGATCATTGGCATACTCGGCTTCCAGGCTGTCGTCGCAATGGAGCGGAAAAGTGCGAAACAAAACGGCCACGTCCAATCCTTCCTCGTCCATCGCCTCAAGCTGCGATATGGCGTCATAATCACGTGCCAGCGGTTTCGCGTAGCGATCGGCGACTTCAGTTTCGCCCGGAGAGCTTTCATTCGCGCGCTGTGTGGGCAACGTAGCCGCGAGCACCTGCGTGCCCGAAGGACGAATTGGTTTTCCATCGGCGAAAGTAAATTTGATCTGTCCGTGGCGTTTTCTGGGTTGTCCGCGCGGGATCCGATCGCCCCATTTTGGATTCATGTATTTTAGATAAAGATCATGGGGCTCAAAGACATGCATATCGCTGTCGAGAATTTTGTAACCGAGCTTTGCCATGGTTTCGCCCTCCTCATTTGGTTGCGGTCGTGATTCTTGACCCGAGCAATTAACGATTAGTCCCAGAGCTTTCCTTCTGTCAACCGCGAAAACAACCAAGCACCGAGGCTGTTTATCGTCTTGACAACACGCGCCCGTGCTGTAAATGATTTCGCATCGATTGTCCGGGTCGACTGGAATTTTGCGGAGGATACGCGACCATGAGAAGCGCGAAGGATTACCTGGTGATAGTCGCGGCACTTGCCTTGCTTTTGTGCCGCAGCACGGAATTGGCCGCACAAACGCGCGTCTCGATCGGCGTTACCGAAACCATCGAGACGCATAATCCCTACGGCGACAGCGTGTCTCTGCTCTATGGAATCTTTAGCGAGGTCACCGGTCCCTTCTGCACCTACAGCTACGCCAAAGCCGATTTCGAAGGACGCCTTGCCGAGCGTTGGAAAGTGGAGAATCCGACCACTTGGATTTTTTACCTGAGCAAAAATTATAAATTCAACGACGGCACAACCGTCACCGCCGATGACGTGGTTCACTCGCTGATGAATCGGGTGATCAGCGATCCTCAGTCGAAACAGAAGGCTTCCGTGGCGCCGTCCGTCGTCAAAGCCGAAGCCGTCGACAAATTCACAGTCAAGGTCACGACCGACAAACCCACGGCGCCATTGCTGTCATTTCTATGCGACCGTCTGATCGTCACGAGCAAAGCCGCTTTCGACAAATACGGCCGCGACGCCGCCGATAGAGAACACATGATGGGCGGCGGTCCGTACCAACTGAAAGAGCTGATTCCCGGTCAACGCCTCGTGTTACAAAAACGGCCCGATCATCCCGACGCCAAGAAAAATCCCCGAGCGCCGGACGAAGTTGTCTATCGCATCATGCGCGAACCGGAGCAGCGGGTGACGGCGTTATTGAACGACGAGATTCAAATCGCCCAGTTCGTTCCGCCCCACATGCGCCAACGGATCGAAAACAATCCAAAGCTCCGCATTGCGCCGATCGACTCGGTGGAAATCATGTTTCTGGCAATGCAGCCGAAACCGCCGTTCGACAAAAAAGAAGTGCGACAGGCGGTTTGCCACGCCATCAATCGAGATCAGATCATCGCAACATTGCTCCAGGGAGAAGCGAGCCGCCTTGACGGCCCCATCGGTCCCGGCCAGTACGGCTACGACCCGGGTCTGAAGCCGAAGACGAATTACGATCCGGAGAAAGCCAAGAAACTTTTGGCTCAAGCAGGCTATCCGAGTGGAGTCGACGTCGAGCTCCAGACTCCGGTCGGCCGTTACACGCTGGATAAGCAACTGACCGAAGCGATGATCCCGATGATGAACGCAGCGGGATTCCGCGCCAAGCTGCTCACGCCCGAGTGGGCGACGCTTTGGGCCAACGTGCAAAAAGGCACGATTCCGTTCTATTACATGGGTCGCGGCTCGGTGCAGGATCCGAGCGCCGCGCTGCATCAATATTTCCACAGCGGTGAAACGCCGCGCATCGGCTACGCCAATCCCAAGCTCGACGAGCTTTTGGACAAGGAGCAACAGGAGTTTGATGCAAAAAAACGGCGCCAATATTTATCGCAAGCCATGAGCATCCTGACCGAAGACGCGCCGGCCTGCTTCCTGTGGCGTCACAAGCTGCTCTGGGGATTGAACAACCGCGTTGATTACAAGCCGCTGCCCGACGCGCGAATTTACGCCATCGAGATGGCGGTGAAGAAGTAAATCATTGGTGGGTGGAGTAATGGAGTGGAGTGATGGGTAAACCCAATACTCCAGTACTCCAACACTCCATCACTCTAATCCTTGTCATCTGCCATGACTAGCTATCTCGCTCAACGTCTCGCGGGCACGGTCCCGGTACTCTTGCTGATCAGCCTGCTGGTTTTTCTGTTGATCCACGCTGCGCCCGGCGATCCGACGCTGCTTTTACTCGGTGAAGAAACCAACACTGCCGAGGTCGCCAAAGCAAAGGAGCGCTGGGGCTTGGATCAACCGTTGCTCGTTCAGTATCTGAAATTTATCAAGTCCGCCGCCGTCGGCGACTTCGGTAAGTCATTCAAATATGCCGAACCCGTCATCGGCGTCATTAAGGCGCGACTGCCCGCGACAATCGAGCTGGCGGTTTTCGCGATTATCATCGCGACACTCTTGGCGATTCCGCTCGGCGTGTGGGCGGG
>WNGO01002942.1_pt1 | contig 10925 bp, 7 predicted proteins | sample 5400511 | NCBI WGS metagenome assembly WNGO01 (sample SAMN13153380, study PRJNA577476) | soil metagenome | isolation source: 20 cm soil or saprolite under Garry oak tree replicate 2 | place: USA:California | collected 2016-06-15
CCAGCTCGTGAATCTTGGAACAGTCAAACCCAGGAGGAAGGCCTGGGACGTTGATAATTTTATGCCTCTGCTGCGCTTGCGCGTTGCTGGCAGTGAGCGCGGAGAACGTGCCAAGGCCTCCCAGCGCCAGAACGACGCCAGCCAGGACTATAAACAGGCCGATTAAGACACGGAGGTTAAAGAATGCAGATTGATTAGTGGATTTCTTTTTCATAGATGGAATTTGAAACGAGCCGCGGTTTTAGCGGAAACGCCAGAAACGCGCGAAGACTTTTTTGATTTTTTGTCGATTTTTGGCTTTTACCCTGTTGGCCCTGCGAAGGAGCGCACGTTTTAGCTGAAACGCTAGAAACACGTCAAGACTTAGTTTTTATTTTTTTGGAACCGCAAGGCGGAGCGATTGTTTTGGCATGCTGCAGTAGGTGGAACGCGTTGTCCTCAACACGTTGCTAAAAGTAAATGCTGCTTCGCCGCCTGCTTTTTCGTGCGCGCGGTGCTCTGGGAGCAAGATCTTGCGCCCCCCCGCAATGACGGGGCGATTGATTTTGGCATCGTCTTCGGAGAAGCCGATCCACCTCAATGCGCGCGTGCGAATGGATCGATAACCCAAGGCCAGTGTTCCATCTTCGTGCACAAACCAGCAGCCACAGGATTCTGCCGGATGTAATCCATCTTGGCTGAGAGCTGCGTGCCGCGTTCATCAACCCGCAAACGATGATCGAAATATCCTTCCTGCCAGATGACGCCATTGATTCGCGCATGAAAACGCTTCCAATCTCTGATGACTTCGCTCATCGATTCATTGCGCGCGAAAGATAGAAGCGCGTGTAAATGATCGGGCATCAAAAGAAACAGCGTGATATGCCATCGCACCTTAGCTTCATAGAACTTTGCGGAATCCAAAATTGCTTGCGCCAACGCCGGATCTGTTAAGGCCCTTTGTTCTTTCTGGCGATCAAGGGCGATGCGGACGTGAAACAGCGCGCCGGGTTCAACCCAATGTGGCACTCTATGATGCAAACGCTGCGGGAACCCTCGATAAATTTTCATTCCAACGAGCCTAACGCGCGAACCGCAATGTCCGAGTAAATTCTTGCGCCTTCGGCGGTTAGTTTTGGCATCGTCTTCGGAGAAGCCGATCCACCTTTCGCTGAGTGCGCGAAGGTGGAACGCGTTGTCTTCAACGCGTTGGCAAACAGATGCGGCTCTGCCGCCTAACTTCCGAAGGCGAGTACGCTCCCCCAGAATTTTATCCGTCCGCGGCACGGATCGCTTTGAACGTGCCACTCTTCAAAGGTCCATCTCCGACGAGGGGGGAGAAGTCCACCTCGCCCGTGATCAAGCTCTCTGTTTCAAACTTTCCTTTGCAGACCAATGTTCCTGCGTCGCGTCCGACGTTGCCGAGCATAAATTCCACCGGACCGGAAAACATCACGGAGTTTCCGTCGCTCAAAGTCCACTTCGCCTCAAAATGCGTGGCGGCTCCCCAGACCTTCGCCTTGGGATCGAGCAGCTCAAAAGATCCTTTCCCCTCGCCTTGAGCGTCAAAGCGCAATGAGTGGCGGGTCCCATTAGCGAAGGTGACCTCCACGTTCCATCTGCCGATCAGGTTTGGAGACTGTGCCTCAGCCTGGGCGGCCCAGCCTGTGTGCGCGATTGCCATCAGAATCAATGCCTGTGTTGCTTTCACGTTTTCGCCTAAGCCCAATCTGCTTTCCGCGCAAGGTGAAAGCGTTTTTAGAACTTTGAACTGTCCAACCACGAATGGACACAAATACGTTTGTGTTTCCATCCGTTAAGCTGGGCAATCCGTGGTTAATTTTCAAACGGAACCAGGACGACCGCGGATTACACCGATAACACGGATGAGCCGACCTTCCCTTGCGAGGCGAATGATCGAATAACAAGAATGACGAAGGAATCACAAAGGTTACGCCTTGTTAAACTGTAACCCGAATTTCCTCAGCCACGGATTTACACAGATCAAACACAGATTTCGCGGAGGATCCTTGGCACGTAATACGCCCAGTTCCGCACGCTAAGTCGGAAAGGCGTACCTGCGCGTGTTTAGCGTATCGCGTATCGAGGCTGGTTCACGGCCTCGAAAGCTTTCGGGGCCCATCTGTTTCGATCTGCGTTCATCTGTGGCAAAGACAATTTTCGAGCTCATAATGCAACGCCACTGCAAAATCCGGGTTGTAACGGCTCTAACCTTTTAGAAGAAATCGAACAGAAGGAAACGAAGATAACGAAGGTTTTTCTAGTTTGGGCAGAACAGAATCTTTGTTGCCTTTGTTATCTTCTGTTTATAATCTTTTCGTGTGTTTCGTGGGCAAATTGCTTTTAGCGCTATAAGCGCTGGTTCAGCTTCCTATCGATTACTTGTTACAGAGGCGGTCCACCAAACCGCACCGTGACTTCATTGGAGCAGTTCGAAGTCCCAGCGTCGCATACCTTATAGGTGTAACGCACGTTGCCCCCTCGCACACCGATGAAGTCCTTATAGGACCCGTTGTTGGGCACCGTCGCGATCACTACTCCATTACGGTAAATGTCGATATTGGCTGCATTCGACCCGCTCCAGGAGAGATCTACCGTGTGCCTGCCCTGCACCCTGCGCCCATGCGCATTGAGCGTGATCGCGCCAGGCGTCGGGGTAGGTGTACGTGTTACCGTTGGCGTAGGTGTAGGTGTCGGAGTTGCTGTTGGTGTGGGCGTCGCAGTAGGTGTAGGCGTAGGCGTCCCTGCGGGTACGGTAAAGGCATAGACTTTGTTGTCGGCGGCGAAGTAAATCCGGCCCCGAGCGACGATACCGGTGTTCCACTTGCGCGTGTTAGCCATTAGCTCGTTAGGCCCGCCACCTGCGTAAACGACCGCGCCGGTATCGCCATTGTAGCCGTGCAAGCGCTGGTCGCCTCCTTCGGAGCCGACGACCCATACAATCGCATTATTGGTTCCTCCGGTCGTTGTGACCCAGGGCGAACCCTGGCCGCTCTGGCTCAGGCTCCAGGCGGGGACTATGGTGGGCGGATTTGTAGCAGTAATTTTATAAGCCGAAACCGCGCTGCTACCGGCACGAAAAACAAAACATGTTCCCTGACCCGTGTGATAAGTGGCAGCCGCTTGTCCCCTGATTACACCGTCAACGTTCGCCGACGCCACTGGTGCAGTGATGCCGCCGAGGTTGTTCCGATTAAGCAAATAAGCATTGCCATCTTTGCCCAACGCGAGCGCCAACTGCGAAGGTGTCGCACCGGGAACATCGATGAGCACTGCGCTACACCCGCCGAGATCTATATCGCCGTTATCGAGATCGTGCCAGTTGATGGGCGCCCAGTAGTCGGTTGGGTTGCCGCTAAAGATCGGCCCGGCCTGCAAACGAATAATCGCTTCGCCACCGCCCCATGTGCCTCCCGTGCCGGACGTGTTCCCGGTGACCACGAACATGTTGGTGCCATCACTGGCAACGCCGCCGTGCCCCCAAATTCCGCCCTTTAGCGCCGTGGTGGCCCATGCCATCACACTGGAAGGATTGTTGATTGGCACACCTACTACCCAGCCGTGATAGTCCTCGCAATGGCCGAGGTGCCCTGAATACGGCACATAGACCACGCCATTGACCAACCCAAGTGCGGCACGTTCGTTTTGCCAAAGTGAAGTAAAGGTCATGCCATTGTAGGTAGCGGTAGCATTCACATCCACCGGCCAATTGGGATTGGTCGCGCCAGTATCCACGTTCAACGAATAATGAAATGCTTCTTGGTTGCGCCATCGATCATCGCATCGAAGAAAAGCGACCGAGACTTAAGATCGACAACGGGTGTGCCAGTAATGCCAAGAGGGCTGATGTTGCCGCATGGCAGACCTGAGCTGACCGGCGGGCCGACGGTCCGCTGCCAAATCACGGTACCAGTGAGAGCATCGAGCGCATAGACATTATTCGATTCGGTCACGACAATAACCATCGCCGCGCCGCCGGGGCCGTTCTCGATGTAAAGGGGTTGGGCATATACGTTGCCTGAAATCGTGCCATTGAAGTTCAAGTCGCGCGTGACGCTGGCAGCGGCCGCTGGCGTGAAGGCCGAATCGATGTAAAGGCCGTCCCGGGAAAGATTGTTGTGCTCCTGGGTAACGTTGACCTGCGCGTTTGTCGGAAGAATTGCGCTCCACAAACCAGCAACGACGAGCGACGAAATGGAAATTAGACATTTCATAGATAGGTGCTCGATAATCCAGTGCTCCCTTCTACCACAATGCGCTGCCTTCTTGTCAAGCACCGCCGCAACAGAATTCAAATCCCCTGACTCGATCCTTTACCGTCGCCGACCACCGAACCGTACCGTGACTTGATTGGAGCAGTTGGTAGTCCCCGCATCGCATACCTTATAGGTATAACGCGCATTGCCCCCTCCCCCACCGATCAAGTCCCTATAGGACCCGTTATTCGGCACCGTCGCAATCACTACTCCGTTGCGGTAGACGTCGATATTGGCCGCATTCGACCCGCTCCAGGAGAGGTCCACCGTGTGCCTGCCCTGCACCCTGCGCCCATGCGCACTGAGCGTGATCGCGCCAGGCGTCGGGGTAGGAGTAGGCGTTGCCATTGGAGTTGGGGTGGGCGTAGGAGTCGCAGTAGGCGTGGGCGTGGCAGTTGGCGTAGGAGTAGGAGTGGGTGTAGGCGTTGGTGTCCCTGCCGGCACGGCAAAGGCATAAACTTTGTTGTCAGTAGCGATGTAGATGCGGCCCCGGGCTGCAATGCCGGTGGTGCTGTACGAGTGTGTGCCTGCCATCAATTCGTTTGCGCCGCCACCGGCGTAAACTTCGGCACCAGTGTCGCCATCATAACCGTGTAATCGCTGGTCGCCCCCGGTGCCCACCACCCATACAATCATGTTGTTCGTGCCGTCCGTAGAAGTGACGAAAGGCGAGCCGCAACCATTCGGGCTAACGCTCCATCCGCTGGTGATGGCGGGCGGATTAGTCGCAGTGATGCGGAACGCGGAGAGCATGCTGCCGTTGGCGCGAAAAACAACATAGCTGCCCTGGTTAGTCCGGTAGGTGGCGGCGGCTTGGATAATCGAGCTGTTAGTAACCTGTGATGAAGCTACTGGCGCGGTGATTCCGCCGAGGTTACTGCGATTAAGCAAATATGCCTTGCCATCTTTGCCCAGTTGGACCACCAGACTGGACGGCGTCGCGCCCGGCACATCCACCAGCAAAGGGCCAGAGCCACCCAGATCGGTGTCGCCACCGTCGAGCGAGAGCCAGTTAGTGGGCACCCAGTAGTCCGCTGGGTTGCCGGTAAAGATCGGACCCGGCTGGAAGCGAATCACTGCTTCCCCGCCATTCCATGTGCCGCCCGTGTTGAAAGTGTTACCGCTGGCAATGAAGGGATTAGCGCCATCGCTGGCAACGCCGCCCACTGCCCATATCCCGCCGCCGATGACATCCGTGGCCCAAGCCGTCACATTGGCGGGATTGTTTATCGGCACACCGACTACCCACCCGCGATACAACCCGCAGTCACCCGCGTGCCCGGAATAAGGCACATAAATCACGCCGTTGACAAGCCCAAGGGCGGCGCGTTCGTTCTGGACCAATGAAGTAAAGGTCGTGCCGTTGAATACGGCATGAAGGTTCACATCCACAGGCCATCCGGGATTGGTGGCGCCGGTATCCGCGTTCAACGAAAAAATGAAATGTTTCTTCGTCGCGCCATCGATCATTGCGTCGAAAAAAAGTGAGCGCGAAGGAAGATCGACAACGGGCGTGCCAGTGATGCCGAGCGGGCTGATGTTGCCGCACGGCAGACCTGAGGAAACCGGCGTGCCGACGTTGCGTTGCCAAATCACGGTGCCATCCGCAGCGTCGAGCGCATAAACATTGTTCGATTCAGTCACGACAATGACCTTCGCCCTGCCGTCCGGACCGCCCTCCACATAAAGAGGCTGGGCGTAAACGTTGCCAACAATTGTGCCATTGAAGCCCAAGTCGCGCGTCAGACTCGCGGCGGCGCCGTGCGTGAAAGCGGGATCGATATAAAGCCCGTCACGCGAAGCATGGTTATGATGCTGAGTCACGTTGACCTGGGCGTTTGTCGGAAGAACCACACTCCACAAACCGGCAACGACGAGAGAGGAAATGGAAATTAGAGGCTTCATAAGGTAATCGCTCGATAATCGCGTGCTCCCTTCTACCACAATGCGCTGCTTTCCTGTCAAGCACTGCGGCAACAAAATTCAAATCCCCGGTAGTGTTGCTCAACTCGCGAACGCTTTCGGAGTCAATTTGGTGCGGAATCAATTAGTTTTGCCAAACGTTGTCCAAACGCGGCGGAGCACAGGCTTCCAGCCTGTGGGCCTCGCGGGCGTCTCGCCTGCGAGCCGTGATTCCAGCGGACAGGATGCCCGCCGCCCCACAGCCAAGATGGCTGTGCTACAGAATTTTCGCGTCTTTTCAAATTGCTTGAAGCGCTAGAAAGCAACGCGGCACCCGGCAGCTGCGGGACGCCGCGTTGATTACATTCTGCTAACTTGACTCTTTACAGGGGCGGACCGCCAAACCGCACCGTGACTTCATTGGAGCAGTTCTGTGTGCCAGCGTCGCATACCTTATAGGTGTAACGCACGTTGCCCCCTCGCACACCGATCAAGTCCTTATAGGACCCGGTATTCGGAACCGTGGCGACCACTACCCCATTGCGGTAGATGTCGATATTGGCCGAAGTTGCCCCGCTCCAGATGAGATCCACCGCATGCCTCCCCTGTACTCTGCGCCCAGAGGCGCTGAGCGTGATCCCACCCGGGGTCGGAGTCGGCGTAGCCGTTGGTGTCACTGTAGGAGTAGGTGTAGGTGTTGGTGTGGGAGTCGGAGTAGGCGTAGGGGTAGGCGTAGGACTTGGGGTACCCTGCGGGGTAGGAGCTTGTATTTGGACCGTGATTGGAGAGCCTGTCTTGAAGAAGCCAATCGTCGCATTGGTAGTCTGCGGCGGCTGGTCAGAATCGAACCGGAAATTATACAAGGTGCCCCAGCGAATGGCATTCGCGTTCGGATTTTGCGCAAAAGTTTCCGTGCTCCAGGTTAGAGAATTGGCCGTCTGATCCGGAGTCCAGGGAGTGCTGCTAAATCCCGCGCTTCCTACGGTGCCGTCGTTCGCAAATGCGGGGTGCTGAGGCGGGGCATGGAACCCTATGTTGCTCACACTAATTCCGGGTCCCAGAGGCACACTGAAGGATTGAATGGCACGATCCAGGTTCTGGTTATAGACCGCGTACTCATAATGCCAAACCCCAGCCAAGGGGTTGGTCACTTTGTAGCCTAGCAGTCCAAAGCCGTCGTTGCCCGGAGCGGGTTCAATCTGGTTAGCGGCCGCGCCTGTCCAGGCATTGATGGCGGGCTGTATGCGCACCGTGCCACCGACCGGTGTAAAGGTGAAATTGGTGGTGCCGTTCACATGATACTGCTGGTAAGAAGCGTTGTTATACATGTTGCATTGCCCGTGATGCGTCTGGCACCAGGCGTATTCGTGCGGGCTAATGTATGCCGCTTCGGCATAATAGGTCGCGCCGGGGTTTAGCGTTGTGTTCAGATCGTTGGCTTCCACGAGAATCCGGTGGGACGTGCCTGTATGTACGTGGCCGGCGTGGTTGTTTGGAGGGGTTTGTGAATCGCCCCGCGGAAAGAACCCGGTGAAGGGATTGACCCAGGCGCGCGAACCCAGGCCGTTTTGACTCGCATTTAAGCTGGCGCCGTACGGGTCGGAGCATCCTACGCACAGGTGCTGGCCTGTCACGCAACCGTTGGTGTTGCACCCAAAGTTGCAGGCGTCGTCTTCCAATGCCAGGAACGCATGCTTCAGCCAGGAGTGCCCAACTTGTTCAAAACGTTCATTGTTATTGGCGCCACCGCTCATCCGATAGAGATTTTGCGGAATGACCGGGTGATCGTTATCTGGCAATGAAAACCAATCCAGGGGCTGGTCGCCGTTGTTACAGGAATCGGTTCCCACTGCGAGGCCGACCTGGGTCCCATCGCTTCCAAATTGCTGTAATCCGGACAGCTCTCCAACGATCACATCCGGGCCCGGGACAAGCGAAGGGACGCCGGGTGCACCTTGAACGGGCGGCAACACTGCCGACCGGGGTTGGCCATTAACCATCTGCGTGACCTCGATCGGTTGCATGGCGGTGCCAACGGAGATATTTCCAACCACCGAACCAGCCTCCGAAGGACGTCCAAGCTTCCCGGCGAACTCTTCTGAAAGCAGAAGCCTTCCGCCTTTAATGCTAAGCAACTGCGCATTGGCATCGTAATCGTAGATATTTCCTTCTACATTGAAAAAGACGAGCCCGGTCTTCCCGTCGCGCACCGCAAGATCGAAAGCTGCGCCCGAACGGAGTTTTTCAACCTCGAGCTGGTTGAGAGACGCGCTTAAAGCAGCAGGAAGAGTGGTCCGGCGGCTGCCGGACGGGATAAGCGCCATCGCCGACTCGAATTCAGGACCACGCAAAACATTGTTAAACACAAGAATCGTGAAAAACGAATTCGGCGCTACGGCGAAACGCAACGTCTCTAATTTTCCCGTGACGGAGCTGACTCCGTTCAAGCGGTTTAGATCCACATCCATCGCGACGCTTCCATCTGCGACGATCATCTTTTGAAGAGTCCCGGTCTGGCTTTCCGGACTGTTCTGTTTGGAACCTGCCACAGAATTCTCCGAGTTGTTGCCGAAAAGCAAAAGCAATGGGAGCGCGAAAAGAATGAGCTTTGATTTTAACATTATATCTTAATTCTCCGAGTCTTGTGCCGTCTGGCGAAGTTATGAGTAAATCGCAAATTTTCTCATGGGCCGGGGAGACATGTAAAGCAAATTGTTATTTTGGCTTTCTGACTTCCGGACAATTCTCGGTGCAGAATGAATTACGGAGATGACAAAGAGCGTAGGTGGATCGCGCGCTCCACCGCGCGATGCTAACTGAGTCGAAGACCATTAATTTTGATCGCTTTGCGATTGTATGTTTAACATCGTGGGCGGAGCGTACGATCCACCCATCATGCCACGCTCGCGAATGGCTCCCGAGTTCGGGGAGGCTACAAAGCAGCGCGGCGTCCTGCAGCTGCTGGACGCCGCGTTGATTCCATTCTGCTAACTTGAGTCTTTATAGCGGAGGCTCACCAAACCTTACCGTGGCTTCATTGGAGCAGTTCTGCGTGCCTGCTTCGCATACCTTATAGGTGTAACGCACGTTACCTCCTCGGACACCGATAAAGTCCTTGTAGGCCCCGTTATTTGGCACCGTCGCGATCACCACGCCATCGCGGTAAACGTCGATGTTGGCCGAAGCCGCCCCGCTCCAGGTGAGATCCACCGTGTGTCTCCCCTGCACCCTGCGCCCTGCGGCGCTGAGCGTCATCCCGCCTGGCGTCGGGGTCGGCGTAGGTGTTGCTGTTGGCGTTGCGGTCGGAGTAGGTGTTGGGGTAGGACTAGGTGTGGGTGTCGGAGTTGGTGTGGGTGTGGGCCCGCCTGATGGAGAAACCCGAACGTAATAGACGTCTTGTTCGTGCTGTCCCCTGCTCGGATTGAAGTTGAACGTGGCGGCAAACGCCACATCGCCACCTGTATTGTCCGACACGATGGTGATGTAATCGCCTATCTTGTTCTGATTCGGCCAGCCTTCGAGAGGATTAAAGGAATTACTCACCGCTACGTTAGGCGCCCAGGTAACGCCGCCGTCCGTGCTAAAAGAATAGAATAGCTGGGAGTCAGTGTTATTCGCGGCGTTCCGCGTGTCCAGCCACACAGAATCGATGCGTCCGTTCGGCGCCACTGAAAGTGTGCCGAACCAGTGCCACTTGTTAGGGTTCACGGGATCGTCATTGATCCGGTGCGGAGCGCTGAACGTTAGACCGCCGTCGGTGCTGCGCGCAAACATGACGTCCGTTCCGTTGCCGCCGAACGGTCGCACGCTGGCGACCATGTAAATGTTGTTGTTAGTAGGGCCGCCAGAACGATCCACCGCCAGGAAGATTTGCCCTGCAAGTCCGCCTGGATTGACCGCGCCGCCATAGACGAGGCTGCCGCTCATGTTAACTGTCGTAACCTGGTCAAAACTCGGCGTGACACCCGGGTTCTGCGCGTTGCTCGAGCGGATACACCAAAAACTGCTACCACTATCCCCGCCGCCAATGAAGAGGTAGCCATTGGAGGCCACGTCGAGTGTTCCCCACTGAGGAGAGTTGGGAATACTGATCGGAGTCTGCCAGGTGACTCCGCCATCGGTGGAGCGACTAAATCCGCCGAAGTCGCAAGCGAAGAATTCGGTCCAAAACTGGTATTGAAAGCCGTGACCCATGCTGGCGGGTGTCTTATCAACCGTGAACCATTCCTTGTCGCCGCTGTGCGCGCCTCCCTGTGGTGAACGGAGCGTCCACGATTGTCCGCCGTTGGTCGAGCGCCAAATATCGCCACAAAATGTTTCTACTAACAGGTTCAGATAGAAAAAGTTCCCAGTCTCGTCGGAGTTTGTTACCGGGTCGCTGCGGAAGACATTGTCTTGCAGAACGCCGGGGAACGTCCAGTGGATGCCGGCGTCGGTGGTATAACCATACCCGGCCTGCCGGAAGTTGGACGTCCAAGTGTTGAACTGCCTCCAGCCGATCGCCATTTTGTTGCCATCTGTCGGGTCAACTGAAATCGACGGCTCATTCGCCGCGTCACCGACGACGTTGTTCCCATTTGCATCGACGTTCACCTGGTAGCTGGTGAAGGCGCCGTACGGCGAGACCTTTCGCGGCGAACTCTCCAGCCGGTAAATATATGCAGGCGGCATCTCGTATTTCTCGAGCGGCTCTGCGAAGCGTCCCTTGGGCGGCGTTTGTCCCGAAGCGATCGCAAGTGCAACCAGCAAAATCAGAAAAGTGAAGAT
>WNGO01006098.1_pt1 | contig 10923 bp, 12 predicted proteins | sample 5400511 | NCBI WGS metagenome assembly WNGO01 (sample SAMN13153380, study PRJNA577476) | soil metagenome | isolation source: 20 cm soil or saprolite under Garry oak tree replicate 2 | place: USA:California | collected 2016-06-15
AGCGCCCCGGCTACAGCGATTGTTTGTGACCAACACGGCTGTTTGCGCGGCGAAACAGAGGAATAAGAGCAACAACACACCGGTGGCAATGATCTGCACATTCACCACCCCCAGGGCGAGGATGAACAGCGCAATCCCAGCTTGGGAGAGCCAAACGCTCCGGCGGCCTGACCGGACATGCCGCTCCGACGTAGCGGCAATTCCCATGATCACGAGGATGATACCGGCGGCTGCCGCGCAGACGATCCATTGCTCCTGATCACTGAAATGTCCGCCGGGTGGCAACGCGATGGCGCGGCGCACGCCGACTCCAAGCACGCCGATCCCGAGGAATAACGCGAAGTGTAGCGCAATCCACGCGCGTAATCGGACGACATCCCCGTGACTGCGCACGTGCCGCGCTTCCCATCCCATCGCACCGTCGGAATAGGACGACCAAATTGTAAATCCTAAGGCGAGGCTTAGCACCGCAGCGGAAGCGGCGAGAAAACTCCAGCCCATTTGACTTCCGATTCCCCGCATTACTGAGGCGACAAACTCGCCTAACAATATGATTGTGAGCAGCCCGAATCGTTCCGGGAAATGTGTTGCTCCAGGTGGCGACGCCGTTGTGCTACGCGATGCCGGCCAGGAGTTGCCGAAGTCGATCAACAGTGCGACGGCCCATCCGGCGTAGCGGTAGGGAAGTGGAAGCAGAGCGGCTCCAACCCAAACCACGACTGCGACACAGAGGCCGCCGATTCTTCGCCTAACGAGGGTTCCGGATCCGGCCACCCATGCAACGCGCGCATATTGCAGAGCGAGGATCGCACGAACGCCGCCGTATGCGGCTCCGAACCCTGCAGCATCGCTGCTGCTAAGCGCATCGGTCGCATTAGCTGCCATTACCGCGACCAAAAACACCTGCGCAACGATCAGCACACGTTCCACCACGTCATCGACCGCAAACTGTGTGGAAAACGCGGTGTAGCCGAACCACGCGAGGAAAACCAGCGCCAGCAAGAACGCGAACCGCGCGATGCCATAAAGCGAGTAATCATGATCGAGTGGTGCACTCAACTGCGCGATTGCGGCGGCAAATACCAGGTCGAAGAACAAATCGGTCCAGCCAGGGCGACGCGCGTGGCGTTCGTGCATGGTGCAAATTTTGGGCGTGCTGAAAAGGCGAGCGGCAAAACTGTAGCCGGTGGCGTCGACGCCGGCTGGAACGTGCATGACCGTCGCTGAATTGCCGGGGTCAACGCCCCCGGCTACAACATCAATTTGCGATTGCACTAGCTGTACTTGCGGCTCCAACCTTGGCGATATCCTCATCTTCCTGCGGCGTGTTGCCACTGACGCCGATCGCGCCGATGACTTTGTTTTCGAACATGATCGGAATGCCACCTTGCAAAGGCGTCGCTCCGGGCAAAGCCAGAGCAGCTACGCGACCGTCGCGGACCTGATCTTCAAATACTTTGCTGGGCCGTCGGAAAATTGCTGCGGTGCGCGCCTTGCCGATTCCAACCTCCACGCTGGCAACCTGAGTGTCGTCCAATCGCTCGAGCAACAGCAAATGTCCGCCATCATCCACGACGACGATTACAACCGTCGCGCCACGCTTTTTTGCTTCGGCCTCCGCCGCGGCAGCGATTTTCTTTGCGGCCTGAAGTGTGAGCACATTTTTCACTGGCAACTGCGCCTTCGCAGCCGCCGAAAAGGACAATGACAAAGCAAGCGCGAGCAGAAAGATGCGTTTCATTTGTTCCATTGGTCGTGGTGGTGCGACACTCCTTACAGAAGCTCGGCGAATTCTGGGGAATGCTTGCCGGGTAAAGCCTGCCCTGAGCGGGGCCGAAGGGCGTGGCGAAGTATATGTTTAGCGCCAAAGGCGCGGCATTCAGCGCCAGCCCGGGGCAGCGCCCCAGGATTTATAGGATCCCAAGCGCAAGCGCTGAAAGCGCGATTCACTTCCAGCACCCGTTCGATCCACCCGTCCGATTGAAGCGCGCTTTCAGCGCTTGTTTTATACGGCGATTTGAATTCCTGGGGCGGATGCCCCAGGCTCACGTGAAATAGCGCCTTTGGCGCTAAACAGATTCCCAGCGGAAACAGTCTTCCTCTTGAATTTCCCTCGTGCGAGAGACGGACGCTAGAGAAGACGGCGACGCGCAATTTCTTCTTCACAATTCAAGCAGCTTGGAGTAATTCGCCGGCATGCCATTTCAGCCCGGGGCTACTGCTGGTGGAGTTAGCAAGCCAGATGTCCAGCCGGAGCCGACCGCGACCGCTGCGAGCGATCCGTCGCGCTGGGTCGATGAGCATGGGGACGTTCTCTATCGCTACGCCCTCGAGCGTGTACGCAAGCCCGACATCGCACAGGACCTGGTTCAGGAGACGTTCCTTGCCGCGGTGCGGACGATTGACCGTTTTCGCGGGGGATCGACAGTGCGCAGTTGGCTTTGCGGAATCCTGAAGCACAAAATCTGCGACTACTACCGAAAACGTGGACGCGAAACGGCGTTCACCAACCTAGAATTTCTGACCGATGAATGCGCCGAGAAATTTGTCCCGGAAGGCTATTGGGTGCACATGAACGGCCCGAAGGAATGGAAGCCGGAACCCGATGAAGTGATGCATCGCGATGAATTTTGGAAAACCATGCGCGATTGCTTGTCAAAATTGCCGGAGCGCGTCGCCACTGTGTTCATGATGCGCGAGATGGATGAAGTCGAGAGCAAGGAGATCTGCTCCATGCTATCAATCAGCGACAGCAACTTATGGGTGATGCTTCACCGCGCGCGCATGGCGTTGCGTGAATGTCTCGCGATGAACTGGTTCGAAAACCCGGGGGTGCAACGTTAACAAACTAAAGCCAGTTCCTGAATGGACGCCAAACCCGCGGCCTCCGGACGATACTTCGATGTTTCAAGAGCATCGGAGCTGGCTCCAACTGCAGATCGTGTTGTTGATCTGCCGGTTCACGCCGACCTGCCCCGAGGTCGTTAGGATTTTATCGCTTGGGATGGACAAACAATTGTCTTTGATGATGCGGATGAAGCTGCGGATCCATTACCTCATGTGTTCGTTCTGTGAGCGGTACATGAAGCAACTCAAATACATTCGCCAAGTCTCACGCGAGTTTCCGGACAAAATCGGTGAGGTCTCGGACGCGTCGTTGTCCGCGGACGCTAAGGAGCAAATAAAAGCCGCGCTGCGGCAATAGCTGAATTTACCCCGACGTCCCGTAGCATCGCTTGGGCGGTGATAAAGGACCGGTGTAAGGATCGCGCACCTCGCGCGACCAATGAGCAAACGCTATGAAAATCTACACCATCATCGCCTGGATTTGCCGCGTCGCGGCTGCCGTAATTCTGCTCCAAACACTGTTCTTTAAATTCACCGCCGCGCCTGAATCAGTTTACATCTTCACAAAAGTCGGACTTGAGCCGTGGGGCCGCATCGGCTCCGGCGTCGCCGAATTGATCGCGGCGATTTTGATCCTGATTCCTCGGACGACTTGGTTGGGTGCTGGCCTTGCTCTTGCCGTTATGGCTGGCGCGATTTTCAGCCATCTCACCGTGCTCGGCGTCGTGGTGATGAATGATAGCGGATTACTGTTTGGTCTGGCGCTCGCTGTCGCCGCGTGCAGTGTCGTGTTGCTGTTTTTGCAGCGGCGGCGCGTTCCCATCATTGGAGCTTACCTGTGAAACGATCTCCTTTGCAGGATGCCATCGCTGAAGTTTTGCACCAAGGCGAATCGCTTCTGAATTCGCTGAGAGATGGAGAATACACGCGCAAACTGCCGACGGTGTTCGGTTGTACAGTAGGTGGGCATTACCGGCATTGCCTGGACCACTTCCAAAGCTTGCTGCAAGGATTGGATGCCGATGAGATCAATTACGATCATCGAGACCGAAATCCGCGAATCGAAAACGATCGCAACTTCGCGCTAGCTGAAACTCAACGAATCCTGCGCGGCTTCGCATCAATCTCGACGCCATATTTGGATTGCCCGATCAACGTGCGAAGCAAGGTGAATTATGAGCTTGATGCCGCTCCGTCGATCGGATCGACAGTTGGTCGCGAATTGATGTACGCCGTCGCGCACGCGATCCATCACTACGCATTGATCGCTGTTATGTGCGGCATGCTTGAGGGGCCAGTCCCCGCAGGATTCGGCGTGGCGCCTTCGACCTTGAAATATCACGCCGAACAACCGAAAGCGGCGTGAGCGGCAATCATGATTGCGCAGGCGCTTCTCGCTTCGACCGCAATCGTTTTGCTTAGTTTTATTTCGGAAGACGCGGCAACAATTTCGTCGGCCTTGTCGCTTTTTGGCGGACCGATCAATTGGCAGCTCGGCTTTGCAGCGTGCTTTGCTGGCATTTGGCTCGGCGACCTGGGCCTATACTCCCTCGCGCGTTGTCTCGGTAAGCCCATCTTAAAAAGCCGCTGGATTGCGCGATTTGCCGACGCGGACGCAATCGAGTGGTGTCAGACGAGATTCAACGATCACGCTTCGCTCAAGTTGCTCGCCAGCCGGTTCGTCCCAGGCACGCGTTTGCCGACTTATCTTGCGGCCGGACTGCTCTCAATGCCCGTTACTCGATTTGCGTTGGTCACGGCGTTCGGCGCGCTTTTGTGGATCGGAGGCATTTTCATCATCGCAAAGCTGCTTGGCGCGCCTGCGTTGCTTCGGTTTTCATCCGTCCAAGGCAAAATCGCCGTGATTATTTTTGTCGGGCTCGTTCTCGCCGCAACGCTCTTTGCTTTTCGACGGTTGCGCTGGGCGGCTGTAGCCGGAGTCGGTGACTCCGGTCATGCAGGTGGGCTCCCCATTGAGATCAACCGGGATCACCGATCCCGGCTACAGCTGCCGGCATGCATTCGTCGCTGGATGCACTGGGAGTTTTGGCCGGCGTGGCTGTTTTACATTCCGGTGGGCGTTTACTATGTGTGGCTGGCAATTCGCCATCGCAGCTTGACTATACCGACTTCGGCAAATCCTGGAATCGCGACCGGCGGATTCGTTGGAGAATCGAAACTGGAGATTCTCGATCAACTTCGCCGTAGAAGTCCGCAATTCACGGCTGAGGCATTCCTAATAGACGGACGAACAACCACCGACCGTCTGCTTTGTCTGCACAGGATCTGCTGCCAGCAGAAAATTGCTCTACCGTTTATCTTAAAACCAGACGTCGGCCAGCGTGGCAATGGCGTAAGATTGATCCGATCAATGCGCGCCGCGCTGGAGTATCTTCAATCGTTCGATGCTCCTGTGATTGTTCAGCGTTACGTCGCTGGCCCGCGTGAAGCGGGTGTCTTCTACTACCGTGTCCCGCATGAGTCACGCGGGCACATCTTCGCGATCACAGAGAAAATTTTCCCGACAATCACAGGCGACGGAATTCGTTCAGTGGAAGAATTGATTCGCACCGACGAACGTGCAGCGCTGATGGCGCGGACTTATCTTCGACGATTTGCTTCGCGCCAAAGCGAGATTCTGCAACCGGGCGCGATTCTAAAACTGGTCGAAACCGGCAATCACGCCCAAGGCTGCATTTTTCGCAACGGATTGCATCTGCATACTGACGCGATGGAGCGTGTAATCGATGAGATTTCGCAGAGGCTGCCGGGCTTCTTTATCGGGAGATACGACGTTCGCTACGAGAACGACGAAGACTTTAAACAAGGCCGCAATTTTCAAATCGTCGAACTCAACGGCGCCACGTCGGAGGCAACCAGCATCTACGATTCGCGCAACTCGCTGTTTTCGGCATATCGGACACTGTTTCGGCAATGGAGATTGGTCTTTGCTATCGGCGCGATAAACAGGGCGAAAGGTCACGCGCCTTCCTCACTCGCGATGCTCTGGCGTAACTGGCGGCAATATTCCGCCGCTGCGCTATCCTATCCGTTGGCGGATTGATGTGCACGGTTTCGTTTCTTCCAAAACCGCGTGGATTTTATCTCGCGATGAATCGCGACGAAAAACGGGAGCGCTTTGCCGCTCTCGCGCCGGCGATCGTTGACCTTGAAGGCCATCGCGCAGTTTTTCCCACCGAGCCGAACGGCGGCACATGGATCTCGGCGAATGACGCCGGTGTTTGCCTGGCGTTGATCAACTGGCACCGAATCGAACGCAGGCCGAAGAATGACACAATCAGTCGAGGTTTAGTGGTGAGAGAATTGGCGGAAAAATCCAGCGCTGATAAAATCGCCGCCGCGCTAAAGAAGTTGCCACTTTCAAAGCTGCGGCCGTTCCGTTTGATTGCCGTTGCCCCGCGCGAGATGCGCTTAACTGAATGGCGCTGGAATCTCCAACGATTGACGAGGCGCGATCACGAATGGCAACGGCAACACTGGTTTTCGTCTGGGTTCGATGAGGAACGTGCCGAACACGAACGCCAGCGGGTCTGCGACGCAGCTAACCATCAACAATCAACCGAAAGCCTGACATGGCTGCGGCAGTTGCATAGTTCTCATGCGCCCAAACGCGGGCCATTCTCGATCTGTATGCATCGGCCGGATGCAGCCACGGTCAGTTACACTGAAGTGGCTGTTTCCGAGCGGCGCGCGACGATGCGCTACAAATCCGGGCCGTGTTGTTCTAATGGAGCGCTAGTGAGCAAAACGATTTCGCTCGCCCATTAGTTGTAAGCTTGCCTACGCTGTAGCGACAAATCAAAGCATGGCTACGCAAGATATCACTCGACCCGTTTTTCTCCCGGTCGTTATAGGCACGCCGCGACAAGGCCGATTGACCGAGCCCGCCGCCAATTTCGTGTTTGGCGAAGTATCAAAGCGCAGCGATATCGAAACCGAATTGATCGACATCCGAAAAATCCCCATCCGCATGGATGACGCTGGTGAAGCGCTAAAGGACAGCCACTTCTCCGCCACCGTGGCGCGAGCTGATGGACTGATTCTTGTGGTTCCGGAATACAATCACAGTTTTCCCGGGCTGCTGAAACACGTTCTCGACACGAACTTAAAGGAATACATCCACAAAGCGGTTGGTGTTTGTGGCGTCTCAGCCGGTCCGTTCGGTGGCGCGCGTATGATCCAGAGTTTGCTCCCAGTTCTGCGCGAGCTTGGTCTGGTCACAATTTTCTCAGACGTCTATTTCGGCACAGCAGGAAAACTGTTCGATCCGGCTACTGGCAGAATGACCGACCCCGCCTACGGCGGTCGCGTGGAGAGGTTCCTTAGCGAGCTTGTCTGGATGTCGCGCGCGCTTCGGCATGCACGCGAAAATCTGCCAGCGGCGTGACCGACGCGCCCTACTTTTGAATCAGTAGCACGCTGTGCCCATCAGGATCGCTGACGAGAGCGCCTTTGGAGTAACCGACTTTATCTTTTGGCATCATCACAAGGCCTGAAGAAACAAAACTGACATGGGCGTCGCGTAATTTCTTCGCGAGAAGATCGACATCGTCTGTCGCGATCATTGTTTGCCAGTGAACGATGTCGTTCGCGTGAACGTCCGCCGGACGTGTGCGTCCATCGCGTGGCGTGAGGTATTCGAGAAACTCGATGCCGGGTCCAGAGGAGGCGCGCATTCCAGTGATGCGCAGATGCGCTCCGAAAACCTGATTCAAATGTTCCTGCTCTGTGCCGAAATTTTCGCTTTCGCCAGCTTTGCGCAGTTCAAGCAGGTCGCGATAAAACTTTAAGCTGGCGTCGGTTTTCGAGATCCCGATCGCAGTGTGATCAATTCCGAGGAATAGCTTGTCGGTTTTTTCCTGCCAGCGCGGATCACCTTTGCCCGGCGGAAAATAAATGATCTCAAGATTGTGCTGATCGGGATCGCGAAAATAAAACGCTTTGATCCCGGCAGCAGCTTTAATCGAGGGTGGCAGCGTTTGTGGACCGGTCGAAACGAACTGCACCTTTAGTGCGTATTCGTTCCCAAGCTGCATCCGCACAATCCGCATCCGCGCGCCGAAGACTCCCTCGAGATGCTCGAATTGTTCTCCGAAGACTTCGACGTCCGAGACTTTCTGAAACGTGAGCGCAGAATAAAATTCGACAGAGCGATCCATATCGCTCACGGTCATGCCGATTGATTCTACGGCGACCTTCGGAGACTGAGCGAAAATCGAAACGCTGCACAGCGTAAGCAGCGCGATTACCAGGATCTTCGCGTGTGAGCGAAATTTCATTCAGATCATCACCGGTTGTCGCTCTTGCTTCTGTGCTTGCTCGCGCTTGAGCAATTCAGGAAAGCGGCAATTGAAAATGCAGCGGTGCCGATTGTAATGATGATATTTCGCGCAATAGACGACGCCCTTGCCCCGAAGATAAAGCGTAGCAGCCAATTGCATGGCTAGGACAGGCGCAGTGAAGTAAATCCAGAGCCCCGTCCAAAGATGGCCGACGAACGCGGAGCCGAATGTCCGCGCCGGATTCATGCTCATGCCGGAAAATGGTGCCTCCAGCGTGATGTAGGTTGCGACCAGCGCACCGGCAAACAATCCTGTGTAACGCGCGATATGCGGCGTGTTACTCACGCGAAGCACCACAGACATCAACACAAATGCAATGGCGAATTCGGCAATGAAGGCAACAACCACACCCCGCATGCCCGGCAGAGTAGCCGCGTAATTGACCGTGGGATGAGAGATCGCTTCCCGAACGAACAACGTGACTGCAAATACGCCGGCAATCCCGCCAATAAACTGTGCAACGATATAAAATACGGCGTCCCAATTCTTCACTTTGCCGAGTCGCCAAAAAGTAAGAGTGACCGCGGGATTAAAATGCGCGCCGGATCGCTTGCCGAGGGGCGAGAAAACAAGAGCAATCGCAGTGCTGCCCATCGCGATTCCCGTCAGCATGCGTCGTGTGAATTCGCTGGGGATGAAATTGAGAACCGGCGATCCCGGATGATGAAGCAGAATCGTGAACAGCCCCGCCGAGATCATGAACAGCCCGAGCTCGGCTGCCTCGCAGAGATATTCTGGCCAATGCTCGCGGAGCGCTCGAATCACAATAGATCGCCTCCAGCCATTTGCCTCTCCCTTCCAAAGGGAGAGGGTAGGGTGAGGGTTGTCTGGAATCTTCGATGGCGCGTTGGAGATCCCCTCACCTCAATCCTCTCCCCTTCCTCAAGTGGAGAGGCGGAATCGTTCGCATTTGCAGACGGGGCGTTGCTCACGGCCTCACTCCTTCGACGTTCAGTCGCATCCGATAAAGTCCACTCTTCGCGCAGAGGTAGAGCGTCTTCCCATCGGCATCGCCCCACGCGAAATTGTGCGGGTGCTTTGGCGGAATAATTGTGCCGAGATGTTTGCCCTGCGGCGAGAGAATCCATAGACCACCCGGACCGGAAACGTAGAGGTTTCCGGCTTTGTCCACTTTCATTCCGTCGAGCGCGTCTTCGCTCGGCGCCTTGGTCATGTCGAAAAATAGTTTGCCGTTCTTGAGTGAGCCGTCGGGCTCCACTTCGTAACACATCACCACCTTCTTCTTCTCGTCCCAGTCGCCGACGTACAAGTATTTTTCGTCCGGCGAGAACGCGATGCCATTTGGCCCGGTGAAATCTTTCGTAACCAGCTGCAGTTTTCCGTCCTTCACTGCGAAAACGCCGCTGAACGGCAATTCCTTGCGCGGGTCGTTGAAAAACTTTGGCAGTCCGAACGGCGGATCGGTGAAGTAAAGTGTGCCATCGCTGCGATACACAAGATCGTTAGGGCTGTTCAACCGTTTGCCTTCAAATTTGTCCGCTAGGACCGTGAGCTGGCCATCGGGCTCGACACGCACAACCCGATGGTTTCCGTGCTGATCGATTGTCAGCCGTCCTTGTGGATCAAATGTCAATCCGTTTGAGCCGGGCTGGCCGTACTCCGCGATATCAGCGCCTTCGTACCCGCTTTTGTTGCGAAACACTGCGAGCTGTCCGTTTCCTTCGGGCGAATATTTGTAGATCGTGTTGTTGTTCGGGTCGCTGAAAAGGAGGAATCCGCCTTTGCGGTCCCAAACCGGGCCTTCGGTGAATTTAAAGCCTTCGGCGAGTTTGAAGATTTTTGGGTTCGGCGGCACGATCGCGTCGATCGCCGGATCTTTGCGAATCACTTCGACATTGACTTCGCTCGGCGTGATGGCGACCGGGACAAGGCCACCCTTGTAAAACTCGAGCTTCGCCTCGCGCATGTAGATGTAATTGGTCGGAGGGTTCGAGAGCGGCCCGTTGACGCCGAAAATCGCGAGCTGAATTTTCTGCCCGGGTTGAACGCTGCGGTTTATGATCAGCCGATTCGGAGCGTTCCAACCTTTGACCACTGAGCCACCGCTTTGCCCAAGCGCGCGGGACAATTCGCCATCGACCCAAACCTCGGCGTAATCATCAATGGAAGTCTCGAAAACCGCTGTGGCGCTCGCAACATCGACGTCGTTTACGCTCGGAGGGATCGTGATGTTGATCCGATACCAATTGAAACAGAGCCGCCCGGTCGATCGCCGCGCATCGAGTGTGGTTGGATCGATCTTTTCCCATTTCGAGTCATCGAAATCCACGCCGCCTGCGTGTGGAGTAAAATCATAAGTCTTGATCGGTTTGCCGGTCGGTTGTTTATCCGGGCCAGCAGCCTTGAAATCGACCTGAATGATTTTGGTGTCGCTATAACACCACTGACCTTTGACCAGATCGACACCTTCCTTTGTGGCGAGGTCGATCACTGCGTCCGGCTTTCCAGTCGGCACGTCGGCATTTGTTTCCGCAAGTGCGCGACCAGCCAGGAAAACGAGTGAGCCGAAAATAAACGCCGCCGCCAAGCGCAAGCGCCACATGGATGCGTTGATGGACGCCTCGCGATGCGCCCGATTGAATTGGATTGCCCACGCGCGCACGAGTGAAAGATCGATCGATAGCGGCATCATCGTGACAGAGGTTTAGCGCGCAGTCAGATGTGTTTCTGCTAGCGCCGTTGGTTTGCAGAC
>WNGO01002948.1_pt1 | contig 10919 bp, 16 predicted proteins | sample 5400511 | NCBI WGS metagenome assembly WNGO01 (sample SAMN13153380, study PRJNA577476) | soil metagenome | isolation source: 20 cm soil or saprolite under Garry oak tree replicate 2 | place: USA:California | collected 2016-06-15
CGGTTTCCCACAACTCTATTTTGTGAGGCAGGTTTTTGTGGCGTCTCTTGCGAGGAGTGATTTTGGGGCGTTTCATCTTGCATCTTATCTCCGAGCGCAAAGAAATTGTCAACAAAAATAAAGCGAAAACTCCCCGTGTCCAAAGAGTTTCCGAAGGTTCGAGGCACGCTAACGCCCCGGCCCTCTTGCACCTCGGTCAATTCCCATACATCGCCTTGAACCTCGCCGCCCTACGCAGCAGAATCTGTTGCTGCCATCTCCTTCGAGCATCGGGGTCCGGGTTCAGATCACGCGGCTAGATCGATTCCGGTTGAACAGTTGGAACGTCCAGCCCAGGAGCCTGCAAGATTTTATCCAGCAAGAATGCGTATAGCTCCGTCAGTTCTCCGCAAGCTGGACACCTCATTGTGATCTTGCTGCAAAGGTGCAAGTGGTTTGGTATTGGCTTCGGCCAGACAACGCGGAAATGGGCTTCGCAGCCCGGACAGGTGTACAGATGATAGCTCGGCATGGAGTCTCCCGCAGTTGGATTTGCGGCAAGGAAGGGGACAACAGCTTACCTTGTTTTAGCCTAGGTGGTAGTGGTGTCATTTGGATTCTTTTCCAAATTGGAAAGAATCTCATGTGATTGTACGGAGGGAATAGCAAGAAAAGGGGCCATTTTTGACGAAAAACCGATTCCCGCCAAGGATTGTGCTAGGATATGCCTACCCCCTCCAAAGTCCCATGGGGGCGGAGATAGCAAATGAAGATCAAAATGACAATCAGCCTGAAAGGAGTAGTGCGGAAGGATGACGTAGCCAAAGGGTACGTTAGTTTCTGCCCAGCCCTGAAAATCTATGCACACGGGAGCACCTCGGAAGAAGCAATGGTATGCATGGAAAAGACTCTGGCCCTCTACCTTGAAACCTGCCTAAGCAGGGGCACCCTGGATACCGTATTACACGCTGCGGGTTTCCGGCCCGTCTCTGGCTACCCAGCAGCAATCGATATTGCTGACATTGAGAAAGAATACATCGCAATCGAAAAATTGCAGGACCAGAAATTTGAACAGGCATTTGATATCGAAGTTCCAATTCACCTAGTTGCACAAGCGCAAATGGCTCTTGAATCGCAACATGCATGAAACCGATAACACCAAGAACGCTAAAGAGAATGCTTGAGAAGTGCGGCTACAAATTAGTAGCGCAGGATGATTGTTGCTGGATAATGGAGAACAATGGTCATCCGGCAGTCATTTCTCAAACGATGGAACTTATCCCTCTAGATATGCTCGAAAGCATTCTCGGACCTGCTGGAATTGATGAAAAGGCGTTCGTAGACCTGCTTGCGTCGATAGAGCCGCCCTTGGCGGCAACTGTTAAACAGAAGTAATACCCGCAGCCATCGCGGGTGTAACCCTCAAAGACGGCTCGGCAGAAGTTGTACCATGCAAAATGTATAGCCATTGCCGCTTTCAGATTTTCCCGCCACCACCGAGAAAATCAAATGACACCTACCGTCTAGGCCTCCAAATTATCGCGTGATTGGCACTTCACCAGATGGCTTCTCAGTTTCTCCGCATCGACTCCAGCCTCGGCACACGCATAGAAAAATGCTTTGTCACTTTCGAACATCAGAGGCTCTAGCGCGTGACGGGCATGCCAAGGATCGACCGAATTCGGTGACGGTCGGCCACCTCGCGTGGGGAGCCGCCCGTTCTGTCCAACCACTTTGTAAAGTCCATTAGCTTGACCTCGTGCTCGACGCGAACGTTGGCGACTGAGACCTTAACGACGTTTAGCCCTTGGGCGATTCCAGCGACCCATTCGTTGCCTCTGATCGCCGCAAGTCCTTGGGCCACCGCCTCATACAATGTTGTGGCGGTGACTTCGACGGTGTGCGAGACACCGTCCATATCTTGGATCGTTACACGGCAAGATCGGACCGACATCGGGGCAAGATATCATATTCGCCTTTTCTTCGCTACACCAGGAATGTGTCGCCTGCACTCGAAAAGTTTGTACACCGTGTTTGATCCGGATTGCTCGTAGCCTAGTGTTTCCCCTTCGCCTTCGCTGCGACTTCGGCGTTCACGGCTGCGGGTTGGGAAAGGGCGTTCTATCCACGGGGCATGCAGCCGCGTAAAGCTGTTCTGGCAATTATGGAACCAACAGAACTAGACTAACCCTATCTTTCCTCCACCCTCGACAGCCACTCTGAGGAGGAGGCACCTTATGTCGATGGAGAATAGGGCTATTGTTCGCCGCCTCTACGAAGAGGTCTGGAATAAGCGCAGGTTTGAACTTTTGGACGAGCTGATATCTCCCAGCTACGTTCTCCAGGCCGCTCATTTGGCCGGTCCTGTTATTGGTCCCGAAGCGTACAAATATTACGTCCTCGCTTTCTTCAAAGGCTTCCCGGATTTTCGGATGACCGTCGAGGACATTTTTGGCGAAAATGAAAAGATTGTAGTCGCCTGGACGGTTTCCGGCACCCATGACGGCGAGTTCATGGGCGTACCCGCAACGCACCAGAAAGTAACCTGCGGCGGAATCACAATCCAACACGTCGCTAACGGAAAGATAATAGCTCCCTTTGTCAACTGGGACCTACTGGGTATGTTGAAACAGCTCGGAGCGACGCTCTCGCATTATCGCATCCTCGAAAAACTCGGCGGCGGCGGAATGGGCATCGTATACAAGGGCGAGGATACGCGGCTTCACCGAGTAGTCGCTTTGAAATTCCTGCCGCAAGAGAGGTCCCACGACTCCACCGCGCTCGAACGATTCAGGCGGGAGGCGCAGGCAGCATCCGCCCTAAATCACCCAAATATATGCACTGTTTACGACGTCGGCGAACATGAGGGCCAGCAATTTATTGCGATGGAGTTTCTCGACGGCCAAACTCTGAAGCATGTCATTTCCGACAAGCCGCTGCCGGTTGAGAAAGTGCTGGACTTGGGAATCGAGATTGCCGAGGCGCTCGAAGCCGCCCATGCTGAAGGCATCATTCATCGGGATATCAAACCCGCGAACATATTCGTTACTAAGCGGGGGCACGCGAAAATTCTTGATTTTGGCCTGGCGAAACTCAGCGCAGCTGCCGAGGTCATCAGTCTTTCAGACCTATCGACCGCAACAGGGGAAGAAACATTGACCAGCTTTGGGGCCGTAGTCGGCACTATGGCCTATATGTCGCCGGAGCAGGCACGCGGCGAGGAACTGGATGCGCGGTCGGATTTGTTTTCGTTCGGTGCGGTGCTTTATGAGATGGCGACTGGCCGGATGGCGTTCCACGGTAACACTGCTGCCATTATTTATGAAGCGATTTTGAACCGAGCGCCAACTCCACTGGCACGAGTGAATCCCGACCTACCTCCAGAACTGGAACGCATCATCACGAAAGCAGTAGAGAAAGACAGCAAGTTGCGATACCAGAATGCCGCCGACATTCGAACCGACTTACAGCGCCTGAAGCGCGACAAAGAATTGGCAAGGGTATCCGCGAGTTAACTGGCTCTTAGGAATTGAATGTATTCAGGGCGCTGGTGAACAATACAAAGGTTTTGAAAATTTTTTGCATTCGCCAACCACCACTATTCCGGATTTGGCCCCGGCACGGTGAAATTATTCCACCAGCTATACAGCAGGTGAAGTGTCGGCGGACACGGACGCAGCCTCCTCTTCTTGCAATCGTTTCAATTCCTCTTGGCGCTTAAGAAACCATCTCCTGAATCTTCAACATCGCCGGATTCATTGGCCTATCGCCGTAGTCCAACTTCTTACCGGACACGAATGGACAAGTCTGGCTGGCGAACTCCACGCATTGCCTGTGCATCGGCGGCTCGGTGAATAGGCGATTTGTTTTTGAAAGCGGCCCACCACTGAAACAGTCGAGTAGCCGCCTCGCGTTAGGAAGATGCAGCTTGCCTGCGCATGGGCGTAGCCGATGCTTCGACTAATCTGTGCACGCCTTCAGCGTGCAGTTCGCCACGTTCGAGAAGTTCGAGTATCTGGTCTGCGGTCAGCGTGAAATTGCCCACGGAGAAGATCATCTCCCCATCGGCGGTTTGCATCGGGAAACCCACAGCCATTCCATGTTGCCGCAGCAGGTGGACAGCCTTTACGATATCGTTTGCTCTCTCTGCGTAATTGCTCACGACAAGCTCCATCTACTACGCTCTGACGAGAACGGCACGGAGGATCGTGTGCGGGGCTAAAGAATTGAGGACGCATCAGCGGTTACGCTTTTGCGCCCTCTTTAAGCTGAGCCGTAAAGTTTTTACGCTTCCGGTTCAATCTCACGTGAAAGATAGTGCCTCTCGTTCAGGTCGTCAATTGAATTCGCACTGCATCCCTGTGCAAATCTGTGGAAGGCTGTGCAAAATCAACGGATTTAGTGTTTCCCCTTCGCCTTCCCTGCTCTAAACTTTGCCCACCGCGCTTTCGTCGCCTTCGAAACATCCACGCGTATTTTGGCGGAATCTGTACTTCGATGCACCTTAAATTGCACAGACAAACTCACCTCCACTGCCTCTGGCGAAGAAAAGACGAACAATGTTATCCTCCCTTCCAGGGGTGGGAATATCCACAGGGCACTCCAAGCCGAAACGTTTTCTAGGGGAGTGGTCTTGTATTATTCATCGCAGCTTAACGAGGACGCATTACCAGCGATGGACACTCTGAGCCGCGCCGAGCGCAGTAAAAGGATGGCGCTGATTCACGGAACGAACACGAAGCCTGAGCTTCGCGTTCGCTCCATCGCACGCAGAAGTGGATACAGGTATCGGTTGCACGATTCCGCCCTTCCCGGCAAACCTGACTTGGTCTTCCCAAAACTCCGAAAGGTAGTTTTTGTTCACGGTTGTTTTTGGCATCGTCATCCAGGTTGCCCTCTTGCGCGGCTACCAAAGTCAAGGCTGAGCTTTTGGCTTCCCAAGCTGACAAAAAATCGTCAGAGGGACATCAAAAACATTGCACGTTTGAGAAGAGCGGGATGGAGCGTGAAGGTAATCTGGGAGTGTGAAACAACCAATACTGAGAAGATTGAAAGGAAGCTACGAATATTCTTGGAGAGGATGAAATGAGAAGTGTTGAACTTTTCAGTGGTGCTGGTGGGCTTGCGCTTGGCGTTGCAAGGGCAGGGTTTGAGCACCTTGCCGTAGTTGAATGGGACCGTTCCGCATGTATGACTCTGAGAACAAACCAAGCGCGGCACGTTGAAAAGATGTCTTCTTGGCCCGTGTGGGAATGCGATATTCGGGAGTTTAATTACAATCTTGTTACTCAAGATGTAGACCTTGTTGCTGGCGGGGTGCCTTGCCAGCCTTTCTCAATTGGCGGCAAGCACCGTGGTCACACAGATGAGCGCAACATGTTCCCCGAATTGATTGCGGGCATTCGCAAGCTGAAACCAAAAGCTGTTCTTGTTGAAAATGTACGCGGTCTTGCCAGACCAGCGTTTGCTAAATACTTCGGCTACATCGAACTAATGTTGACCTATCCAGAGATTCAACGAAGGGAGGGAGAAGAGTGGTTTGCACATTTGGCACGTCTGGAGCGTTACCACACACGCGGCAAGAGGGACGGACTCTATTATAGGGTTGTGCATCGCGTGCTTAATGCCGCTGACTACGGAGTGCCACAGAAACGCGAGCGCCTCTTCATGGTTGCGATTCGCGCAGACCTTGGAATTGAATGGTCATTTCCTTCACCAACGCATAGTCGTGATGCGCTGCTCTGGGAGCAATTCTGCACAGGTGAATACTGGAAACGTCACACAGTTAGAAAAGTTGAACGGACGACGCCAAGCGAACCTGTACAAGACAGAATCGAAGCCCTGCGCGAATGTCTTTTTCCGCCAACTCAGAAAGCATGGCTGACAGTCAGGGATGCAATATCAGACCTACCGAAGCCAGCAAAGTTACGGAGTCAAGCAGACTCGGACCCGAATCATTTCTCGATACCCGGAGCAAGGGAGTACGTGGGCCACAGTGGAAGCCCCCTGGATGAACCAGCGAAGACGCTGAAGGCTGGTGTTCACGGCGTGCCCGGTGGGGAAAACATGTTGGCAATGGAGGAGGGCTCAGTCAGATACTTCACGATAAGAGAGAGTGCAAGGCTGCAAACGTTCCCCGATGACTACGTTTTTCCTTGTTCGTGGACAGAGAGTATGCGGCAGATTGGCAATGCAGTGCCTGTCAAACTGGGGGAATTGATAGCCCGTAAACTAGTTTCAGTTCTCCAAGCCAAGAATGGGGCAAGGTAGCACTTTTGGCGTTCTTCGCGCATTTTGACCTTGACCTTGTATCGGCTCTGGCTGAGCAGCTAGTGGAAGCATTCGCAAAGCTTGACGATGGCGCGCTGACGATGGAACACATCGCACAGGTGCCCGCCGAGCGGGGCGTCTACCAACTTTTTCGGAATAGTCAACTAGTCTACGTCGGTAAAGCTGAAAACCTGCGCAGCCGTCTGACTCAACATCGCAGGAAAATCACCGGGCGGCACAACATTGATGTGAGTGAAATTAGCTTCAAATGCTTGACCGTTCCTAAGAATTGGACCCCATTGGCTCACGAAGAAACACTCATCAAGCATTACAAAACAAAACAGGGCATCTGTGAGTGGAATGGGAATGGCTTTGGCCCGCATGACCCCGGTAGAGAACGCGATACCACCAACAAGCCTCCAGAGGGTTTTGACAGTCAGTTCCCAATACGCGAAGAGTGGCCCTGCAGAACGATTAAGGGTGGCGTTTGGAATGCAGGTGAATTACTAGTCGAAATGAAGGAGCAACTGCCGTATCTGCTTCGCTACGACACGAAACACGATGACTACAAAAAGATGAATGTCCACGTGCCGAAAGCTGGGATGGCCGCCATAGAGTTGATGAGGCTGATAACTGCGACTCTGCCCGGCTGGCAGTCAACCCTATTTCCAAGCCACATGATTCTTTATAAGGAAAAACGCGTATACCCGCAGGGAGCTATCATTTGGCAACAACCAGTCAAATCTTGAAGTTCAATTCGGGCGGTCAACCTCCCAAGCCTTCTTCTTCTCACGAATCCGAGGAAAGCTTATTGCCAGTTCGCTGAAGTTTCAGCTTACCCACTAGCGTCATTCACTGGGGCATTGTCCAGCGTCGAACGGACCGATGCGCGATGGCCTACGATTGTGAATTCGTTTTCCACCAAAGAGCCTTAGATGGATTTTGACTGAGCCTCTCATCCTCCGGCCCGGCTGAAGTCTCGGACGAGGGTGTTATATTTGCAACGATGACTCTACCCGGCTGGAATGACCTAGAATCAGCAAAGAGAATCGCGTCCGTTATTGCTGACATCACAGTTGGCTTCTGGGCCTTGATGGTGCTGTTTGAGTTGTCTGCGCTCATCTGGAAGCGATATCAAAAACGACTGGTTGCTATAGGTTTTATCGCGGTCGCGTTCGCGGTTGCCGGTGAAGTCGTGGAGCGCAAGTATGGGCACCGTGTAGATGTACTCGACGAAGAGCGGTACAACAAAACGGTTCAGGACCTCAATTCAAAAATCAATGCTGCCAACATGGCTGCCCAAGTTGCCAAGAGTGAAAACAGCGCAGCCCAAAAGAAGGCAGAGGAAGCAGAAACGTTTTCCGCAGCCGCTCGGAGAGTCGCTCAGGACGCTCAAACACAGGCTGATACACTGCGAAAGCAACAGGCTCCCCGTTCGCTCAGCAACGAACAGCAACAGAAAATTCGTTCGTATTTATCTAAGTGTCCGCCGGGCTCGTTCGAAATCAATGCATCCATAAATGAAAACGACGCCAGACCCTACGCAGAACAAATTGCTTCGGTTTTTCGAAATAGCGGATGGAGCGTTAAAATTACAAACGCGATGTTTACGGGGCCTGATGTCTCTGGTCTGTGGTTGACAATTCAAGACCCTCAAAGACCGCCACGAGCGGCGGTAGATTTGAACAATGCGCTCGGTGCGGCGGGGATTAGCAACAGAGTGGAGTATGACTCGACGTTCACAGACCCGATGCGAGTGACACTCGCCGTTGGCTTCAAACCGAATGCCGTTGTTGGCAAGCCCTAATTCACCAAACAACACATAGACTTAGCAAATCGTTAAATGCCGACCTTCACTTTCGGTATGGCATCTCGCACGTTTCCTGCTCGTGCTAACATTGAACATGCCGCAGTGCATTTTCTGCCTCAAAGAATTTGAGCAATTGACGAACGAGCACGTATTCCCCGCTGCCCTTGGCGGCGTTTTGGTTTTGAAAGATAGTGTCTGCGTTGTTTGCAACAATGGTTTCTCCAAATTCGAACAGCCGCTTGCCGAAGAGCTGGCCCCGATTCGGCTCATCCTCCAAATACCCGACCGGCGCGGCGAGATTCCACAGGCTGCTGCAACAGTGAAGACGAAAGACAAAGAATATGCCGCTAGAGTCACAGGCGACGGCAAAGTCCAACTCAAGCCAATCGTTACTGAAGTCGTGACGAATGAAGGGAAAAAAGAATATTTGCACAAATTTGCGACGGAACGACAAAAGGAGAAGTTACGGAAGGAAGCGAAAGAAAAAGGGGGCGAGTTTATCGAGACGGGGCCGGGAGAACCGGAACTAGGTGAAGTTCACCTAGGCGGAGAGTTGGAAGCCATCGGTTCGGAAGCGGGTTTGCGTACAGTGTCGAAGATTGCGTATGTCGGTCTTGCTCATGTTGCTGGTGTCAAATTAGCGACGACCGACTCGTTCAACGAAGTTCGTGCTTACGTTCGTGAAGGGACCGGCAAACCGACCAGCCGATTATTTGTCCACGAGCGATTTATGGGAGCCGTCCAGCAAGGACCACATCAACACTCGCTCACCATCGCTGGTCGCCAAGACAAGGGGCGAGTGGATGCCATCGTGCGACTGTTCGGCGGCCTGTGTTACTTCGTGCAGTTGTCTGAGCACTATGGCGGGGCTGATTTCTGCGCTACTCTCGTGCACGACGCCCATCGGGGTGAGGCTAACGGTATTCTACAGTCGCACCTTGATGCCGAAATTTTGGAGATAGAAGATGTCTTGAGTAGTGGCGAGACGGTATGGGGCGACTTGCCAGCTTGGGGCGAACGTTTCTGTATGTATCTGGAAAGTGAAATTCGGGCCAAGAGGGAGCGCGACCGTGCCAAGGCCACTGAGATAGATTTGGAAAAGAACTGAACTTTCGGGAACCTATTGTGGAACGCTGACCCTTGTCTTCAAGTCATCCACGAGCCTTTGGGCCGAATTGACGGTCTCTTTCTCTCTGTTCTTTTCTCTTCGCGCCAATCGCCTGTGGTCTGTTTCAGACCAGAGAGAGTTCTTCGTTTTGGCGTCGTAGATTGTGAGTATTAACTGAGGGTCAATAATCTGTGCACTGTGGACCTGAGTAGTGTTGTTGTAAGTGTTCGTCGAACTCCAGACGCGGGTGCCCTTGTCTTCAACTCGATAGGATAGTTCAACGATTAAGTCTGCTTCTTCCGGTGAGCCCACGATTTCATATTTGCCCCACTCCTTCATCTTGGAATAGAAGGCATCATAGGCAAAATTACTGCCACCGCCGTTTGAGAGGAAAATCTTCTTGGCGTTCACAATAACAGCAGGCAGAGGTGCGACTGGCACATCTTTCTTTTTGTCATTCGCGCCTGCGAGTCCCGGCGACAACAGAATTGCACTTAAAGTTAAAGAAATGGCGAGGTTTCGCATCGGCGGCTCCATTCAAACTAAGCAATTTCAAGCGAGGCGGGAAAACGCACCTGACCAAGTCTATCTCTGATGCGAGACCAGGGGGTAGTATAATTTGGATAAGGTGTCCGCTATTTAACAATCACAGTTTTCTCTCCACGATGATGACAGGATCGCCCGGCTTGGCCTCGATCGGAGCGGACAAGAAGAGCGAGAGGCAAGAATCATCGCGATCTCGATCAGACGCTCGCGCCACACGGTCAAATTGTGCTCATACTCGTCGACTACCGGCAGCGGGAGAAGGTCTGCGCCAGCCGCGAGCATCACGTTCTGTAGGAAGGTTCGGCGGTTCATTTGCGCTTAACCACGATCTCGACTAACTTCCCTGCTTCGCCGCTCTGTGGGCCGGAGACCGCGCCATCGTCGAGAGTCCAGTCCTCATTCGTCTGCTAGCCATTTCCTTCTGTTGCAACCATTTCGGACTTAACGGGGCGAATACCACGTCAAGTGCAATTCCACGATTCGTCCCACGTATAGCGACTCCCGCCTTGCAGCCACAAATGGACTGTGCGAAACGATTCGCCCTTCACAACGCGCGGCGGCGCGATCTCCATTCGAACCGGCGCGCAGTGTTCGCGTCGAACAATCTTAATGACGCGTGCTCTCACGCGGTCGAGGAAGTTCTGATATTCGTCGACTGGCGCAGGAATGATTGCGAATGCCGTTGCTAGTTGAATGAAAGTCCGGCGCGCGGTCTGCATCGGTCATCACTCCCACCTTAAGTTCGGTTGATAGTACTCGTCTAGAAAATCTTCCTCCGCGCATCGGGTGGAAAAGAGGCTTTGTGTGAGCCCTTTGGCATAAGAGACTTCGGTCTTTCCCGCTTCCCTCATCCATACAGAAACTTCTTTTCCATTGGCAACCTCTAGCCACTTTTCACGGTCGCGCCGGACACTCCTTCGAAGAGTGTCTTTGTCCCGATTGAAAATACCCTCGATACCGCGCCACCGGTCGATCAGTCTTCTTTTGGTCTGCCCGATTTTGAGGACATCCTCTTTCTCGAATGGCCTGCCGTTCTCGAGCAAAGCCACGTAGACAACACCTTTAACCTCCGAGGCGTCGCGCGTGTCTGTTATCTTGGCTGGTTCACCAATACGAATCTTAAGGCCAAGCTTAAAACCCAATTCCTCCGGATGTTTGACCATTCTTAAAATGCCCCCTGCTCATCGGCTTTCTTACGGTATGAAG
>WNGO01003349.1_pt1 | contig 10917 bp, 10 predicted proteins | sample 5400511 | NCBI WGS metagenome assembly WNGO01 (sample SAMN13153380, study PRJNA577476) | soil metagenome | isolation source: 20 cm soil or saprolite under Garry oak tree replicate 2 | place: USA:California | collected 2016-06-15
CTACTGGTGGGGGGGCAACCTGGAGGGAGCCGGGCTGTTCCCCGTGAAGCTGGCGAAGCCAGACAAGCTGGTATATTCAGCACATGACTACGGGCCTGAAATATACAAGCAGTCGTGGTTCCGGGCACCGAACTACCCGCACAACCTGCCGAGCGTCTGGCAGCAGCACTGGGCTTACCTGCAAATGGAGAACATTGCCCCGGTGCTGCTGGGGGAGTTCGGGGGGCGTTCGGTAGGCACGGACCCTGCTGGAGTGTGGCAGCGCAGCCTGGTGGTTTTCCTGCAGAAGCAGGGCATCAGCTACACCTACTGGGCATGGAACCCCGACTCAGGGGATACTGGCGGCATCCTCCAGGACAACTGGACGACAGTCAACCAGAGCAAGCTCCATATCTTGAGCACCCATCGCCGGCCGTTGCCGGGTCAACAGCATTCTAGCCCAGAAGGTCACTCAAAGAATGTTGATGCTTTCCCGAACCTTTATCGCTGGCCTCGGTCAAAGTGAATGGCATGCACCCCGTTGCATGCCGGGGCAAAGACAACATTACCTATCGCTGCCTACACTTCCTCAGGCAAGACGAAGGGCTTGTCCTCTAGTAATCTGGCAGACATCGCACACCATTGCCAGTCCTTGACAAATTACGCACATAGATGTAAAATGCATATAGATACTTATTCACTATAATCAGCATGCGAAGGCGCAATGACATGAGTGGCTCTGGTGCCAAAGGGGAGCATGCGAAGTCGGTTCCCCTTTTGAAGAGTATCCATGACAAAGCCAGTTCGAGCGAGTGGGCGGCTGTGGTAATCAAACCGGCACACTCAGGTCTCAGATGGAGGGTGGGAGCGTCATCTCTCCTCACTGTCCCAATGGAGAATACAATGGATCACCAAGAAACTCAAGAAACTTATGACTTGCTATACCAGGCTGGGTTCACCGCCTCAGAAATTGATCGCTTAGAGAAACTCCGGCAAGAATACGCTGAAAACAAGCATGACCACATGTCTGAAACCTATCGTCGCCTGGAGTTTGTTCGTTGGCTTGTGACAACCGGGAAGCTAACCGAGCAGATAGCATAAGCAAGCAACATTCCCTACCTATAAAGGAAGCCCTCTACTTTGAATGGGCTCCTATTTTAGCCCATCTAAAAAGCTCAACACAACTTGCTGACCGGAATAAGGTTCATCTCCGCAGCGTGTTGACGAACCCTTGGGTTGATCTGTTCTGGCCAGTGAACATCCAAGCAAAGCTGCGCGTTCAACGTGGAGGTGGTCCAATAGTTGGAAGAGGTCATTACGCCGAGTTCTTGGCCCGCAGCAGAATCCGATTTCCCGTACCCTCGCATGTCAAAGCGAATGACCCTATACTTCTGCGTAAAAGCATCCCACTGTGCATCCCACATCCTGCTATCTACGAAACCTGCATGGCCTAAGACGAGTGTATCGCCATCGTCTGCCATTTCATAATAGAGCTCCCCATCATCGAGATCAACGTATCCCGTCATTGTCTTTGTCATACTGAACTTTCTGCTCGCTAGTTGTTTATCAGTTATTCATATTTATGACGATGCTTATGGCGCTTTCGTGACGCTTCCTCTTCATACTAGCACCAGAGAGACGGAATTATCGGACATGGTGAGATCGAGCCGTCCTGTCGATCTCACCCTTGTTCAGTTGTTAAGAAGCGCAAGGTAACCATATCCTCCATTGAAGAGATACATAGCACAGAAACGGAATAATGTTATGATCAAACACATCCACACCCTCGCTGACTACCTTCTCCAGGAAGAACAAACAGCAACAGACGCATCAGGCAGCTTTTTTCTCCTGCTCACCAGGATCGAAGTTGCTGCAAAGAGGATTGCAGACAAGGTAAGGGCGGTTGGGCTTGTTGATCTTCTCGGAAAAACAGGCACGATCAATACGTTTGGGGAAGAAGTACAAAAACTCGATGAGTTCGCAAATCAGCTCCTGGTAGATACCCTGCTTACTAGCGGTGCAGTGTATGCCGTGGTGTCTGAAGAAATGGAGCATCCAGTCTTCGCGCCACCATCCCACGCAGGGGAGTACCTCGTCTACATTGATCCTATTGATGGATCGTCAAACATAGATACCAACTGCCCGATTGGAACCATCTTTTCTGTTTACCATAAAGATGGTGGATTCCTTCAGCAGGGTAACAGGCAAGTTGCCGGCGGCTACGTGATGTATGGATCAAGTGTGATGCTTGTCTATACCTCAGGCCATAGTGTCCAGGGATTTACTCTTGAGCCTACCAGTGGTTCTTTTGTTTACTCTCATCGCAACATCACTCTCCCCGCGAAAGGAAACATTTATTCGATCAATGAAGCATATGAGACGCTCTACGATGAGAGGACAAGAGCGTACCTTGCTCACCTCAGATCATTAGCAAATCATACAGCCCGCTACGTTGGCTCGCTGGTTGCAGACGCGCATAGAACATTGCTCAAAGGTGGCATTTTTCTCTACCCGCCAAATCGGAAACAGCCTGAAGGAAAGCTACGCCTGATGCTCGAAGTAAACCCCTACGCCTTGCTCATTGAACAAGCGGGCGGGAAGGCCATGAGCGGTAACGGCAAGAGTCCACTGACCATTACGCCAAAGACGGTGCATGACCGCACATCACTTGTGATGGGAAGCAAGGAAAATGTGAATCTCTTCGCTGATTTTCTCAGCGCATAACTAAAACGTTTCTTGAGGGCTTTTCCTGACCCTCAAGTTCAGAGAGGGGGAGGTTGATACATGGCTGGTCACAAAGAAGATACACGCACATATCAACCCATCAATTCTTACGGAGTCATTGGTGATTGCCGTTCTGTCGTGCTAGTAGCCCCAGATGGATCGGTGGACTGGGGCTGCCTCCCGGACTTTGATAGTCCAGCCATCTTCTGCCGGTTGTTAGATGCTGAGCGCGGTGGGTACTTTCAGATTGCTCCCACCGACGGTACTATTCCAGGGTCGCAACGCTACCTACGCGGCAGTAACGTGCTGCAGACGAAATTCTCCAGTATCGCTGGCGAGGTGGTGCTGACGGATTTCATGCCCGTGGAGACATTGAGCGCCTGGCTGGATCAGGACATACATTCCAATACCTGGATGTGTGAGGATGACTCCTTCCATGGTCTTGTCCGGGCAGTCGAATGCACCCGTGGTGAAATGCAGGTCACGTTGACCCTCAAAGTCAGCCCCGATTATGCCGCCTCGCCAAGTGCTGTCTCGCTTGTCCCGCGGAACAGGGGCGCGGTCATCTCTGGTGGGCAGCAGCACGTTGGGCTCTCGATCATCGGCGCCTATCGCGTCTCCGCGTTCTCCCTGAGCGTCTCGCACGAGGACGATGAGATGCACCCCACGCTCATCGCACAGATGACCCTGCGCGAAGGGGAGCGCCTGTTGGTTGCGCTGGGGATGGAAAACAGCGCTGCAGCGGCGCGCCAACTGGTGGAACGTACATTGCCACAGCGCAACTTCGATGCGGAACTGGCGCATACCCTGTACTGCTGGCGCAGCTGGTTGAACCAGTCCACCTACAATGGTCCCTATATTGAAGAGGTCCAGCGCAGTGCGCTCACACTCAAGATGCTGACCTACGCTCCCACCGGAGCCATCGTCGCTGCCCCAACGACGTCTCTACCAGAGCACCTGGGTGGGATACGCAACTGGGACTATCGCTACACCTGGCTGCGTGATGCCTCCTTTACGCTCTATGCACTGGGCGTGCTTGGTTTTACGGAGGAGGCTCGTGCATTCATCGACTGGTTGCATCGTCTCTCGCCGTCCAAAAGCGAAGACCTGCAGATCATGTATGGCATTCGTGGGGAGCTCGAACTGGCGGAGCAGGAACTTCCGAGCCTCAGCGGCTACCAGCAATCGCATCCGGTCCTCATCGGCAACCGCGCGGTGAATCAGAAGCAACTCGACGTGTTTGGCGAAGTGCTGGACTTGATCCACTTCTATCGGCGTCAGGACGGCTTCGAACGCTACGGTGAAAAGCTAGAGGTGGAGGGATCACTGTGGGCCGTGATGCGCTCACTGGTCGAGCATGTATGCGCTCACTGGCAGGAGAGCGATCGCGGCATCTGGGAGGTGCGCGGGGAGCCCCGGCACTTTGTCTATTCCAAAGCTATGTGCTGGGTCGCGCTGGATCGCGGCATCAAAGCGGCTGAGCAACTGGACCTGGAGGCCGATCTCCCCCGCTGGCGTCTGGTGCGCGAGCAGATCCGCGCCGACATCCTGTCGCACGGCTATAACCCGACCCTCGGTGCGTTCACCCAGGCCTATGACGAGCGCGTGTTGGACGCCTCGACCCTCATGCTGCCACTGGTCGGCTTCATAGCAGCGGATGATCCCCGCATGCGCTCAACCGTTGAGCGCATCATCGAGCAACTAACGGACGAACAGGGTTTCGTCTACCGCTACCGCTCGGATGATGGGCTCGCTGGTTCAGAGGGCATCTTTACAATGTGTACCTTCTGGCTAGTGGATAACCTGGCAATGCTGGGGCGAGTCGACGAGTCTCGCTCGCTCTTCGAGCGTGTGTTGACCTATGCCGGACGCCTGGGTCTGTTTTCCGAGGAGATCGACTCAGGTACCAATAGTGCGCTGGGGAACTACCCGCAAGCCTTCACGCATGTTGCACTCATCAACAGTGCACTGAACCTGCAAAAAGCTGAGAGGCGCTTTGTCCAGCGTGAGTATCAAACCGATCCAGTGATGGCTGCTATCCAATTACAAAACCTTACAACCAGGAAACTCCTGGCGTAGAAGAAAGAGCGTTCCAATGAACATTTTCATTATTGTTCTCCAGATCATGCTCGGATCGGTTTTCTTACTGTCTGGTTTTCTTGCCGTCAGGCGGCATAAAACTGATTGGATTGAGATTCCCTTTTCACACAGCCTCTTCAGTAGAAAGGACATGACGATGATGAATACACACTTCGATTCACAAAAACAAGGCGAAATGGCAGCAGATACAGAGACGTTCGCGACCGATCTGGTGAAACTCGCTGGATATGGCTTTACCTCAGAGGAAATCGTTTCACTGCTCTGGCTCCGGCAGTGGTACCAGGCGGGAGGTAGTGACCGCGTTGAGCTGGTGCGCCATTGGGAGTTCCTCAAACTCCTGGTTCTCAATGACAAATTGGATGTGTAAGAAGGACGATAAGAAAAGGTGAGGAGCAGATTGAGATCGCTTGAGAAGCGCAAATGAAGACGACTATCGAAAAACTTGATCAGCCTAAGATAGACCGCTCTTCTGCTACGTATCGTAACCTCCAGCCATTTGTCATCCTCCTGGCTATGGAGTGCGCACTCTTCTTTCTAGCTGCCATTCTCCCTTTGCGAGGTCTAGGCACCTCTTCAAGTGATGCGCTCCTCACGCAATTGGGTCTCTGGCCTCTGTTCCCCACCTTTCTTCTTTTCCCTCATTCAGCTGTTTCTCCTGCCTTGCCAGGCTTGCATGGCCCTTTTCTGTACGCGTCCACAATAAGTGGTAAGGATACTGCACTGCTCTTTTGCACTTTCCTGAGCATTTTTCTACTCTATCTGTTGGCCTTGCGGATTCTTCCTCGCTCTATCGGTAAACGCTATCTACTTCTTTCAACGCTGCTCCTGGCAATAACCTGTTGCCTCGTTCCGGTTGTCACCTCGTCTGACATATTTTCCTATATCGCCTACGCGCGTATAGGGGTGATTTATCATCTCAATCCATTAACTACGCTGCCAACGGCGATTCGCAACGATCCTATCTTTGCCCACCTCTATTGGATCGGTCAACCATCAGCGTATGGACCAACATGGACTCTGATTACCTGCCTCATACAATGGCTTGCGGTCACTCTTGGCTTGAAAGGCCTTCTATCGATGGTGCTGGGGCTGCGTCTCCTGGGTTTGACTATGCACCTTGGCTCTACTGCGTTGATCTGGTCAACGAGTGGACACCTGCAGCGCTATTACGATTTTCTTTCAGCAGAAAAACGTCTACGAGCAACGCTGGCTTTTGCCTGGAATCCTCTTCTCCTCTTTGAGGCTTGTGTCAATGCTCACAACGATACGACCCTGCTGTTCTTCATCTTACTTGGCATCTGGTTCCTTGTGCGTAATCTACGGCCTGGATATCCTTTGCGGTTATCACTTGGGGAACTGCTGCTTGCCTCTGCTCTGTTTGCACTGGCAACGTGCCTGAAATTGAATGCACTTGTACTTGCACCTGGCTTGCTCCTCTTCCTCTGGATTCAGCGTCAAAAAATGCTGCACGTTCTCGCTGCTGCCATGACGTATCTGGGCCTGATCATGCTGCTCTATACACCGTTCTGGCAACACGGTGCCATATTCGGTGTTGTGAAGGTCAATCCTGAAGCCTCGCGCAATATCAACTCACCAGCTGACTTCCTGACTCACCTTTATAATGGCCTTGCGGCACATTTTGGTGCTCGCATAGCTGCACCCATCGGTTCACCGGCCGAGCACCTGTTTCATACTGCAAGTCTGGCTCTTTTTCTTATCCTCTCTATCCTGCTCTGCTGGAGGACAGTCCACAATCCAAAATTCATTAGCACGTTTCCCCGTCTCATTCGTTGGATGGCCATAGCCTGGTTATGCTACTGTTTAACTGGTGCATCCTGGTACTGGCCGTGGTATATTACAACCTTCTTTGGCTTCTCTGCTCTCATCGAAGCGACAAGCGATAGTCAGCAAGCCTTTTCTCGCTTTTTAGCCTGGCCTCCAGTTACGCGTTTGCTTGCTTTTAGCATGCTGAGTTTCTATTGTTTCTCTACATCAGCCTTTTCGCACACTCCTCTTTCCATGCTGCCTGGTTTCCACTGGGCAAATTTCTCTGGCCTGTGGATATGGATTGTGCCTCTACTTGTAGCTGGTACATTGGGGCTGAAGAGAATCTATTGTGCGCTCTCCACGTCATGAAGCCTCAATTGGCTCGTGGGCGTACGGTCTTGGACGCCTCGACGCCGTCTCTGCTATACCAGGCATTGCTTCACAAAAGATCTTCCCGCTCATGACGATGTTTATGGCGTTTTAATGACGTACCTGCGTCATACTAGAACTACAAAGGTTGATGTGCAGCCAGTAGTGGAAGGAGCCGTGAGGTACCCACCTCAACAGGTGCGTTTCTCGCTTCATCGTGTGATAGGGGAGGGGACGTCTCCCGGTGGGTCTGGGCGGCAGCAAACTGACGAGATGAGCAAGGAACATTTTCATTCCCCGTTTATGACGATGCTCATGACGTTTTCATGACGTCCCCTTGTCATACTAGAACTACAGAGGTTGATGTGCAGCGGTCAGTGCAGGGAGTCATGGGACACCCATTACATGAGTGGACTCACATGGAGCACGTCGGGCCGGTGTAGGATGGACTCAGAGCGACAACAAGCAAATGAAAAGATGGTCTTGCACTCGCAGCTCACGGGTTCCAGGTGGACAGACAGCGTCGTCACCCATCTGGACCTGGGGCGGGGGGAATCACGAGAAAGGTCGAATCATGGTAAAATACACTTCTTCTCCAGAACGTTCGCAGAACCGCTCCCGGTTGACGATCATGCAGATGCTGCGCTTCCCGATTGTGTGGCTCGGTCTGGTGATGGCAATGGCAACACCCACCATCGTTCTGGCAACAACCTGGGCTGTCCAGGCCAAGACTCCTGTTTCCGCCGATCTGTTCATGCAATCGGTGGTCAAGCGCGATGGCGCGCTGGGCTGGCACCAGCTCTGCCCGGCGCTGCAGGCCCAGGAGCCTCTCTCGGTACTTACAAGCCAGGTGCAGCAGCAGCGCAATGCTGAGTCCAGGCAAGGACTGACACTCACGATGGACTATATCGGGGCCCACGCGCGACCGCAGGGTGGACAGATCCGCACGTACGTCGTCACGGCACGCCTCCCTGATGGGTGGGTTGCGCAGCGGACATACATCGTCTCGACACAGACCAGCGGCTGTGTCGATGATGTCAACAACGTTTAGTTCCTGACAAGCAGATATCTTGACGTCGTGATGTAGAGAGAGAACAATGACGGCTTCTCGCACATGGCCAATTGGTACCATGATTTCATGATGTATAGATGAACGGATGACAGACTCAGAACTATTGCATGGTACGTATCTGAAGCGTATTGCGCAGAAAGGGAAGAGCAGATGGTACGGAGTACCTTTACACCAGGTATAGAAAAGCAAGCATCGAACGAACTCGCATACGCAGAGGAAGCTCCACTGAGCGAAACAGAACGTACTAGCCTCCAGCTGTTTGGCGCGAGGCTCGGGGGCCGGGATCATAGACGATACGTCCTCGTTCAGCAGGACGTAACACAACCGGCTCTTGTTTCTCCAGTGGCTCAGCCTACACGACAAGTTGATCTTTTAGCAAGAGACGTTCCATGGGAACGGCTTCCGGGAAAGCACGCAATGACATCCGGAAACGAAAGCGTTCACGCGCCGGGAGGTGTCACCACCTCCATCCACCTTGAGCGCAGCCTTGACGCCGTTTCCTTGAAATAGAAAGGGAACGCTCCTACACTTGCGCCTGTGAAAGCAGGACGCCGTGAGCGAGCGTCTAAAGAGATGGCACACTTATACTACGACGACAATATCATCACATCTGAAACGTCTGCACCAGGCAGCGCAGATTCCTTCGCAGGACCGGGCGAGCATGACAGTGGGGTACCCAACACAAGCCGATTTGCCGCGCTCTCCGGCCGCGTGTGGCAACTCATGCAACGCGAACGAGCCTTGCTGATCAGCTTGAGCAAATTTCTTGTGGTCGGAGGGACAGGTGTGCTGGTGAACAGCTTTGTGCTGTTCCTCCTCTTCCAGTGGGTGCATTTGCCCCTGGTGATGGCCTCGGTTCTGTCGGCAGAGTTGGCGATCGTCAATAACTTCTGGTGGAACGACCGCTGGACGTTCAGTCGAACGCAACTCTCCTTGCGCCGCTTCGCCCAGTTCAACCTGGTGTCGCTGTTTGGCTTGGTTCTCACCACGGGTACCCTGTGGGTCCTGGTCCATTACCTTGGTCTCTACTACCTGGCAGCAAACCTGGTGGGTATCGCCCTGGCGGCCATATGGGGCTTCGCAGCGAACTCGCTGTGGACGTGGGGAGGTGCACGATGAGTACAATCCTACTCCCTGTCGGTCAAGCGATAGTGATGTTCCTGCTCGCCATAGCGGTGGTGTTATCCCTCATCCTGACGATCCAGTCGGTCTATACCCTCTACATCATGCTGTATACATGGGATCGGCCCGAGGCCTCGCGTAAGGCGAAGGCGCCGGCCCGCCTTCTGTCGCCACGCATGTCCTTTACGGTCCTGCTGCCGGCCCGTCACGAAGAGGACGTCATCCAGACGACCATCGAGCGCGTGGTGCGAGCTAACTATCCCCTCTCCTTACTAGAGGTGATGGTGATCTGCTCGATCGACGACACCGGGACGATCGCCAAGGCCCAGCAGAAGATTGCGCAGTTGCGCCGCAGGGGGGTGACCAACGTGCATGTGATCGCTTTCAAGAACATACCCATTAATAAGCCCCATGGCCTGAATGTAGGCTTGCGCCATGCGCACAACGAGGTGGTGACCATCTTCGATGCGGAGGACGACATCCACCCGGACATCTTCAATGTGGTCAACACAGTGATGCTGGAAGAAAAGGTCTCTGTCGTCCAATGCGGGGTACAGCTGATGAATTACCAGGACAAGTGGTACTCGGCTCTCAACGTGCTGGAATACTTCTTCTGGTTCAAGAGCCGCCTGCACTACCATGCTCGCCTGGGCATGACCCCATTGGGAGGCAACACCGTGTTCTTTACGCGACAGGTGCTGGAGCGCGTGGGCGGCTGGGATGAGCAGGACCTGACCGAGGATGCCGATATTGGCATCCGCCTCAGCCTCATGGGCGAGCGGATGCGCGTCGTCTACGACGACCGCTACGTCACGCGCGAGGAGACGCCCCCCACCCTGGGCCAGTTCATCAAGCAGCGCACGCGCTGGAGCCAGGGGTTCTTGCAGACGCTGTTCAAAGGCGAGTGGAAGCAGCTACCCAGGCTGGGGCAGCGGATGCTGGCGGTCTACACGCTGGGGTTTCCTGCCATCCAGGCTATATTGGGGCTCTACATCCTGGCCTCAGCGCTCATGATGTTCACCGTGAAGGCTCCGGTGCTCGCGGCCATCATACTGGATCTGCCGTTCTACCTGCTGGCGGCTCACTTCACTCTGAATATCATTGGGCTTTACGAGTTCACCGATGCACACGGGCTCAAGCCGACCTGGAAGACGCCGCTGGTCATGGCGCTGGGCTCAATAACTGGGAGAAGACCAAGCATATCGGGGCACATCGGGACGCTGAGACTCTAGAAGCGACATTGTCGCCTCAGGAACGCAGAAACGGTGAAACTGCCGCGGCTGCTTATCGCAAGACTGGGACGCTCGAAGCTACATCGTCGCCCAGCTAAGGAGGAATAGATGGACGCCTTTCAAGATGAAACCGTGTCAATATACGATCCGAAAGACGCCAGCCGAACAGGATCGCTTTCCCAGAAGCTAGCAACAGGTGCGAGCGCCCGTTGGGGCGTGCTCGAACGCGTTCTGTTGCTGGTCTCACTGCTCACAGGAGCGATCTCGCATGGCTACCACCTGTTCCTCTATCCACTCTACATCACAGATGAGGGGATTTACATGGAGCAAGCCTGGTCGGCAGTGCGTGAGGGCAGGCTCTCGCCCTATAGCTACTTCTATGACCATGCGCCTGCAGGATGGCTAACTATTGCCGCGTGGGTGAGTATTCTTCCCCACCAGTTCCAAACCTTTGGCAACGCCATCAACACCGGGCGCGTACTGATGCTGCTGGTGCACCTGGCGAGTGTCTTCTTGCTGTTCCAGATCGCCCGTCGCCTCTCGGGGAGCCTC
>WNGO01002952.1_pt1 | contig 10913 bp, 9 predicted proteins | sample 5400511 | NCBI WGS metagenome assembly WNGO01 (sample SAMN13153380, study PRJNA577476) | soil metagenome | isolation source: 20 cm soil or saprolite under Garry oak tree replicate 2 | place: USA:California | collected 2016-06-15
GCAAGCGCTCTACCACTGAGCTAATCGCGCGACTTTGCGGCACGGCCAAGCAAACAATATTCAGAGATGTCTCGGCTGTCGCTCGACATGACAAAAATCAAAATAGAGTGGGGATCCTGTCATTGCCACAGGATTGATCTGGCTAGGTTGGCCGCCGTTTGCCCCGCCGCGGCCTTCGTTCTATTGAAGAGCATGTCGGAACACAAAGTCACCCTGCATTGGGAGCGCGGCGGCGCTGAATTTTCTTATCAAAAATATCCGCGTGATCACACTTGGAGCTTCGATGGTGGCCATACCATGACGGCGTCGGCCGCGCCGGCGTATCTGGGGAATCCGGCGAACGTCGATCCGGAAGAAGCGTTCGTCGCGTCGCTCTCCAGTTGCCACATGCTCACGTTTCTTTCCATCGCGTGTAAACAGAAGTTTGTCCTCGATGAGTACACCGACGACGCGGTCGGTCATATGGAAAAGAATGCGGAAGGCAGATTGGCAATTACACGGGTGGAATTGCGGCCCAAAATCAAATGGGTCGGTGACAAAACCCCAACCGCAGAAGAACTCGACAAGATGCATCACGCCGCCCACGACAATTGTTTCATCGCCAACTCGGTAAAGACCGCGGTGACGGTGGAGAAATGAATCTCGGATTTCGGATTGTGGATTGCGGAATGTAGGAACTTGGACGCGACGGAGCGCGTCCCTCCGAAAACGTCGGATTTTTTTCGGCGGCCAGAGGCCGCCGCTACAGAAAAGTGTAGGTATTCAAGTTTTGAGATGGCGTTTGCTTCCTGCTTTCCTGCGTTCATGGTTCAGCGTCCCCGCTTCACCACCGCTTCCCGAGCGGCTTTGCCGTGCATCTCCTTCATTCCCTTTCTCTCGATTCCTGAGATATAGATGAGCATGTCCACCGATGCGCAGCGCATGGAGAGGATCGTCAGCTTGTGCAAGCGGCGCGGGTTCATTTTTCAATCAAGCGAAATTTATGGGGGGCTAAACGGCCTGTGGGATTACGGACCGCTCGGGACCGAGCTGAAGCGGAACGTGAAGGATTATTGGTGGCGCGTGATGGTGCACGAGCGGGATGACGTCGTCGGCTTGGATGGCGCGATTCTGATGACTCGGGCGGTTTGGAAGGCGAGCGGGCATGAAGAGACGTTTAGCGATCCCATGATCGATTGCCGCACGTGTAAAGCCCGATTGCGGGCTGATCAGATCGCGGAAAAGAATGGCGCCAAACAATGTCCCAATTGTGGAGGGAAGGATCTAACGGAGCCGCGCCCGTTCAACCTAATGTTTAAGACATACGTCGGCGCAACCGAAGACGAGTCGAGCCTCACCTACCTGCGACCGGAAACAGCGCAGGCGATTTTTGTTCAGTTTAAGAATGTTCTGGACGTTTCCCGGAAGAAGTTGCCGTTCGGGATTGCGCAAATCGGGAAAGCGTTTCGCAACGAGATTAATCCGCGCAATTTCACTTTTCGATCGCGCGAGTTCGAACAAATGGAGCTCGAATACTTTTGCCGGCCGGAGCAGGGGATGGAGTTGCTCGAGTATTGGAAGGAAGAGCGGCTAAAGTTTTACGAAAATATCGGGATCGGCCGCGACAAGCTGCACGTGAAAGAAGTGCCCGACTCGGACCGTGCGTTCTATTCCAGAGGCACCTACGACATCGAATACGAGTTCCCGTTCGGCTTGCAGGAACTCGAAGGCGTAGCTTATCGCACTGATTTCGACCTGACGCAGCACATCAAAGCCAGCGGTAAATCGCTCGATTACTTCGATGAGGAAACGAAGGAACGGTTTGTGCCCCACGTGGTCGAGCCCAGCGCGGGTGTCGACCGCACCGTGCTTGCGCTGATTTGTGATGCCTATGCCGAGGATGAAGCTCCGGATGATAAGGGCAAAATGGAAACGCGGATTGTACTCCGTTTTCACCCGCGGATCGCCCCGATCAAGGTTGCGGTATTTCCCTTGCTGAAGAACAAGGAAGCCCTTGTCGCGAAAGGACGTGAAGTGCAGCGACTGCTTCGCCCGCACATGAACGTTTTCTACGATGAAGGCGGTGCGATTGGCCGTCGTTATCGTCGGCAGGATGAAATCGGAACCCCCTTCGGTGTGACCATCGATTTCGAAACGCTCGGCGAAAAAGGCGATGTGCTGCGCGATACTGTGACCTTGCGCGATCGCGATTCAATGAAGCAAGAGCGCGTAAAAATCTCTGAGCTGCTACAACTTTTACTCACTCGAGTGACGTAGTTTACTCGGGAGGCCGAAGATGGCGGAAGAGCACCAGGAGGAACGGGCGGGAGCGAATTTGTCGTGTTGGGAAGCGACCACGCCCAGGGATCAACTGAATCCGCTCCGTGAAAACACAAGCGCGGACACCTGTATCGTCGGCGCCGGAATTGCGGGGCTCTCCATTGCCTACGAACTGATCCGATCCGGTCAGAAGGTGATTGTATTGGATGATGGATTAATCGGTCGTGGTATGACTGGCCGGACCACGGCTCATCTGGTGAATGCGTTGGACGATCGGTATTACGATCTCGAGAAATATCACGGCCAAGACGGCGCGCGCATGGCCGCACAGAGTCATAGTGCGGCCATCGATCGCATCGAAAAGATCGTCGCGGACGAAAACATCGACTGCGAGTTCGAGCGGCTCGATGGGTATTTGTTTGAACCACCGAACGAATCGCTCAACAATCTTGAGAGGGAATTCGAGGCCTGTAAACGAGCCGGCTTGGCGGTAGAATGGGTTGAGCGCGCGCCGATCGAGGATTTTGATACCTACCGCACAATCCGGTTTCCGCGTCAGGGTCAGATTCATCCATTGAAATATTTGGCCGGCCTGGCCGCGGCGATCACGCGCCGGAGCGGTCGCATTTTCACCGGCACAAAGGTGGAGGAAGCGATAGGCGGAGCTAACGCAAGGGTCAGAACGAGCCAGAAACTGAATGTGAGTGCCGGGTCGGTAGTAGTGGCGACAAATTCTCCGATCAATGATCGCTATGTCATTCACACGAAACAAGCGCCGTACATGAGTTACGTCATTGGATTGCGCGTCCGGCGCGGCGATGTTACACGAGCGCTATTTTGGGATACGGCGGAGCGGGCCGGAATGGAGCGCGGCTTAGGGCCAGTGCCATACCATTATGTGCGGCTCGCTGACGGCGATAGCAGTGCTGATGAGGTTCTCATCGTCGGGGGCGAAGATCACAAGAGCGGACAGGCTAACGATTTCGAAGCTCGTTTCGATCGACTGGAAGAGTGGGCTCGTGTCCGTTGGCCCAAAGCCGGGCAGGTCATGTTCCGCTGGTCGGGCCAGGTGATGGAGCCAGTCGACAGCCTTGGCTACATCGGTCGAAATCCGGCGGATGAGAGAAATGTTTACGTTGTCACAGGTGATTCCGGCAACGGCATGACACACGGGGCGATTGCCGGGATGCTAATTTCCGAGTTGATCCGCCGTGGCGATCACGCTTGGGCAAAGCTTTACGACCCATCGCGGATCACCTTGCGAACGGCGCCTGACTTCGCGAAGGAGAACGTCAATGTTGCAAAGCAATACATCGATTATTTCACGGGTGGTGATGCACATGCGGCCGAGGCGCTAAAGCCCGGCGAGGGAGCGGTTGTTCGACGCGGCTTGCACAAAATTGCGGCATATCGGGATGAGGCTGGGGCGTTGCATGAGATGACGGCGGTCTGCCCGCACTTGAAATGTATTGTGCACTGGAACCGAACTGAGAAAACCTGGGATTGTCCGTGTCACGGATCGCGCTTCGACGCATTTGGTAAAGTGTTAAACGGTCCATCAGTGGCGAATCTCGCGCCGATGGAGAGGACTGCCCGGTGCTAATTGGCCGTGGACGCCGAGCAGTTTCGCGAATACTGCCTCGCCAAACCGTGGGTAACTGAAGGCACGCCGTTTGGCGAGGACACGCTCGTCTTCAAAGTTGCCGGAAAAATGTTTGCGCTGCTCTCGCTCGATGCCGTGCCGCCGCGCGTGAATTTAAAATGCGATCCCGATCGTGCACTCGAGCTGCGCGACCGTTACGAGCAAGTCTTACCTGGATATCACATGAACAAGAAGCACTGGAACACGGTGATTCTCGACGGCGCGATTCATAGTGCGGCCATTGTCGAAATGATCGATCACTCTTATTTTCTGGTGCAATCGAAAGCGAAAAAGCGCCGTTAGCGATGGTGCGGTCGTTCCGCCGGATCCCGCACGAGAACTTCACCTAGTTCGAGCTGCAACGATTCTCGCGCAATATCGAGGAATGCATCCGGCTTGTCCGTGAGTGCGACCGTTAATCTCGCTGTCTGCGTCGTGTCGGTCGTGGCGATTTGTTTCTCCTCCAGCAACTGAGTGACGGCGCGGGCGCAATTCTGCGCCGAATCGACTAAATTAACCTCGGAGCCGAGGAATTGCGAGAAAGCGTCCCGCAACAGCGGGTAATGCGTACAACCCAGAACAAGCGTATCGATCCCCGAATCGACCAGTGGTGCGAGATACCGGGCGATCGCGCGATCGGTGACATCATCGCGTAACCATCCTTCTTCGATCAACGGGACAAGCAGAGGGCAGGCGCGGGCGATGATCCGGAGATTTTTGTCGATTGCCCGCAGGGCGGTTTCATAGGCGCAACTTTCGATCGTGGCTCGGGTGCCGATCACACCAACATGACCATTCTTTGTCGCGCTCGCAGCCGCAGCGGCTCCAGGTTGGATTACGCCGACCACGGGGACACTCAGCTTCTCCTGCAGAAGGGGGAGGGCAATGGCCGAAGCCGTATTGCAGGCTACGACGATAATCTTCGCGTTTTCCGCCAGAAGCATATCGGCAATTTCGAAACTGTAGCGTTCGACCGTGCTTGCGCTCTTAGTACCATAGGGAAGCCGGGCGGTGTCGCCGATATAGAAAATTTCTTCGTCTGGGAGCAGATCCCGCAGCGCTTTGACGACGGTCAGTCCGCCGATGCCGGAATCGAAAACGCCGATCGGTCTCATTGACCAGGGATGGCAATGGTTGCCGCTGTATTCGTGGCCGTCGGAGGAAGATCGCTGCGCAACGGTTCGGCAATCGACTGTGAATGTGGTGGCAACTGTAACCGCGCCGTTTCGAAGGCGGGCGCATTTCCCCGATAATTCACTGCCGTGTTATAAATCTTCACGCCCTGCGCGATCGCTTCTCCGAGTTGCTGTCGAAACTGCGCCGTCGCGATGCGTTGCGCTTCGGCCGGATCGCTTAAAAAACCGCCTTCGAGCAGCAACCCTGGAATATTCATCCCGCGCAAAACTTGGAAACGGGCGTGTCGAATGCCCCGGTCATTCATGCGTAATTGCCGAAGCACGGAAGCGTGGACCGCCGCCGTGAGCGCGATATTGGCAGGGTCACGGGAATTGCCCGGATACCACCCCGTATCATTCGCAGCCGGGTGATTTTCACTTGAAGCGTTTGACGGCGTGCCATCGGGCGCCAACGCGTAAGTCTCCAGTCCCGTGCCGCCATTGCTCGAGTTAAAATGAATGCTGATAAAGACGGCACGCGTAAACCGGTTGGCGAAACTTACGCGGTCGTCCAGCGATACTGAAATATCAGATGAACGAGTCATCTCGACTTTGAATCCTGCGCGGCTCAGCGCATCCCGAGCGCGCAGTGCGACATCAAGCGTGAAGGCCTTCTCGCTGCCCCACGAGTTCGCCGCACCCTGATCGACTCCGCCATGGCCAGGATCGAGCACGACCGTCTCGACTGGCTGGGCGCCACTGATACGACTCGGCCGCAGCACCGGCTCGATAATTTTGATGACGTCGGTGGCCGAGATCAGATTGTCACTGCTGTTGTTGAGAATGGGAAAACTGGTGAAGAAACGAATACCGTTAATGAAGAGTTCGCTCCGACCGGATTCCGCGCGAATTCCGCGCTGATCACTCCTCAATGCCACACCGCCGTTGACCCGGGTATAATTCGGAAACTGATAAAACTGGGCGACGTTCGCGAAACTGACGTAATCACGGTCCTGTTCATGCAGTACTTTCCATTCCACCGCGAGAGCGCTGGTAGCGAGAAGGGAAACTGAAAGCACAAAGATTGGGCGCATTTCTGCAAAATGATGGCGGCATCACCTGGCCGCAACTGCGGATGCGTCGCTGATTTATTTGGCAATTACCTGGGTCTCTTCGATGATTTCAACCCTGATGGCGGACTTGCCAAAAAATTACGATCCGAAAACGGTTGAGCCGATCTGGTATCAGCGATGGCTCGACGCCGGAGCCTTCCGCGCAGATTCGAATTCAGCGAAGCCGCCATTCTCGATTGTCATTCCGCCACCCAACATCACAGGCGTGCTCACGCTCGGGCACGTCTTGAACAACACCATTCAAGACATCCTGGCGCGCCGCGCCCGCATGCTCGGACATGAGGTGCTGTGGCTACCGGGAATGGATCATGCCGGCGTGGGAACCCAGACTGCGGTCGAGAAACATCTGCGACGCACGGAGAACAAAACCCGGCATGACCTCGGACGAGAGGAATTCCTGCGGCGCGTTTTGGAGTGGCAGGAAAAACACGGCGGAATCATTATCGAACAACTGAAACGTCTCGGGGTATCAGCGGATTGGTCACGACAGCGCTACACCCTCGACAAGGAATATGTCCGCGCTGTCCTTCAGGTTTTTGTGGATCTTTACGAGAAGGGACTGATCTATCGCGGTCGGCGAATGATCAATTGGGATCCAGCAGCCCTGACCGCTCTGTCGGACGAAGAAGTCATTCCGACGCCGCAAAAGAGCAGCCTCTTCTATGTGCGATATGAGTTTGTCGAACAACCGGGAAAATTTCTGGAACTGGCCACGACCCGTCCAGAAACGATTATGGCGGATGTGGCCGTGGCGGTGCATCCCAGTGATTCGCGCTATCGAGACATGATCGGCAAAAAAGTCTGGCGACCGCTGGCCCGCGCGGTACTCCCGGTTATCGCCGACGAGGCTATCGACCCGGAATTCGGCACCGGGGCGTTGAAAGTCACTCCCGCGCATGACAAACTCGATTTCGAAATCGGGCAGCGCCACAATTTGGCGGTTGTTGACGTGCTCACGGACGACGCTCGCATCAACTTTCCGGCTGTGCCGGAACTACACGGTCTGGATCGATTGGAAGCGCGCGAACGCGCAGCCGAGATTCTGCGGGAGCGCGGTTTACTTTCAAAAACCGAACCGCGCGAGAGTACAATCGGGTTCAGCGAGCGCGCCGGCGTTCCGATCGAGCCGCGTCTGAGCGAGCAATGGTTTTTGCGTTATCCTAAAACCGAGGAAGCGCTCCGCGTCGTCCGCCAACATTTGATCCGCTTCTTTCCGGCGCATTGGGAGAAGGTCTATGGACAATGGCTCGAGAACATTCAGGATTGGTGTATCAGCCGGCAAATTTGGTGGGGTCATCGAATTCCGGCGTGGTACCGCGGCAGCGAGCGACGTGTCCAAATCGAATCGCCTGGCGAAGGCTGGACGCAAGATCCCGACACGCTCGATACCTGGTTCTCATCGTGGCTCTGGGCTTACGAGACCATGGACGCCGAGACCCGCGCGAAATTTTATCCAACCAGTGTGCTCGTTACCGCCCCAGATATTATTTTCTTCTGGGTGGCTCGCATGATCATTGCCAGCCTCGAGCTCAAGCCCGGCAAAACCGATCGGGACGAGGACAATATTCCCTTTCGCGACGTTTTTTTTACCGGGTTGATTCGCGATAAACAGGGCCGGAAGATGTCGAAATCGCTTGGGAATTCTCCCGATCCGCTCGATCTAATCGCAAAGTACGGTGCCGATGGTTTGCGGTTCGGTCTCATGCGGATATCGCCGAGCGGACAGGACATCCGTTTCGATGAGAAACAAATCGAGGAGGGAAGAAACTTCGCAACCAAGCTTTGGAATGTAGCGCGTTTTCGTCAAATGCATGGGGCATCCGATCCCGATCCGCAGTTGAAGCCGGCTGAGCTTTCGATTTATGCGATCGAAGTACTGGCACGTCTGAATGAAACAATTGATGCGACTGAGGCGGGGTATCGCGATTACCAATTCAATACCATTGCTCAACGGCTCTACGATTTTGTTTGGAGCGATTATTGCGATTGGTTCGTAGAAGCGGCCAAGACAGACATTTTTGGCGATGATCAGGTGCGCAAAAAAACCGCCTTAGCAACGATGGATTACATCAGCTCGGCGATTCTCCGGTTGTTGCATCCATTCATGCCTCATATGACGGAGGAGCTTTGGGTGCTGATGGGATTCGCGAAAGACAAAAACCTCTTTTTGGATTTCGCGCCCCTGCCAGCGCCAATTGATCTCGGCGATGAGGAGCGCTTGAAAACGGCCCAGTCACGCGTCCACTCCATTTACGCACTTGTCGAAGCCGGTAGAAATTTGCGCGCGGAAGCGGGTGTGCCGTCGAACCGAAAAGCGCGTTTCATGCTCCGATCGGAGGCGGCGTGGATTGAGGATGAGAGTCTTACTATTGCCCGCCTGCTGAGCGCGGAGTCGCTCGAAATTAATCCAAAAACCAAGCCGCCGATGGGCTCATCTCTCGCTGCGGTGACTTTGGGTGAATTATCTCTGGTTATTGATAAAGGAGACCGTGCTGCTGAGCGGGAACGGCTCGAGAGGGAGATCGCGAAGTTGGAAACTGATTTAAAATCGACCGAGGCCAAACTAGCGAATGCCTCTTTCGTCGAACGCGCGCCGAAAAGCGTGGTCGAAGAACATCAACGGCGCCGGGACGATTTCAGGACGCGGCTAGCGCAACTCCGGCAGGCACGAGCTTCCCTGAGCTGAACGTCACGCGATAGGAGCTGATCTGAGCCCCTCGCTCGCGGAAGAACCTCTCCAATTCAGGCGTGTAGTAAGTGCCGTCGTACTCGCGGTTGAGTTCGAGCCAAACCCGGCCCTGTGGCGTCAGGCGTCTGGCAACATCATCCAAAAAATAATCCCATTCGGAAGGCCCCCACAGTTTGTCGCTCTTATGATTGTTGAAACAAATTAAATGCGCCGTGATGAGATCGAACTTGCGATCCAAATCGGGTAGCGCTTGAAAGGCCTGGACTCGCGCGATCACGCGTGGAATGCGCAGCAATTCGGTTAGCTCCCGAAACATTGGCATATCGTCCACATCCAGGCCGAGCACATTGTGGCCAAGCATCTTCGAGATGTAGAGGAAGTACCCGGCACCGCAGCCAATATCGAGGATGTTGCTGGGCGGCGCGTAATCGAGTTCGAGCTCACGGACGCGTTGCAGGTTGATCTGCATCCATGTTTCGAGGTCGAGATATTTCGGTGGAGCATCACCGGGATCTTCCACTGCATATTTCCTCCGAATTTCCTCGAATGCTGTCGCATCAATGGAAGCGATTATGGCAGCCGTCGTGATACGGGCAGGAAATCGCCGGTTGCGCAGAAAAGCGCGCGTGTGTCGCTTCGCGCTTCCAAAAGCTTCGCCGCTAATTACCTTGCCAATTTTGTGCGAAAAACGCATTTGGGAAGCGCTCCGTAACGTGATGTTACCCTCGTGTCAATCGCCATCGGGTGATAGCGAAAACTGCAGCTGCTTGGTAGAGTAGAACAGGAATGAGCCTTTGGAAAAAGTTGCTTTGGATCGCAGTGACACTGCTCGGGTTTACTTCCGTCGCGATCCTGGCGATGTCGCGTGGCGAGCAGATCAATGCTCTCTGGATCATCATTGCGGGATTATGCGCTTTCGCTATTAGCTATCGCTTCTATTCAAAATGGCTGGCGACGAAGGTGCTTGTGCTGAATGACGAGCGTGCGACTCCGGCCCTGGTGCAAAACGATGGCAAAGATTTCGTGCCCACGAGTCGGTGGATGGTTTTCGGCCATCACTTTGCTGCAATCGCGGGACCAGGCCCGCTGGTTGGTCCTGTCCTGGCGGCGCAATTCGGCTTTTTGCCAGGCACTCTCTGGATACTGATCGGTGCGACGCTGGGCGGTGGTGTGCACGACATGATTGTGCTCTTTGCCTCGGTGCGGCGGCGCGGGAAGACCCTCGGACAAATGGTGAAAGAGGAAATTGGGCGCACCGTGGGGGCGCTGGCGCTGGTCAGTGTGCTTGCGATCATGATCATTTTGATGGCCGTGCTGGCGTTGGTCGTTGTGCAAGCACTGGCAAAAAGTCCATGGGGGGTTTTCACCATCGCGATGACCATTCCAATCGCCTTTCTGATGGGAGCGGGTTTGCGAAGCGGAAAAGTCAGCGTCAGCTGGGTCACTGCGTTTGGTGTCATTGGATTGTTTTTCGCGGTTTGGGCAGGACAATTTCTAAGTCATTTTCCAGCGCTCGAAGCGTGGTTTCGTCAGAGCGACAAATGGCTGGCCTGGGCGATCATGATTTACGGGCTGGCGGCCTCCATTCTGCCGGTCTGGATGCTGCTAACACCTCGTGATTATCTCAGCACATTTCTGAAACTTGGGACGGTGGCTGCTCTGGCCGTGGCTGTGGTCTTGATTCACCCAGTGCTGCAAATGCCTGCGTTGACCAAATTCATTGATGGAAGCGGTTTAGTTTTCGCCGGACCGGTTTTCCCATTCGTCTGCATCACCATTGCTTGCGGCGCGGTCTCGGGATTTCACTCCCTGATCGCTTCGGGAACGACGCCAAAGATGCTCGAGCGCGAATCGCGTATTCGCGACATCGGCTACGGCGCGATGGTGACAGAGATGATGGTTGCGTTGATGGCGATGATCGCGGCGTGCGTGCTACAACCGGGTGAATATTTCGCTATTAACGTCAAAGGCGCGCCGGCGGAGGTGGAGGCGAAGGTTTCCGCAGCTGGTTTTCCCGTAACCGAAGCACAGATGACAGATCTCGCCCGCAACCTCGGGGAGCAAACCATGTTTGG
>WNGO01005698.1_pt1 | contig 10912 bp, 6 predicted proteins | sample 5400511 | NCBI WGS metagenome assembly WNGO01 (sample SAMN13153380, study PRJNA577476) | soil metagenome | isolation source: 20 cm soil or saprolite under Garry oak tree replicate 2 | place: USA:California | collected 2016-06-15
CGGCAAGCTGCCGCCGAATCCCGCGGATGTTTCGCTGAGGTACGACACATGCGATCGAGTCGTTGGAATCTCGATCAAACCAAAAGCTATCGACGAGATTCTGACAGGCTTTGGTTTAAAGAAGACTAGTGCTGCTAAAACGACGAAATGGAAAATTCCAAGCTATCGGCGCGATTTGCAGCGCGATGCCGATCTTATTGAAGAAGTCGTGCGCGCGTATGGCGCAGAGAAAATTCCGGGGACGGACCGAAGCCGTTACACGGCTTCCAGCGCGGCCGATCACGCGCACGATTTGGAATCAGCGTGGCGAACCCGACTCGCAGCGGTCGGTCTCAATGAAGTGCGAACTTCAAAATTGCTTCCGCGCGAACGATTCGCTTTTAGCGAAGGCGCCATCGAGCTCCGTAACCCGCTCAGTGAAGATGCCGTCGCTTTGCGGCCGAGCATTTTAGCGGGATTGCTCCCGGTGCTTGATCGGAACATTCGAGCGGGCGCGGAACGTGTGGCGATTTTTGAGATCGGTCGCACCTTTATTCCGCCATCGGGAAAAGAAGAACTGCATCTTGGCGTTTTACTCTGGGGAAATGTCGCGGGCGCGGCGAACTGGCGATCCGTATCGAACCGCAGCCTCGATTTGTTTGATCTCAAGGGCGCGCTCGAATGCGTCGTTCCAAATCTTTCCTTTCGCCCCGGAAAATTTCCTGATCTCGCGCTGCCGGTCGACGTTTTCTCAGGCGATCGGATGATCGGTTTCGCCGGACAACTTTCCTCGGCGAAAACGACCGCGTCAGGGCCAGTGTTTGTCGCCGAGTTGCATGCCGATCTGCTTTTGGTCCCGGCCGAGCTGAGGAAAAAGTTTCGCGGGATCGAGAAATTTCCAGCCGTTACTCGCGATATTGCGATGATTGTGCCGGAGGAGATTTCACACGAAAAAATTTGGCGCGCGATCCACGAGCCGCGTGAGCCACTCTTGGAAAGCGTGGAGTTGTTCGATGTGTTTAGCGGCGGCGAAGTCGGAGCGGCACGAAAGTCCCTCGCATATAGATTGACATACCGAGACCGAAGTCGCACACTCACAAACGAGGAAGTGAATGCGGCGCATGCGAAAATTCGCGAGCGATTGCGGCGCGACCTCCGCGCGGAATTGCGCGAATAGTTCTTTGAGATTGAGAGCCGCTCGTTGAGGGTTGGGCAGGAAACCAGTGCTTTCCGTTCAACTCTCAACCAGCGGCTTTTGAATCCCGAATGTTTTCGGGATGTAAACATTTACCCTGCGATGTTCGCGATTGAGGTGACGTCCCCGAACCGATAGTTGATGAAACAAGGAGGCTTGGTTGGTGCGGAGAATGACAGGCCTTTATTGGAAGCCAAATTCCGCAGCAACGGTCATCCACCCTTTATGAAAGGGAACGGGAGAATCACCTGAACGGCATCGGCGGGGTAAAAATTTCGGAAAGGCCTGGATCGAATTGTCGATCAGGCCTTTTCTTTTTTGACGAAGAAGCAAACGGTCCTACGTCCAGGTCCACATTGAACGCGTCGATTCAGAGGATTTTGGTTGAGCGTTGAGCGTTGAACGTTAAACGTTGGGCGTTTCAAATTGATGAAAGCACTTCTCGCTCTGGAAGACGGTCGGTATTTCGAGGGCGAATCCTTTGGGGCAACCGGCACACGCGTCGGCGAAGTTTGTTTCAATACCGCGATGACCGGTTATCAGGAGGTGCTCACCGATCCCTCCTACCGCGGCCAGATCGTGGCGATGACTTATCCGTTAATCGGAAATTACGGGATCAATTCGCTCGATCAGGAAAGCTCTTCGCCTCACGTGCGCGGCTTCGTTATAGAAGAATTGACGGAGGTCCCGAGCAACTGGCGTTCCGAAATGTCCCTTGATGAATACCTGCGAGAATGGAACATCCCCGGCGCAAAAGGAATCGACACCCGTGCTCTTACGCGGCATCTCCGCACGCGTGGCGCCATGAAGGCGTGTCTCACGACAGAGAAGATTTCGCCCGAGGAAGCAACGCAACTGGCGATCGAAGGCGAAGGCGTGATCGGGATGGATTACGTGCGCGAAGTCTCAACAAAAAAAATTTACCGGTGGGACCCAGAGGACAAGCTCAGCGCGCCATGGTCGATCGCGCGGGCACAAGACGGCGAAGACAGACGGGCCTTGCCGCCGACTCGATTTCGCATCGCGGCGTACGACTATGGAATTAAGGAAAATATTTTGCGTCTGCTGCGCCAGAAAGGTTTCGAAGTGACCGTTGTGCCGGCGACGACATCGGCAGACGAGGTGCTCACGCTTGATCCCGACGGGATTTTTCTCTCCAATGGCCCAGGTGACCCCGCCGCGCTTCCATACGCGCACAAAGCTGTGCAGAATTTGATGGGCAAAAAGCCGATCTTCGGGATTTGTCTTGGTCATCAAATTCTCGGCTTCGCGTTCGGCGGCTCGACATTCAAATTAAAATTCGGTCATCGTGGGGCCAACCAGCCGGTAAAGGATTTGCACAGCGGCAAGGTGGCCATCACTGCGCAAAATCACGGATTCGCCGTGAACGCGGAGTCGCTCCCCTCCGATGTGGAAGTCACGCACATCAATTTAAATGACGGCACAGTAGAGGGGATGTGCCACAAGAAGTTGCCAATCTTCAGCGTGCAATACCATCCCGAAGCTGCGCCCGGCCCGCATGATGCCTCGTATTTTTTCGATCAGTTCGCAGACTTGATTGAGAAGAGCGCGTGATGCAGGCAATCCTGCCTGAAAGCGAACCACGCAGACAGGATTGTCTGCGCCACTCGCTGCAATTGACCAAAGCGCTGAGCAGCCCAGATTTGTATCATGTTTAATTCAACAAACAATAAACCTAGCGTCTTGAAAGTTGCGGTCACTGCGACCTTCATTGCAGGTCTGGCGTGCGCGCCGCTGGCGATCGCGCAAGAACACGAGCACGGCAGCGACGCGGCTGCTTCCAAAGAAGTGACTGGCGAAGTGGTCGATATGATGTGCTACGTCGATCACAATGCCGTCGGCGAGAAACATGGCCAGTCGTGCGGGGCAAAGTGCATCAAAAGTGGCGGGCCGGTCGGCATCGTAAGCGATGGCAAAGCATATCTGGTTGTTGGCGAACACAAGCCAATCAACGATCAACTCGCCGAGTACTGTGGTAAGAACATCACTGTTAAAGGCAAACTGGCCGAGCGTGGCGGCATCGCCATGATCGAGAACGCCGAGGTCGTCAAGAAATAGCTGTAGCCGTTTCGCTGTGCGAAACGCGCGCGTCGCCCACCAGCCTTCGCTCGGCTTCGGCGTGGCAGGCAGGGCGACGGCTACAGGCGCTCTATTTGTAATAAGGCCGCAATGACGGCCGCAGTTTCCCCACTCGAAGAGCCGTTTCAATTTGCGAATCAGAAACGGACGCATCGGAGAATTTGCGAATTTCTCCAGTCTCGAGCGCCGCGACCAGCAATCCGTCGCGAAACAAAATGCGGTTTGCGCTGAGCGCGGCAATTTTTGGTCCCGGTGTGAGAATGCCTTGCAAGTTTAGCGGATCCGCAGCGCCGAGCGTGAGCAGTTCGCCATTTGACGGTGCTTTGCGAATCGAACGCAGCAAGCCGATCGCTTCCGGTAAGGCGAATTGTTCGCCACTGACTCCACCAACAAAATAGCCGCCGCGAATCTCCCCGCGTGCTTCCCACCGCCGATAAATTCGCCCTAGCTCGTACCACGTAATTGGAAAACTTTCGCGCTCAAGCAATCGACGAAAGACGACGCCGTAACGTCGCAGTAACACCTGCGCAAATTTTTCGAGCGCTGAATTGCGCGCGGAGCTTTCCGCGCCATTCCCCGATACTTGCAAGACCATCTCCGTTCTCAGCAATGACCAGCGTCCAGCAAACTCGATACTGGCCACATTCGTTTTGCGCCGGCGTTTTCCAATGTTCCGTCCAAGCGTCGGTCGCTTATTTGACGGAACGAGAAGAGCGCGCAATCCATCGAAGCTATCTGAAGTCACGAAACCCAGCGCCGCTAACTGCGATAGCGCTTCTTCAACTTGCGATGGCAGTAAACCGCTCCGGCGGACAAGTTCCGTGAAGAAGAGCGCGCCGCCATGTTGTAACGCATCGAACACAGCTTGGCTGACAACTGAAAATTCGACCGCCGAATTTAACTCAGCTAGAGTCAGCCAGTCCTGAAGATTCTCGCGCTCATAGAGCGCGATCGGACTCGTCCGCAGCGGAGCAGACGCACGCGCCCTCGGATTTTGTGGCGCGCTCAAACGTCCCCAGGCGACGCGACCAGAAAAACAAAGGCGATCGAGCCATTCGGGATCGTAATCTCTGACGCGCTTCGCGAGCACCGCCGACTCCCAAGCTGCGAGCGGCAACTCGCAGCCGTCGAGTTGTTCCAACACCGACTGCAGCCCCTCCGGTCCTTCGGCCCGATGATCGTCGTCGACTCGCTGCCACGCCAACAGAAACCGATAGAAATCCTGTGCGGAGACAGGTTGAATTTCGGCGCGCAGTCGATCGATTGTTAGTCGATGAATTCGTGCGAGCAATCGGCGGTCACACCATTCCTGTTCTGTTGCGTTCGAATGAAATTTCCCGCGGAGAACGAAACCTTCGCTTTCGAGTCCGAGCAGACCAGCGTCGATTTCTGATCGCGGCAGACCGAGAATATTTTTCAACTCGGTGACGGTCATCGGTCCGGACACCTCCATTCGGCCGCGAAGCAATTCGCGAATCGCATTGGATCGTTCCCAAGGCTGTTTTTGCGCCGTTTCGGGCGCGATGATCTGCGGATCGAAAACGGCTTGCGGATAAATGGTTTGCAGCATAGGCAAACGCTCGGCACATACCCAAAATCCTTTCTCGCCGACGCGCAATTGCGTCGCTCGCTTCGTTCCGATCAGTTCGTTGAGCAATTGCTCGGCAGCGGTGCCGTTGCCTTCGTAATGAATCGTTCGCTGGACCTCATCGCGCGTCATGGCCGCAAGAAGCATGAGCGCGTCATGCAACTCGTCTGCGTTTGTCGCTTCAGGCCACGCTTCTTTTTCGACTTTTTCAATTGCAGCAGCGTCGAGAATGCCGAGCCCATCGCCACTCCGGCGGCTGCCGGATTCCGAAGCGCGTCGCGTGTAAACGGCTTGAGTCCTGCGTTCTTCCAAGGGCGCGTTATCTAAAAACGCGTACGGCCGCGCATTTAGAATCTCAGATGCGAGCGGCGACGGCTCGGGCAAATCGCGCGCAATGCAGCGAATCTCACGGCGTTCGATCCTGCGCAACACTTCTTCCAATCCGTCGATGTCCATCGCTTCGGTCAGGCAATCGTCGATCGTTTGTTTGACGAGTGGATGATTCGGAATCTCGCGGTCGCCAACGATGTGCTCGAGACAGGCGAGTTGGTCGGGAAAAACTGCGGCCAGAAGATTTTCCGACTCCATCCGTTGCAACGGGGCAGCGATTTTTGCGCCGCCGCGAAACCGGGGCACGGCAAGCGATCGGGTTGCGTTCCAGCGCCACCGAATCGCGAACATTGGCGCATCAAGCAACGCTTGAACGAGCAGGTCGCGAACCGTTTTGGAATTTAAATAACGGAAAACTTCCTCCAGCGGAAATGAATGCTGCGTACCAAGCGAAATCACAATGGCGTCGTCCGTAGCCGCTGCTTGCAGCTCGAAATTGAATGATCGACAAAAACGTTTTCTCAGTGCGAGACCCCAGGCGCGATTGATTCGACTGCCAAAAGGCGCGTGCAAAACCAGTTGCATTCCACCCGATTCATCGAAGAAACGCTCCATCACCAGAGTTTGCTGTGAAGGAATTACGCCCAACGATCGATAAGTATCTTCGAAATAATCGGCGATCTGTTCGGCAGGCTCAGTGGGCAACCGCATTTCTTTGCCGAGCCATTCAGCGGGATCTTGTCCAGTTGCCAGCAGCTTTTCGACTTCCATCCGCAAATCGGACACAGCCTGCGACAACTCCGGCGTGCGTGCGGGAGCTTCGCCCAGCCAAAATGGAATGCCCGGCGGCTGACCTTTCGCGTCTTCGACCCGAACCACACCGGAATTCACGCGCAGAATTCGCCACGACGTGTTGCCGAGTTGGAAAATATCGCCAGCCAGACTTTCGACGGCGAAATCTTCGTTGACTGTTCCGACGAAGGTTTCCGACGGCTCAAGAATTACTCGATAATCAGCATTGTCGGGAATCGCGCCGCCGGAGGTCAGTGCAACGAGTCGCGCGCCGCGCCGACCGCGCAAACGATGATTCACCGCGTCGTGATGAATCAATGCTGAGCGGCGGCCGCGCTTCGTGCTGAAACCCTCGACAAGCATTCTCAAAACGATGTCGAATTCTTCGCGAGTGAGATTTCGATATTGCCAGGCCGACCGAATGAGTTCGAAAAACTCCATTTCATCCCAATCTTCAGTCGAAGCCGCAGCGACGATTTGTTGGGCCAACACATCCAGCGGTTTTTCCGGAATCGTCAGACGATCGAGTTCGCCACTATGCACGCAGCGAAGTAACGCCGCGCATTCGATCAGTTCGTCACGGCTCAACGGGAAGATACGGCCTTTCGGCAACCCGCCGCGTTTGTGCTCGGCGCGACCGACGCGTTGCAGCAGGGTGGCTATGCAGCGCGTGCTACCGAGCTGACATACGAGATCAACCGATCCAATATCAATGCCCAATTCGAGCGAAGCCGTGGCAACGAGCGCTTTCAATTCGCCGCGCTTCAATCGGTCTTCCGCATCGAGACGCAGTTTCGCGGAAAGACTCCCGTGATGCGATGTGACCGCATCCGCGCCGAGGAGTTCGCTCAGGTGATGCGTCACTCGCTCGGCCATCCGGCGCGTGTTGACGAAAACCAAAGTGGTCCGGTGCACCTGAATCAGCTCCGCCAGTCGATGATAAATTTCCTCCCAAACTTCATTCGACATCACCGCTTCAAGCGGGGACCTGGGTATTTCAATTGCGAGATCCAATTCGCGGCGATGTCCGATGTCGATGATCTCGCAATCCGGATTGCCAGCGCCATCCACGGCGCAAGTGCCGACGAGGAAACGTGCAACCTCTTCAATCGGTTTCTGCGTTGCAGATAAACCGATTCGTTGCAGCGGGTTTTTCGCCTGCCCGCCGTAGCCCTGGCGAAGGCGGGTCAGGGCGGCCAGGCGTTCAACGCTCAACGCGAGATGCGCGCCGCGCCGGTCGTCGACGACAGCGTGAATCTCATCCAGGATCAGCGTTCGCGCCGTGCTCAACATCCGCCGACCCGATTCGGAAGTGAGCAGCAGATACAGCGATTCTGGCGTCGTAACGAGGATGTGCGGCGGCTTTTTAATCAGCGCTTGACGTTGCGCGGCACTCGTATCGCCAGTGCGCACTTCGGCGCGCACATCGATCTCTCGCCCATTTCCCTCGCACACGAGCGAGCGAATTCCAGTAAGCGGCTCTTGCAGATTCTTGCGGACATCATTGCTCAACGCTTTGAGCGGCGAGACGTAAACCACCTGCGTTTCGTTCGGCAAATCAGCGTCGACGCCTTCGCGGAACAACACATCCAGTGAAGCAAGAAAGGCCGCCAGCGTTTTGCCGGAGCCCGTCGGCGCAGAAATGAGGACGTGTCGACCAGATTGTATTGCCGGCCAGCCGCGCAATTGTGGTTCGGTCGGTGAGCCGAACGTTTGTTCGAACCACCGCGCAACCGCAGGGTGAAATTGAAATAAGCGCATGAAAAACCCCTTTTGACGCAGGAATTAAACTAAATCAGACGGCGTGAAAGAAAAGAGCAGGGCGGTTCACCGAACCGCTGGCGGCCGATTGAGGTCAATCGCGCCTACCTGCGCTCGAATCGCGATTACTTCGCGCAGCATCCGCAGGCTGTCACGGAAGAAACTAACTTTGCTCCCTTCAGCGTGGTTCCAGCGGACCGGAATTTCCCGAATGCGCAACCCGGCGCGGTGCGCGAGAAAAAGCAGCTCAACGTCGAATGCAAAACCATTCACATGCGCTGCCTCCAGAATCGGCCAACAAACATCGAGCTGAAATGCCTTGAATCCGCATTGCGTGTCCCAAAACGGCAGTCCGGTGGCAGTCCGCACAAGAAGATTGAAAGCAATATCAACTTCGCCGTTTTCAATTGGTTCGATAAGCTTTGGCGTTTCCTCGAGCGGAGTGGAAAGGTCTGCATCAAAAAAAAGGCCGATTGGTTTTTGCGCGGCCAACAGTCCTGAACGCACAGCCGCGCCCTTGCCACGATTCGGAAAATTTTCGAGCAATCGCGTTTGGATCGTTGCTCCATCCAACTTTTCGCGCGCGATAGCTGCAGTCGCATCGGTTGATCCATCGTTCACCACGATCAACTCGCTCTCCGGGGCGTTGGCAGTGAGATAATCGAGCGTAACGCAGAGCGTTTCACCAATTCGCGCTTCTTCGTTGAAACAGGGGATGACGGCGGTGAAAGGCGGAAGCATGTGACGTTGAAGCGTTAAAGGGTTAAGGCGTTACAACGCCATCTTGTCATGTTGAGCGAGGCGAAACATCCAGCTACTTCACCGGTTAAATTTTCTATTCATGCGCGAGCGCCTACACGTTCTCAAGTTTGCCCGGATTAGGCCTGCATTGGAAGTAGCTGGATTCTTCGCTTCGCTCAGAATGACAATCCTGTTTCCGCTTCAACGGTTCAACGCTTCAACGAATCACGAATCATTTGTAAATCTCCACGACAAACTTGCCGTTTGGATCGACATACCCGCGATACATTCCCGACGTATTAAATGGCAAAGTGACATTGCCCTGACGATCGATTGCAATCAGTCCACCAGTGCCGCCAACTTTGGCGACTTTATCGAGCACCGCTTGTGCCGCTTCCTTGAGGGTCATTCCCCGATATTCCATCAGCGCCGAGACATCGTGCCCGACGGTCGCCCGAATGAAATACTCGCCGTCGCCCGTCGCGGAGACAGCGCAGGTCGCATCGTTCGCATAAGTTCCTGCGCCAATGACCGGCGAATCACCCACACGCCCCGGTCGCTTGTTCGTTGTGCCGCCGGTTGAAGTCGCAGCGGCGAGATTTCCATTTTGGTCCAGCGCGACCGCGCCCACAGTGCCGTGTCGATCTTGATCGGTAATTAGAAATGCTTTGCCTGCATCGCCGGTCCGATGTTTTTCAGCAGCTTTAATTTTTTGCAGAGCATCCCATCGCTCCTGGGTAAAAAAATATTTCTGGTCCACCAGTTCAATTCCGTTCTCTTTTGCGAACGCTTCCGCGCCTTCGCCATCCATCATCACGTGGCCGGATTTCTCCATGACGAGCCGGGCCAGGCTGACGGGATTCTTTACGTGCTTCAGAGCGGCGACGGCGCCGGCGGCGAGCGTTTTGCCGTCCATGATCGCTGCGTCCATTTCGTTCGTACCAGCGCTTGTAAACACTGAACCTTTGCCCGCATTGAAATGTGGATCGTCCTCGAGCACACGTACGGCTGCTTCCGTCGCGTCGAGGCTCGATCCGCCGCGTTTCAGAATGTCGTAACCAGCCGTAAGCGCCCGCTCCAGTCCCGCGCGATATTCACGCTCTTTTTCCGGCGTCATCTTGGCACGGTCGATGGTTCCGGCGCCGCCGTGGATCACCAGCCCGAATTTTTGGTTTTGCATTTTTTGCTGATCAATTGATCGGATGTCCTTTACAACATTTGCAGAGGTATGTTGCTCCTCGCCAAACGCGAGCGTCCCGGCACTAAATAGCGCGATGATAAACGAGCAATTAACTATGCGAAGCAATTTCACGTGACGCTCCGTTCATTTAGGAGGGCAGTCGTCGATTTTGATATTCGCACCATAGCGTGACGCCTAGTCAAACGAAAAGCGACGCGAGGACGCGTACGCACTCCCAAAGCTGCCGCTAAAACAGACCAAACTTCCCATGCATTTCGCACGAAGTGCGGCCTCGCGAACGCCTTCGGAGTTGGAGCGCGATGCGTCGTCGCATCGCTTTCGCACAGCAACTTTGCTCTTTGCCCGGTGCGAAAGTAAGGCGAGCTTCCCCGAGCCATGGCCAATGCTAATCCACCGGTTTTAGTTGCCCAGGGAGTGGGCCACCTCTCGCGCAATTTTCTCCGCGAAGTGGGCGGCGTGTTCTGGTTCATCATAAACACGTTCGAGGAAACGTTCGAGCGTCTCCAGCAGGGTCGGGTGCCGTTTCGGGCTATCAGTTTTTTCCGGCACACGCAGCGCGCCGGCGTGGACTCCGTGCCACTCGTAGGACTCGTATCGTTTTTCCTCGGACTGACAATGGCGCTGCTCACCGGTTACCAATTGCAGCGTTTCGGAACGGAGCGACTGATCCCTGGTCTGGTTGCAATTGCGTTTACGCGCGAGCTTGGTCCGCTGATGACCGGCATCATGCTCGCCGCGCGCATCGGCGCGGCTTTCACCGCCGAGCTCGGCACTATGCAGGTTTCCGAAGAAGTGGAAGCGATTGAGGCAATGGGGATCGGCCCGTTGCGCTTCCTCGTTGCGCCGCGAATGCTCGCTCTTTTTTTCCTGATGCCGTGCCTCTCAACGGTCTCAAATCTCGCGGCTGTCTTAGCGAGCAGCCTGATTTGCAAAGCGTATTTCAGCATCGCCTTTCCTTATTTTCTCGATCTGGTGAAAGACTCCTTGCTCATTCGCGATATCATCACCGGCATTTTGAAAAGTTTTCTCTTTGGACTGCTCATCGCCGCGATCGCCTGTTACCGGGGAATGACCGTTAAAGGCGGTGCAGCGGGGGTTGGCACGTCAACAACGTCCAGCGTCGTGACTGCGATCACGACCGTGATTGGGTTCGATACACTCTACAACGTCATTTACACGACGTTTTACCCGACATGACGACCCCTACGCACATGGTCGAGTTGCG
>WNGO01002953.1_pt1 | contig 10909 bp, 10 predicted proteins | sample 5400511 | NCBI WGS metagenome assembly WNGO01 (sample SAMN13153380, study PRJNA577476) | soil metagenome | isolation source: 20 cm soil or saprolite under Garry oak tree replicate 2 | place: USA:California | collected 2016-06-15
CACTTTGAGCGCGCGCTGGAGCTGGCGGCGGCGGTGGGCAGCCCGACCGATATGAGCCGGGTGGCATTCGACTACGGCCGAGCCCTGGAGTCCCAGGGTGATCAATCGCAGGCCCTGGTCCGCTACCGCCAGGCCTACGAAGCGAGGCAGACGGCCGACTCGTAGGTCGGGCTAATCGCCGCGGGGCGCGACCAGCAGGATGTGGTCGCGGTTGACCAGCATCAGCTTGCGCTCGATGGTGGTCGGCTCGCCGGTGCCGGCGAGGAAATGGGCGGTGGCATCCGTCACCGGGACGAACTTCGTGGGCAGGTGGGAGAGCACCGCGTCCAGTGAGGCGCCCCGGGCCAGGTGCAGGTAGGCGCCGACGGTGAACCGATGCGTGTGAACTTGCACGTAGTGCCGCTCCTTGGGCACGCGGAGATCGGCGTTGGCGTCGACGGCCATCTTGTTCAGGGCCTGCCACAGTGACTTGCCGTAGTCGGGGTCGACCTCGGAGCGGCGCTCGATCGCCTCGGCCGGTGGCTGGCAGATCAATTCGATTCCGGTCTTGTTGATCAGATACTCGGTGAGGGGACCCTTCTGCGGTTGCGCGGTCATATCCCCATCCGTGGCGAATTCGACATCGGTCAGGCGCAGGAAGCCCTCGCGCTCGTTGACGAAGTCGCTGAGCCGAACGGGCGAGGGCAGCGCCAGACGCCCGATCGCGCCGAATAGCGGGCCGTAGACCTCCACCAGGAACTCGCGGTGGGCAAGGGGAAGCGGTTCGAGTGGGCGGGCCGGCTCGATTCGCATCCTATATATATGTGCGGCGGGGCTAGGAGTTTGCGGTGGAGGGGTTTCTGCCTCTCAGGGAGGCTTCGGCCACGCCCTCGGTCGCCCGCCGGGGCCGGAAATAGGCCCGAACGTCGTCCGGGAAGAGGACCAGCACCTCATCCGGCACCTCCCACTCCGATTCGGCGAAGCCTTGCTGCACGAAACGGTCGATCGCGATGCCAAGCAGCCGGATGCAGGCGTCGAGCGGGAGATGCAATTGATCGAGCACCGCTTTGCGCTCCCGCAGGAGCGCCGTCATCTTCGTCATGAAGTCATCGACCACGCCCCGCATCTGCCGCGCGTGCGCCAGCGGGTTATCGCCGACCGGGGCATTCCTCAAGTCGAGAAGGCGCTGGATGTAGGGCATGCTCAGTGCCGAGACTTCCTGGCGGAGCGCGCTGATGTCATGCAGCCGATCGACTCCGACCGCACTGCTCCAGCGGCGGCGCGCTTCCGCATCGCCCAGGACGCACGCGCCGTACCAGCGGTAGTTCGTGTTGGGCATCAGCCGGCTCTCGAGGTGGCGGCAGGTCATGACGGATCCCAGCGGCCGGTGCGAGAGGTCGAGGGTGACCATCTGGGTCGCCTGGTAGGCGGGGCAGTCGATGAAGTCGGGCGGGAACGGCTTGGGATAGGGGCACTCGTCGGCCGGCCGCGCGTGACGACCTGCCATGTTGCGCGAGGACCAGAGGGCGATCGCCTGGGACCGGTTGCGGATCCCGCGGTCTCGAAACAGCTTCTCGAAATGGGTGCGTACCGTGCGGTGCGCGATCCCGAGCTGATTCGCGATCTCCTTGTCCGACATTCCGCTCGCGGCCAGGTTGAGGATCTGCGCCTGCCGGGGTGTCAACCGGGCAGTGCTGAGATCGGCCCCGTTCCCGCCCCCGCCGTTTCCGTCAGCCAGGCTGCGCAACGTTTTTCACTCTTAGTGTAGAAAATATCCCTAAGGGGAGGGAGGGAGGCTTAAAGAAGCCTCCCTGTGCGGGGGGGCGCCGTGAACTCTGGGACTCAAGCGGACGATTCCCGGGCATCGTTACTAATACCGACGTCCGGGGTGGCGATTATTTGACAGGGTGTTGGGAGAAAAGCGGAGTCTGGAATCGGGTGGCCTGACCCAGCGGACCGTCCCCCTGGCCGCGCTGCCGACAACGAATGTTACCCATCGGTAACTTTACCGATTGACGCCAATTTGGGACTCACCTATTGTACAAGTGAAATTGCCCTGATTGATCAGTGCACGTGTACGGATAGTTACCGACAGGGAAGGAGCCATCGTTGCGGCGAGGGAGAGCTGAGGGGGCCTCGGCCAGCCATGGCGGAAACCTGGTCCTGATCGAAGCGCCGGGAAAAATGACGCCGTGAGCCAGAACGAGCTGAGCGGCGACGTCATCACCTATTCCGGCGCGGTTCAGCCGGTGAAGGCGCTGGCGATCGTCGCGGATCGCCGGCTCTCCGCGGCCGCCCTGTCCGCGCTGTTGCTCACGGACCCCTCGTACCGCATCGCGCGGCGGGAGCACGGCGGCGGCGAGGTGCGCGCGATGCTCGCGCGGGAGCGGCCGTCGGTGATGGTCCTCGACGTTCGCGCGCCGGCACTCTTCATGCTCATCGACGCGTCGGCCCGGGGTATGCGCACGCTCCTCCTGCTCGATGCCGACGATGACCCGTCGATCTTCGCCGACGCCGTCAGCGCGCACCCGCAGGGTTACCTCTCGCGGCGCGCGTCACGCGCGACGCTGGAGGCGGCGATCGCCGAGGTGTACCGGTCGGGCTCATACCTCGATCCGCTTCTCATGGATTCCGTGCTGAACGCGGCCCCCGCCCTGCTCAGCGTGCGCGAACGGCAGATCCTTGTCCGGATCGCGAGCGGGCTGAGCACCAAGGAGGTCGCCCGCGAATGCGCCATCACGCCCAAGACGGTAGCCAACCACGTCAACAACATGGTGCAAAAGCTCCACTTCCGGCACCGAGGAGAGCTTGTTCTCTACGCGGCGCAGCAGGGTCTGACGACGATCTGAGGTCGTGTCCCGGGCGGCCGGGACGACTTTCCCATTCCGCAAACTTTGGCGCGCGCTATAGATTCCGATTGTGCTGGTCATTCCGCGCCTGGTCGACGGATCGCTGCGCATCGACACGCAACGCGCGCTGCTGGTCGGCGAGCACCGGCTGATCCTCGCCTCGCTTGCGCAACTGGTCTCGGGGCCGCCCCTCAACATCCCCGTCGAGATGATGTCTCGAACTGACGCGGCCCTCAGCCGCATCGAGGAGGAGCATCACGAGCTGCTGCTGTGCGATCTTCGCTCGCCGCCGATCCCGGCCACGGAGCTTGCCGCTCAGCTCGCTCAGCGAAACGAGACCACGCGTGTGATCCTGCTCGGGGACGAAGAAGACGCCCAGGAACTCGTTTCGGCCCTCGACTGTGGTGCTGCGGGGTTCTTCACCCGTGACGCCTCGGCGGAAGAGTTCATCGAGGGCGTCCAGGCCGTGGTCGCGGGCCATTTCGCCATCGGCGGCAACCTGGCGCGCCGGGCGTTGGCCCGGCTTTCCGGGCGTGAGGCGGCTTCCGGCGGGGCCTACGACCGGCTCTCTCCCGCGGAGCGCACCATCCTGTCGATGCTGGGACAGGCCCATTCCACGCGATCGATCGCGGCGGCGCGTGGCATCAGCGACAAGACGGTGCGCAACCACATGGCCAATATCTACCGCAAGCTCGAGGTGCGCAACCGCTCCGAGGCCATCATCTGGTCGCTTCGCATGCGACGCGACCGGAGTCGCGTCGGTACGGCAGAATTTTGGCCATGATGGGACTGCGGTCCCGGGTCATAGGACCTTTCCCTATATCGCATCCCGCGGCACGCGGCTAGTGTGGTTTGTAGGTGATTCGCACCGACACCGTCTTGCCCGCGACGCTTGATCAGGCGCTGCACCGCTGCATCGTGCTGGCCAGCCGCTTCGGCGCGATCCGCCTGCGCCGTCCGGACAGCCCCGACGTCCGTGAGTTCCTGCTCGACCTGGACGACAGCTTCGGATCGCGTCTGCGGTGGACCCTCAAGCGGGTTGCGGCTGGCACCGAGCTCAGCATCAGCCGCCCGCCGGGGATTGCGCGGCTAACGAACCTGGCGCGGCGCGGCTCGATGGTCGACCGGCAATTGGACCGCCGGCTCCGCCTCTTGCCGCACCTGGCCAGCCTGAAGATCGTCGTGATCGGCGGCGGCACGGGCCTCTATGCGACGCTACTCGGTCTGCGTGACCGGAGCTGGGACCTGACCGCCGTCATCAGCGGGCTCAAGCGTGGCGTGCTCCGTCACGACCCGAAGGACCAGCTGGGCTTGCTGCCCCAGGATGATGCCAGCCTCTGCCTGGTGGCGCTCGCCCCTACGGCTGAAGAGAACGTGGTGCTGCGCAGCCTGCTCAGCCACCGAATGGAGAGTCGCGAGTGGCGCGGGGCGCACTTCGGGACCGAGCTGCTGCGGGCGCTGGAGGAGATCAGCGGGGTGCGCCGCACGGCCCTCGACGCGGCCGTCGAACTCCTGGGGGTCCGCGGCCGCATCCTGGTCGCCCTCGACGCGCACGCAGAGGAGGGGACGCAAGGCGCGGATGCGGCCGCCGCGGTATCGCAGGCCGACCTGATCGTCATCGCCCCAGGTCATCTCGAGCTCGACCTCATTCCCGTCCTGTGCTGTCCCGGCCTGATCGATGCGCTGCGGGACAGCCACGCGCTCAAGGTGGTGGTGACGAAGATCATGACCGCCGAAGGCTCGACGGAAGTCGCGCTCGCCTCGCAACAGGTGAGGCCGCTCGCCAGCCTGATCGGCGCCAGGTTCGACGCGGTGGTGGCGAACGCGGGACCGTTCAGCCGGCAGCAGCTGCACGCCTATGCCGCGGCGGGGTCCTACCCGATCCAGCCGGACGTCCAGGAGACGCTGCGCTACGCGCGCCGCGTCATGACCGAGCAACTGGCCGCAGCGGGCGACCTCGCCCGTCACGATCCGGAGCTGCTCGGCCAGTGCCTGGTGGAGATGGGAGCGGAATACTTGATGGAGGCCAGCGAGGCGCTTCCGGCCGGGGCATGACGGTGCGGATCACGGAGCGCTGACTCATGCCCGTCCTCTGTTATCACGCCATCGACCCGGCCTGGCGATCGCCGCTTGCGATCTCGCCGGCCGCCTTTGCCCGGCAGTGCGCCTGGGTCAGCCGGCACCGGCGCGTCGTCAGCCTCGGCGAGGTGGTCGACCACGTAAACAGCACCATGGGCTTGCCGCGCGGTGTCACCGCGCTCACCTTCGATGACGGCTTCGACACGCTGCACACGCATGCGATGCCGATCCTCCGCGGGCACGGTCTCGCCGCTACGGTGTTCCTGGTCGCCGGGACGCTGGCGACGGGGCGCCCGGCGGTCGATTGGGTCGATGACCCGCCGCCGCAGCCACTCGGCACGCTGAACCGCAACCAGGTGCTCGAGATGCGCGAGGCCGGCATCACCTTCGGCTCGCACAGTCTCGCGCACCACGATCTCACGCTCCTCGGCGAGGATGAATGCGAGCGCGACCTGCGGGAAAGCCGCCAACTGCTCGAGGACCTGCTCGGCCATCCGGTTCGCTGGCTGGCCTATCCGCGCGGCCGGCACAACGAACGCGTCCGCCGCGCGGCGTCGCGGGCCGGCTTCACGCACGCGTTCACGCTGCCGACGGGGCCCGAACCTCGGGGTGCGCACGCGCTGCCCCGTGTCGGCATCTGGCCGAAGGACGGCATCAACGCGCTGCGCGCCAAGACCTCGGACTGGTACCTTGGCGTCCGCACCAGCCGGATGTTTCCGCTGGCATCGGCCGTGCGCCATCTCGGTCGCGTCGGGGTGCCCGCATGACGGCCGTCGCCCAGGTCGCCGCCGGGTGGCCGCCTAGCTCGGCGCCGGAGCGACCCGCGTCGATGCCGCTGTTCCCGACGCTGTGGCCATCGATGATGCGGGGCGCGGCCAGCGCCGACGGGCTCCCGTTCCCATTGACCGATCCCGGCCGGCGCGAGTTCACCTTTGCGCGCTACGGGATCTACGCCGTCGCGCGCGCACTGGGACTCGAGGGGCGCGAGGTCCTGTTTCCGGCCTTCTTCCACTGCGTGGAGCTCGATGCCCTGCTCGCGGCCGGGGCGAAGATCGCGCTCTATCCCATCGGCGCCGACCTGCAACTCGACCCGCAGGCGATCGCCGATCGCATCGGGCCGCGCACCGCCGCGCTCTACGTGATCCATTACGCCGGCTTCCCCGCTCCCATTCGCGGGCTGCGCGCGCTCTGCCGCGACCGTGGGTTGGCGCTGATCGAGGACTGCGCCCACGCGCTGCTGTCGGCGGTCGACGGCGAGCCACTCGGCTCTTTCGGAGACGCGGCGGTCTTCAGCCTGCCCAAATCGCTCCCCACACCGGAGGGGGGCATCGCGCTGCTTCGAGGCGGCTGGTCCGACGGCGCTCGCCGGCAACCGCAACCAAGGCGCGCCTGGCTCGCGGCCCACACCGCATCGCTGCTGCTCGCGAATCTGCAGATGCGTCACCTGCCGGCGGCGGCCGAGGTGCGGGCTGTCGCGCTGCGCATGGGCAAGGCCGCCTATGCCGCAACGGGTGCCGCCTACGTCCCCATGGGGACGCCGGACTTCGACCTGGCCCAGGCCGACACCATCATGAGCGCCTTGTCGCGGCGGATCTTGATGCGCCAGGACTTTGCCGCGATCGTCTTAAGGCGCCGTCGCAACTATCGCTATCTGCTCGAGCGGTTGGACGATGTCGCGCCGCCGATCGTCGCGGCGTTGCCGGAAGAGGGATGCCCGCTCTTCTACCCCTTCCGGGTCGCGCGGCGCGACGCCGTGCTGGCGCGACTCCGGGCGCTGTCGGTCCCGGTTGGGGAGTTCTGGCCCGAGCGGCACCCGATGACGCCCGATGGCGAGTTTCCGGGCGTCAACGACCTGCGCGCAACGGCGCTCTGGCTGCCCTGCCACCAGGACATGACCCAAGACGCGCTTGAGTGGCTGGTGCTCCGGGTCCGCCAGGCCGTGCTGGGGGAGCGATGACGAGCCGGCTCTCGGTCGAGGTACGGCGGGGCGTCGATGCGCTCGCCTCGCTACGTGGCGAATGGGAGCAACTCTTCGAGGCGGTGCCGTCGGCACCACCCTTCCTGACCTACTCGTGGATGGCCGCCTGGCAGGCAACGGTCGGGGCGGGCCATGAGCCATTGCTCCTCTGCGCTCGCGACGGCGGCCGGCTGGTCGGTTTGCTCGCCTTGAGTGAGCGGACCTCGGCCGCGGTCGGCACCGCCGTCCGCCGGGTGTCCTTTATGGGCGAGCGCATCGTCGCCGCGGATGGGCTCGACGTGCTCGCGCTTCCCCACTACGTCCGGCCGGCCGTAGCGGCGATCGTGACGCGCCTCGCCGCGGAACCGATCGACCTGCTGGCGCTCGACGGCATGCCCGCCGATTCACCCATGCTGTCGCTGCTCGCCTGGCAATTGGGCAACGATGGCCGGCGAGCCTACACACTCTCGACCCATCAGATCTGTCCCTACCTCGATCTGAGCGACGGCTGGGATGGGACGCTCGCGAAAAGCCGGCGACCGCATCAGTTTGGCCGCTTGTTGCGGACCGTCAGCGGCCTCGACGGGTTCGAAATCCGCAGTGTGACCGAGCCGGGACTGGTGGGCGCGGCCCTCGATCGCTTGCTCGCGCTTCACGACCAGCGATGGGCCGAGCAGGGCGGGTCGGACGCGATGACGCTGCCGACCGTGCGCGCCTTCCACCACCAACTGGTGCCGGCGCTAGCACAACGCGGCATGGTCCGCTTCGAGGAACTCTGGGTGGAAGGGGCATGTCGCGCGAGCTACTACGGCTTCGAGCGCGGCGAGCACTACTGGCTCTACCAGACGGGATACGACCCTGGCTGGGCGAAGAAAAGCGTCGCCTTCGTCCGCATGGGTCTCTCCATCAAGGAGGCGGCGGAACGGGGCGTGCGCTGGTACGACCTGTTACGCGGGACCGAGACCTACAAATTCGATTGGGCGGGCGGGGCACGCGTGACCTTGAGCGCGCAGGCCGTGGCTCGCCGGCCGGCAGCCCGGCTGCTGGTGAGCGCGCGCCAGCTACGGGTGGCGGCGGAGACCGCCGCCGAGGCGGTCTTTCCCGCGAGGTCGCTCGACGTCCTTCGCCACTGGCGCCGTTCACGCCAAGGGGGCAAGGCATCTCCTTCCCCCGTTCGCGGGGGAGGGCTGGGGTGGGGGCAGAGCCAATGATGGACGCTCGGAAGGTGCGGGAAAAAGCGTTCCACGACCAGGAATACGCCGACGAGGTTCGCTGGCAGGCGGTCGACAAGTACTACTCGATCATCGAAGGCCGGGCGCGCTTCTGGGAGGACTTCCTGCGGGTGCGCTGCCCCGGAAAGCGCGTGCTCGAGTATGGCTGCGGCCAGGGCAAGTACACCCCCCGGCTGGCGGAGTTCGGTGGACAGGTCACCGGGATCGACCTCTCAGAGACGGCGGTGGTGAATGCCCGGGCCGGGGCGCGCGCGGCCGGTGTCGAGGTCGAGTTCAAGGCGATGGATGCCGAGGCGCTGGATTTTCCGGATCAGACCTTCGACGTCATCTGTGGCAACGCCATCCTGCATCACCTCGACCTCGATCGCTCGTTTTCCGAGGTGGCGCGCACCCTCAAGCCGGACGGCGTCGCGATCTTCATGGAGCCGTTAGGCCATAACCCCCTGATCAATCTCAAACGGCGCATGACCCCGACGCTGCGCACCCCGGACGAGCATCCATTGAAGATGTCGGACTTCGGGCTGGCCCGCAAGCACTTCGGCTCCGTCGACATCCGTGCATACCACCTGCTGTCGCTGGCCGCCGTCCCCTTGCGGCGTGCCGCGAGCTTTCCCCGGCTGGTCGCCACCCTCGACCGGCTCGATGCGGCGCTCTTTAAGCGGCTGCCCTTCACGGCTCGTTACGCCTGGTATGCGGTGGCGCTGTTGCGCGAGCCTCGCCACGTCGCTGCAGCTGCAGCCGAAAAAAACGGAGCGGGTGGCTGACGACGTGGGCCAGCCGGTACTTGTTGCGGACGGAGATGAACGCGGCGGCCTCGATCATGGGCAGCAGCAGCCGCTGCCGCCAGGGCGCGGCCGAACGGCGCCGGTTGGCGCCGCGGGCGGCGAAGAGATCTTGATGGCGGTCGCGCAGCACCGCGAGCGCGCGCTCGTGACGGGAAAAATCCTGCGACCAGCGGCGGGCGCCGTGCTCCCGGTGGCGTTCGACAAGCCGGGGGACGCGAACGCCGCGTACGCCACGCTCGGCGAGCGCCATCCACAGGTCCCAATCCTCGTAGCCGTCGCGGAGCTGATAGCCGCCGGCCTGCAGCAGGACCTCGCGGCGGAAGAGCGCGGAGAGTGGCAGCTCGTTGACATAGGTGATCAGCCAGGGATCGAGCGAGTCGGGGCCGCGATCAAAGAGCCGCGCGCCGTTGGGCCGGAACAGTTCGAGGTCACCCCAGGCGACGCCCGCCTCCGGATTGGCGTCGAGCGCGTCCGCCAGCGCACGCACCGATCCGGGGCCGAGCAGGTCGTCGGCATCCAGCGGAAGGACGTAGGGCGCCTGGCTGACGGCGACACCGGCCATACGCGCGGCGGCGGGGCCGGCGTTGTGTTGATGCAGGACGCGGATCCCCGCCTGCTCGAGCGAGTCGAGGAGGCCCAGGGTTGCGGGATCATCGGAGCCATCGTCGACGACGACCACCTCGGTCGGCTCCTCCCCCTCGATGGTGGCGAGCGCCTCGGGCAAAAAGCGCCGGTCGTTGTAGCAGGGGATGACGATGGCCACCCGCATCGCCCTAGTCTACGGAGGATGCCGTGATCGCCCGCGTCACGCCGCGCGATAGCCGCGACACGCTGGGCATGATGGTGATCGGCGCGGCGATGCTGGTGGCCGCCGCCACCGGAATCCTCGCCGCCATCAGCGTGAAGACCGCGGCCGCCGCCGTGATCGGGCTGGTCACAGTGCTGGCCGCCATCTTCCGGCCGGTCGTCGTCATCTTGATCCTCTTTCTTACGGTCTATCCGAGCACGCTCACCCTGGCGGGGATCAGCATTCAGCGTCTCGGCGGTCCGCTCGCCCTGCTGGTGGCGGTGGCGCAGCTGCTGCGCGGCGGCGTCCACCTGCGCCGGCCGACGCTCACACTCGTCCTGGTCGTTGCCTACGTCGGGCTCGCCGCCGCCAGCCTTTCGTGGAGCAGCAGCGTCAGCGGCACGCTCGATGCCCTCGCCTCGCTGGGGATTTCCCTCGCGTACATGGCGGCCGTGCTCCTCGTGCTCAAGGATTCCAGGGACTTGCTTCCGATCTTCTGGGCGGTCACCCTGTGGTCGGCGCTGCTGGGCGGCTGGTGGATTCTCAGTTACGCCCGTGGCGACAGCCGCGAGTTCAATGCGCTGGGCGACCCCAATTTCTTCGCCGCGCTCCAGGTGGTAGCCGCGCCACTGGTGCTGGCGCTGATCGCCGCCACCCGGCGCCGCGCCGCTCGCGTCGTGCTCTACGTGGCGCTGGTCTTGATCGCCGGCTCGATCCCGGCCAGCCTCTCCCGCGGTGGCATGGTGGCCCTGATCCTGACCGGTGTGGTGATCGCGATCATCCCCAGCGTCTACCTCTTTACCTCGGGCGCCCAGAAACGCAACTTCTTCCTCGGCGTGGCGGCCATGTCGATCGCCTTGACGGTGATGGCGGGGGCGACGCTCAGCCAGCGCTTCGAGCAGGTGCTCAACGATCCCAGTGGTGGGGCCGGGCGCGGCGATCTTGCGCTGGCGGCCTTCCACGGCTTTCACGACCATCCGCTGCTCGGCATGGGCTTTGGGGCCTTCCCGCCGAACAGCTTTCAGCTGCTACGCAGCACCCCCGGCGTGTACCTCGCTCTTCACCTCCGCTGCCTGGCCGGTGGCTCCACGGTGCGGGCGGCCGGCTCCTTCTGCACCGGACAACCCGTGCACAACACCTACGTCGAGTCCCTGGTCGAGCTGGGCATTCCCGGCGTCCTCCTCTTTTGTGGCGTGCTTGTCGCGGCGGGCTGGTCCCTTGTGAAGACCTCGCGCCTGGCG
>WNGO01002954.1_pt2 | contig 10909 bp, 7 predicted proteins | sample 5400511 | NCBI WGS metagenome assembly WNGO01 (sample SAMN13153380, study PRJNA577476) | soil metagenome | isolation source: 20 cm soil or saprolite under Garry oak tree replicate 2 | place: USA:California | collected 2016-06-15
TGGCATCGGATCAAGCCCGATTGCTTCGCGCTACTTCTATCCCCGCTGGCCCTTTTGGGTCATCTCACCCTCTTGCGATGGCGGTTCGGCAGTTGGAACGTCATATCAAGAGCGCAAGCTATCGCCGGCTGGAACCGCAGCTTAACTCTGCCTTCAAACACCCTCTTACACGGTCTGGAACACATACGTTCGTCGACCGGATTTCACGGCGCGTTTGAGCTTTTTTTCACAGTCGCGTTGCTTGGCCTGACGGGCTTCGCCTGCTTTCGATTACGACCGAGTTACGCGATTTATGCAGTCGTGTCGATATTGTTTATCACGTCCTGGGGAGAACTTACTTCCGCCCCGCGATTCGGCCTCGTCATTTTTCCAGTCGTAATGGCACTCGCTGTCCTAGCACAAAACACAGCGTTTAGTCGCGCATATCTCGTAGTTTCGGCCCCTCTCGCCGCTATCTCAATGGTAGTATTTTCGCAGTGGGGATGGGTTGCCTGATTGCCCGCTCGCCAGCGCGGCCGTCGCGAACATCGGGCAGCGGAAATAACCGATGCGTGTTGGCAGAAAAGCCCATGAGCAAAATATTGAGTCCGATCGTCATTGGAGCAGATCGCGCTCGGCTAGGGTTTTGCGATGGCGAGGCCGATGCCCGAGCTCGCTCCGGTGAGAAAAATGTGTTCAGGAACTGGTTCCGCGATCAATCAAAAATAACCGTACGACGTGATGCTTTACATAGATTACTAACGAACGTTTGAACTCCACCAATGGCACGCGCCGCCAACCCTGCGGCAAAGGTAACTTCGCGTTGTCGGTGTAAACCGCTGCCGCGCCCTTCGTGATTTCCGGCAACCCATTCGCCGGGGGAATATCATGAATCCTTACGAATTCGGGTGCATACCAGTCGGCGTGACGTCTCGAACCGCCGAAAAGCAGGATGACGCGGCTGCGGGCGGAAGGAGGATAAAGTTTTTCGAGGTAACGAATCAATCGAATGGGAGGCGCTTCCTCGCGATGATTGGCGATTGCTATCGGAATCGTGATGGAAAGCAGGAGCGCCGGCAGCGCCAGCGCGCTCCAGTTCCACGGCGCGGACATTCGCAAGAATCCCCGCAGGAGCGCGACCAGGAGCAAGGGATAAATGACAAGGTAGTATCGTTGTGTCGCGGGCAGACAGACGAAGATGATTGCGACGTGCACAAGCGCCCACGGCCCGTGAAATTTCCAAAACTGACGATCGTTTAACTCTCGATGCCGAAGTAAGTACGCTGCCAATCCAATTGCCACGATCAGGATCCCGGCGATAAGAGCGGCCCAGGACTGAAGAAAGCCAAGGCCCAAACCGAACCATCCCAGGATGTGGCTGGCAAAACGAAGCGCCAGATAGGGCGGGCTCCAATCACCCGCCAAGAGAAAAGTTTGCGGTTTGTGCAAACGCCATTGCCATTGGCTGTAGATGAGCTTTGGATAAACAAGCCACGCGGGGACATCGGGCCGTAATCGGGATTGCCAATACCACATCGGCAAAAGCCAGAGCAGACACCCGACGAGTAGCGTGCCGAGCGCAAAGAGCGAACCGCTTCGCCCCCGAGTGCAGCCGATTGAATCAATCAGACTGGGTTGCTCAGCTCCTTCTGTTTGCACTCTTTTTTCAAGCATGATGCTCGGGTTGAAGGAGCTGCCCGGCCTCGCCGGGTTCGGCGACATCTTCACCGTGGCGGCGCGTTGTCGCAGGGCGAGGAGGAGAATAACCAAGACCACACCAATCAATTGGGGCCGGGCGCCCGCGCTGGCTGCGCCGAAAAGAGAAGTCGCCAGTAAAGCGGAACGTCCTCCGCGCTGCACAAAACAAAGTCCCGCAAATAACTCCATGCTAAGAAAGCCGGCGGCGAGGCTGTCCGTCAACACTTTGGTCGCCGTCATCCAAACAACTGGCGTAATCGCTAGACAAGTCGCGACCCACCACGCGAGTCGCTCGGTAAATTGGAGCCGGATGATCAAAAACCACGCGGCAATAAAAAGTGCGCCGCCCAGAGCGGATACAAAATGCAATGAAAGCTCGGGGGTGGCGCCGAAGAACCTTACGCCAATCCAGCCGAGGAAGATGAACAATGGATAACCGGGTGGATGCGGTTGGTGTTCCCAGACATTGAATTCGCGGACTCCCATCGCGAATTGCACCGAATCGAATTCATCAAGCCCCGGAGAGCGCGTAATAAAGTAAGTCGCAAAGGCAGCGAGGAAAATTAGCGCAGCCTTGATGAATGCGCGCCAATCGAGTAGGTCCGCGATGGACGTAACCTCCTTCATTTTATCCCGGAAATATCGCTCGATCATCTCGACGCGCATGGATTCCACAAGATTTGAATGATGTAGCGGCAGCACTAAGTGCCGCAGGTGCGTCCTGTTTATAAAACATCGGCCTGATAAGGAGCGCCATTTTTTTGAGGAGGGAAGCGCAGCCTATAAACGGACTGCGCCTGTGGCGCTACGTTTTTGAAACCGTTAGAATGCGCTATAATCAGCCTCCTTGACTTCGAGTTTACGTCGCTGGGCCAGTCTCACTTTAAGCCGTGGTTCGCCGCGAGACCATCGTGAGCGCCGGTCACGCGGCGTCTTTCAAGGAACCGCATCCGGTTTAGCGGGGCGTGTTCTCGCAATTATTGTCAGTGTCATCTCGGTTCCGCTCACGATCGGCTATCTGGGCAGCGAGCGCTATGGCGCGTGGGTGACGGTCGCCAGCGTCCTGACCTTTTTGAGTATTACGGATTTCGGCTTGGCCGCCAGTCTCACGAACGCGCTGGCCAAAGCCCAGGCCGAAAACGCACCTGATGCCGGGCGACGCTACGTTTCGTCCGCTTTCCTCATGCTGTCGTCGATCGCGGTTGTTATCGTCATTTTCGGAAGCGCGTTCGCGCCGCGCATCGCATCATTTCTGTTTCCCCATCTGCAATCACCTCTGACGCGCGCTGAGATCGTTCCCGCGATGACGATTGCATTGTCGATCTTCGCGCTGAGTCTTCCGTTGCTCATCCCTGCGCGCGTGCTGGCGGCGCATCAAGAAAGCGCGCTGGCCAATCTTTGGAACATGGCGGGAAGTCTCGGCAATCTCGTCGCGCTTCTCGCTGTGATCTGGTTGCGAGGCGGGCTTCCCTGGCTCGTGTTCGGCTGCTTCGGCTTCGGCTTGCTTACGAATATTGCCTGCGCGGCCTGGTTGTTCGCTTTTCACAAGCCGTGGCTATCCCCCAAGTTCCTGGCGATCGACCCGGCCTTTGCCAAGACTCTTTTCAGTGATGGTTGGAAATTTTTCGTGATTGGGATCGGGTGGATGATCAACTGGCAAACCGACAACATGGTGATTGCGCATTTTCTCGGCGCCGCGCAAGTGACTCCCTACGCGGTCACCTTCAGCCTATTCGCATTGGCGACGGGGCTACAGACACTCGCCTATCCGTCGCTTTGGCCGGCTTACACCGAAGCGTTTGCCCAACGCGACTTCGAGTGGATCCGGCAGACCGTGCGTTCCAATTTCAAGTTCAGTTTCCTTAGCACCCTTGCGATTGTCGGCCTGCTTAGCATCTTCGCCGACAACATCATTCGCTTGTGGGCGGGCGCGGTGGCGGTGCCGCCGTTTTCGGTGATCATCTGGATGGCGCTTTGGCGGCTCATGCTGGCGACGCTTTTGGTCGGCAGTTGCCTGCTCAACGCCACCGGTCATCTCAAAGGCATGACGATTTACGGCACCATCACCGCGCTCTTGAACCTCACATTGTCGATCTTACTGGCGAGGAAATACGGAATCACCGGCGTGATCGCCGGGACAGTCATCGCCTTTGCGGTCGCTAATTATATTCCGACATTTTTGGAAGTCAGAAGCGTGCTTCGAAAAATGTCCATTCCATAAATGAAAGTGCTCATCGATGTGACCAGCTCGTGCCGGTCCGTGCAAAACACCGGGATGCAGAGAATGACGCGCAAAATTTTTGCGGAGCTGGCGTACCACGCCGCAGTAGGACGGAAGGGCGCTCAATCCATCGAGCTGCTACAGCCCATTTTTTGGAACACCATCGGCAACTTTTATCAAGCGCTTGGCAAAGCGGAACACCGATTTCTCACGCGCCCGTTCGAGGTCCGCTCCCGGGCAATGGCCAGACCGGAATGGCGTGGCCACGACCCGATCAGCGAGGTGTCGCGTTTGATCTCCCGGCCGCGCATTCGTCTCGAAGACGAAGTGAAAGCCGGCGATGTTTTTCTCGTGCCGGACATTTATCGCGATCTTCGCCGCAATGCGTTGCCAGGTTTTCTCAAACGAACTTCGGCGCGCACCATCGCGATTTTCCACGATGCGACGGATTTGCGGCTCACGTCGGTCTATCACAATCGAGGACGGAAATCGCGTCCTTACATTGAATCGCTCGCACTCTTCGACCTCGTGCTTTGCGTTTCGGAGGAAGCCCGCGACGATCTGCTTTTCCTTTGGAACGAGTACGGTTGCTCGGCGACTGAAACGAGCGTGGAACCCTGGCCGGGCGAATTGGAAGGAGCCGTCTACCAGCCCGATGGCGATGCGCGAAGCAATCTCGTTGTTTATGTCAGTTCGTTTCACGCCCGGAAAAACCATCTGACCTTGTTGCGCGCGGCCGAGAAATTATGGCAGCAGGGATTATCATTTGAGCTGCATCTCACCGGACGAAACGCCGGACTGCCCTTGAACAAAATCGTGCGGCAAATCTGGAACCTGCAGCTTGGTGGTCGCCCTCTCCGCTGGCTGCGGCATGTCGATGACAAAACATTGTTGCGCGAGTATCGCGATTGCCGGTTCACCGTTTATCCATCTTTGATGGAAGGCTACGGACTGCCCATTGTGGAAAGTCTTTTGCACGGCAAGCCGTGCATTTGCGGCGAAAACGGCGCACTCGGAGAAGTGGCGCGCGACGGCGGATGCTTAATCGTCGATCAAACGAGTGCAGACGCCCTCGCGGCTGGGATCAAAAAATAGCTGACCGATCAGAGCACTTACGCGCGATTATGTGCAGAAACCCGGGCCAGAAAATTCCGGTCGTGGGCGGATTATATTGACCGGTTGCTTGAACATCTGAGGCATCCACGGTTAGCGGCCTCCGTGTCGGCTGGTTCAGGGGGCTAAACTTCGCTGGCCGCGAGGATGGCTGGCGATGATGCGTCCATCTTGCATCTCGTGAATCCAATCGCACGCTTCGGCGATGGCGGGGTTATGGGTCGCGAGGAGCAATGCTTTCTGGCCCTGCTGCACGATATTTTGCAGTAGCTCAAAGGCGCGCTCCGAATTAGCCGTATCGAGGTTGCCGGTCGGTTCGTCGGCCAGGATCACCCGCGGATCGTTTGCCAGCGCGCGCGCGATGGCGACGCGCTGCTGCTCACCGCCGGAGAGATGGCGACTGGGGCGGCGCAGTTTGTCGCCGAGCCCAACCGCTTCGAGCAAAACCGCCGCGCGCTCGCGCATCGCCTCATCAGAGAGCCGCCCGAGACGGCGCATCGGTATCATGACGTTTTCCTGGGCGCTAAAGTCTTCCATCAGGAAATGGAATTGAAAAATGAATCCAATGAGCTGGTTGCGTTTCCGCGCCAGTTCGTCGTCGCCCAGATGCGACATGGCTTCCGATTCGATTGAAACGCGGCCGGCATCGGGTGGATCGAGCAGACCGAGAATGTAGAGCAGCGTGCTCTTGCCGCAGCCGGACGGGCCGACGACGGCGTGGATGCTGCCGGGCTCGAGATCGAGGGAGACGCCGCGCAATGCGTGTACGCGCGATTCCTCTTCGCCCAAATAGCGCTCGATCGCCTGGCAACTAAGACAGATGCCCCCGTTCATACGCTTGATCCGCGCAGCGTCGCTACAGGCGCCAGTTCAGCGGCGCGGCGCGCCGGGACATAGCTGGCGATGAATACGGCCACGATCGCAAGAACGGTCGCCCAAAAATAATGTCGCCAATCCCATGTCACCAAAAAGTGATTGGCATAGAGCAGACCGCGAATTCGAATGGGAATATGTCCTACTCCCCAGGTCATTAAAGCGCCGAGCAAACAGCCCAGCACAGATCCGACCGCGCCGACAAGCGCACCCTGCCACAAGAAAATCGCGCTGATATCGATCCGCCGGTAACCCATCGAGCGCAAAATTGCGATCTCTTTGACCTTGGCGAGGACCGACATCGTGAGCACGTTAAAAATACCGAAACCGGCGAGCAAGATGATGAGCGAGACAGTGATGCCGGCCGATACCCGCAACATCAGAAAAAGCTGCAAGGTGGATTCCTCGCGTTCCTGCCAGCTCGTGGAAACGTGCCGAAACAGGTTTTCGAAGTGATTGGCCAGAGCCGGCGCGCGATTCGGGTCGCGCAGCTTGTAAATGATCATCGACGCGCCAAACGGTTTTTGCAGCAGGGTTTGTGCGATCCTGGCGTGGGAGTAAATACGAGTGGAATCAATCGAGCCAACGCCGGCGCGTGCGATGGCGGCGACGGTGAAGCGCCAGTACTCACCGCCTGGCGAAAGCAATTGCACCGTGTCGCCTATATCGACGCCGAGTTCCTCAGCCAGCCTGGAGCCGACAATGACCGAGCTGGTGTTGTTTCGAAAATCATCGAAGCTGCCCGCGATCAATTCGTGTAGAAGGTCAGTCGTTTGGGCATGCAAGATGGGATCAATTCCAAAAAGATCGACGGTCGCATTTTCAAATCCGGCGCGCGCGCTGAGCTGCCCGCGCAAGACCGGTGAACAGGAAACGACGTTGGAGAAGCGCCGGCTCACCCGCATGATTTGATTCGCGTTGGTGATGCCCTCGAAGTAAAGGCGGTGGGCTGCGTTCGTGTTTGAACTTTTGCCAGCGACCATGAGGGCTTTGTAGCGTGGGCGGAAACGGGACCGGATGACGAGCGCGCCGTTGCTGCCAATGGTCGAGTCGATGAAATAGCGCGCGAAGCCTTGCGTCTGAGCCTGGGTGCAAATGAAAATCCCAACGCCGAAGACGACGCCGCTCAGGCTGAGCAGCAAAGCGCGTTTGCGATGGCTCAAGAAGCGCAGGGCAATGTAAAGCGGCGGCGTCACGGTTGCTGCGTTCCGCGCGGCAGGTCGATCATTCGTTGCCGGACCGGCTCTCCCGGGTGCAACCGATCCTGATCTGAGACGACAACGTGATCACCCAGTGAGAGGCCACTCATCGCTTCTGCGAAATCCAGCGTCCGATATCCGACCTGGACGGTGCGAGAACGCACGGTGCCGTGTTTTACGATCAATGCTTGATCGACCAGGAGAGAGCGCGCCGGCACGAGCAAAACATTTTCATGCGTGCCGGTGATGATGTTCATTTCGCCGGTCATCCCGGCCATCAAATTGTCCGGCGCATTTTCCAGCTCGAGCACAATCGTGTAGCGCTGGGTGATCGGGTCGGCCGCAGGCTGGATGGAGGTGACGTGCGCGGTGAAGGGCCTGGTTCGATAAGCATATAATTGCAACGTCGCTTTCATTCCCGCTTTCACTTCGCCCACGTCCTCTTCGTTCACTTCACCGCGGACGTAATTCTTGCGCGAGGAGACGGTGAAAAGTTCATTGCCATCCGCGACCAGCTCGCCGTCGATGGTCTGGATGCTGGTCAGGAGCCCGTCGATCGGTGAACGAATCTCGGAGTTCTTCATCTGCGCTTCGAGTTTTTTGCAGGTGGCATCGAGCGTCTCGAGATTCTGTTCGCGTTCGATCCGCTCGGTTTCAACGGTGCTGCGCAATCGATTGGCTTCGCTCTTCGCTCGCGCATATTCGACGGCCGGCACATTGCCCGATGCCGCCACTTTCTCGAGCCGCTGGAGATTGTCTTCCGCTGCCTTGAGTAATTCCGAAGAAGGGACGGGGAGTTTGGCGCGTTCGGTCGCCGCCTGCAGGTCGGCGCGCGCTTGCTTCAATTGCCGGGCCGTTGTTTCGTCAGCGATGGTGGCCAGCAATTGACCTTTCTCCACGCTCTTCCCGATGGCCCCACGCCCGGCGGCGAAAGGATCGGCCAAGGTGATGAATCCTGAGTTCTGCGCCCGAACGTGAACGACAAACGTGGGCTCGATTCGCACCGTGCCATAAACCGCAGCGATGGCGGTGCCGCGACGCACTGAAGCCACCTCGGCTACCGGCATCGCAAAGTAATAGATCAGCGCCAGAAGAAGCGCGACCAGCGTCCCACCTCCCCACAAAACTCTCTTTGACTCCGGCAACTTCAACTGCTGGAACTAATGCACGTTTGGGGCGGTGTCGTCGGAAAATTGAAAATAACGCCCAGTGGCGCGGTCCCATTCGGCGGCGGCAAGATTATGCTGATAAGTGGCGTCGAGCAATCCGCTTTTGGTTTCCAGAAAGCCGTTCTGCGTCAGCCGGTATTCGAGTTGTGAGGCGAGGCCGTCCGCCAGATTCTGCCCTACGACGAGTGCACTCTGCTCCGCGGCCGTGGAAGCCGCCGCGAACGACTTTTGTCGCGCTGCGGTCGCCTCCCGATCATGGTGGATGCGCAAGAGTTCGCGGCCCACGTTCGCTTCCAATTTGCGGCAAGTAAGTTCGTTCATCTCGCGCGTGGATCGCTGCTTGATTGCCGCGCCCCTCACCTTGCCGTTGTCGATAACACTCCATGTGTAAGCGCCGCCCGCCCGGATTTGCGAAGAGATGTCGTCCGTGCGGCGCGAGGTACCTTCCCGGTGAATCCCCGTGACCGGAATATATTCACCAGAAACCCTGGCCTCGACCGCAGGATAATAACCGGCTTCGATAATGCGCAGATCTTCGTTGGCAGCGCGAACGAACAGGCGAGCAAGCTTCAGATCGGCTCGGCGCTCCAGCGCTGCCGCCGTTTCCGAATCAACATCGACAAAGACCGGCACGAATTGCAGCTTGCCTTCCGCATCGGGGAGCGTCGCCTCCGGGCCGAGGTCGCTGCCCATCGCCTGGGCCAATTTCAGCCGCGCTTCGGCATAAGCGCGATGCGCTTCCTCGATTTGCGAATCGAGTTCGCGAGCTTGCACAGTCGAGCTGGTGAAGGCGCTGCGATCAATCAACCCAGCCTCGTAACGTTGTTTCTCACTAACGACGTTTTCTTCCAATCGTCGCCGCTGGTCCTGGCGGATCGATTGCAGCACGCGGTTGTAGAGGGCCGCATAAAAAGCCAGCCGGGCCGCGTGCAATTGTTCCACCACGGCCACATCTAGCTGCTGCTGCGCGATCAAAACCTCGACCTCGCCGCGCCGGCGCGACGGCGGAACAGCAGCGTTGAACAAAGCCTGAGTGAACGATCCGTGCACGAAGCCGAACCCTTTCGCTCCACTTTCGCCCGCGCGATGTCCGCCCTGCACACCGGCGGGCACTCGCAATTTTGCATCAGGCCACATAATGGAACGAAGGACGAGTCGCTGCCCGGCCGCTTTTTCCAGATGCGCTTTCGCTTGTTGGATCGCGGGATTCTTTTCCAGTGTGATTTGAAGAAGAGTGTCCAGCGTTACTCCCCGGGCGCCAGACGAGAGCGACAGGAAAGAAGCGCCCACGAGCGCGACGGTAAAACGGATTGATTTCATTGCTCGTTCAACTTTGCTGGTGGCCGGGCCACATCAAAAACTTGGGCGGCATCACGATCGCGGCCGGGCCCGTCCTTGACATTCGGCTCGAAATCGAGCGCTTCCGGACGGGAGGCGCAAGCGCGGAGCAGCCGCGCCAGGCCCACGTTGTGCAAATAGATTGCGCTTAATCGGGTGGTGCGCGTCCGCGTTACATCGGATGCTGCTTGGAGGATGTCGAGTTGTGTTCCTAATCCGGCCGCAAGATTGGCTTTCGCGCTCTCAAGAGTTTCATCGGCGGTCTGGATATTTTTGGTCTCGGATTCGAGCACGCGGTCAGCCTGTTGCAGATCGAAAAACGCGCTGCGAACTTCTGAAGCAACGGCGCGCCGCGCCGCCTCGAGTGCCTGAACGGCTGCTTCGCGCCGGGCCCGCGTGGCCTGAAGGCGCCCTTTGGTGGCAAACCCGTCGAACACGTGCCAGGTCGCGTTTATCCCCACCAAATAGCCATGATTAAACTCGCGACCCACCTCCGGATCGCGCTCGTTGTAAAGTTCGTAAGCGGAGAAAAATTCCACGTGTGGCCGCACTTCGCTTCGATCCAGCGTGTATTGACGATCTTCGATCTCGATATCTTTTTGCCGCGCCTTAATTACCGGGCGGCTCGTATCGGCTCGGGCCAGGCATTCGTTCAGGTCGGGATGGCGCGGGGGGGATTGCAATTGTCCCGAAATTTCAAAGGGCGCTCGCTCGGAATCGGGCGGGAAATTGATCCCAAGAAGTTCTCCCAGGCGCAGGTAGGAATTCTTCAGTTGCGTCTGCGCGTCGATCAACTCCGGGCGTTCATTGGCCAGCGCCACTTCGGCGCGCTGAACGTTCAATGTGCCGACGATCCCGGCGCTCAGCCTTTCCTGTTGCGTCTTCAGCTCCTCCTCCAGAACACGCACGGAATTTTCGCGCACGGTAATCTTCGCGCGATTCAAGAGAAGCTCATAAAACGCGATTCGCACATCCATCACCACGCGATTGGCGATTTCCTGGAACTCGTACTCCTGCTTCTCGATGTTTAAGCGCGCGATTGCCACCTGGCTGGTGACCGCGCCGCCAGTGTAGAGATTTTGCAAGACTCGCAGCGAAGCGTTGTAATCCTCATCCCGGAGACGCGTTGCCTCCTGATGCTCCCGTTTGTCCAGCAGTCCGGTCGAGACAACGGAGGGGAGAAAGCCGGAGCGCGCCTCAATCAGGCCGCCGCGCGCTGCCTGCACTTGCTTGCGGGCGATGGCAATTTCGGGATTCTGAGCTTGAGCAAGCGCGACCGCTTCTTCGCTGCTGTACGTGGGAGCGGCTGCCTGCAACGG
>WNGO01003193.1_pt1 | contig 10909 bp, 10 predicted proteins | sample 5400511 | NCBI WGS metagenome assembly WNGO01 (sample SAMN13153380, study PRJNA577476) | soil metagenome | isolation source: 20 cm soil or saprolite under Garry oak tree replicate 2 | place: USA:California | collected 2016-06-15
TCGCTCTGGTCGCCTGCACAGATCCGACCCAGCCTGCGACTGCGGTACAGCTCGCGTTCATCGTGCAGCCGAGCGACGCCACGGCCGGCATCGCGATCAATCCTGACGTCGCTGTGGCGATTCAGGACCGGTCCGGCAACCTGGTGACCAGCGCGACCGACGTCGTGAGGCTAACGGTCGATTCGAACGCCAGCGGTGGCAGCCTGGCGGGCACTGCGAGCGTGCCGGCAGTGAATGGAGTCGCGACATTCTCGAATGTGCGCATCGTCACGGCGGGCAGGGGCTACACGCTGAAGGCAGCGAGTACCGGGCTCGCCGCGGCGACGAGTACTGAGTTCGCAATCGCCGCGGCCGCCGCGTCACGCCTCGCCTTCACGGTGCAGCCGAGTCCGACGGTGCAGGGTGCCGCGATCACGCCGCCGGTCCAAGTCGCCGCGCAAGACTCCTTCGGCAACCTGGCGACCGAGTTCCAGGATAGTGTGACGGTGGCGCTCCCGGCCAACCCGCCCATCGCGTCCCTTTCGGGGAACACTGTCGTGCGCGCCGTCAACGGCGTGGCAACCTTCAACGATCTCTCGATCGCACGGGTGAACGCGGGATACACGCTCATCGCCAGCGCAGGCGCCCTTACGAGCATCGCTAGTTCGCCCTTCAACATCGCCAAACCCCCGGTGACCCTACACGCAAGCACCAGGACCACCGGCGCCTCCCTCGATCCCGACGGCTACGACCTGTGCGTCGATCCCGTCCCCGACGATTGCACGCTGTCTAAAGCGATCGGTGTGAACGGCGACATCACTATGTCGCTGGGGCCGGGTAACCACGCTGTCGAGTTGGAGGGTTTATCGGCCAATTGCACCATGGACGCAACGACGACGGTCGAAGCGGGAGACACCATCCACGTGTCGTTTGTGGTCACATGCTTCGCGGCTGGGGCCGTGCGCGTCACGACGGCGACAACCGGGATCGACCCCGATTCCTACTATGGTGTTTGCATCGGCCCCTCTGGCGTCGCGTGCACCACGTACGCGGGGCTTCCAATGAACGGTGCGGTGATCGTGCCCGGCGTGCCGGTGGGCCCCCACACCGTCACCCTCAACGACGTGGCCACGAACTGCACGGTCAGCGGTGGGCAGTCCCACGCGCTGAGCGTCCCCCAGGATGGCACTGTGGACGTCGCGTTCGCTGTGCGCTGCGTGGTGGCTGAGCGCATCGCATTCTCACACGACGGAACGATTGTGGTCAACCGTGTCCGGGACGTTTGGGATCCCCAGACGATCATTCGGGGACTTGCCCCGGCGTGGTCGCCCGACGGCGCGACGCTCGCCTACGAGTGCGGCCAGGACATCTGCACGATCAACCCCGGGGGAGCCGCGGTCCGGCGGCTCACCGCGGATGGGGCGGGGAATCGCCACCCCACTTGGTCACCGGATGGCTCGAAGATCGCGTTCGCCGCGACGCATGCTGGGGTGACCGACCTCTACGTGACGGCCTCGAATGGCTCCGGTGGTACGCGGCGGCTAACGCAGAGCGTAGGGTTCGTGGGAAGTCCGGCCTGGTCGCCCGATGGGACCAGGATTGCTTTCGACTGCTCGGTGGACGCCGGCAATGACGACCTCTGCTGGATGAACGCAGACGATACCGGTTTCACACGGCTTACGTACGATCCGGCCCGCGACTATGGCGCGGCCTGGAAGCCCGACGGCTCGGCGCTGGCGTTCGCGACCACGCGTTACGGAGCGGACGAGATCGTGCTCATGGGCGTGAATGGCGGCGGCGTGGCGCGCATCGGCGCGGGGCTACCCGGATTCGCACCCAGTTGGTCGCCCGATGGCGCCCAGCTCGCGTTCGTGCAACTGCTCCAAAGGGACTACGACGGCGATTGGTACACCACCTCGGTAATCTCGACGGCGAACGCGGATGGCTCGGGCGTCCGTACTCTCAACGACGGCGACCAGCCGGCGTGGAAGCCACATCTATGAGCGGTCGCGCGGTGACGCGCGGGCTGCATGCGTCTGATCCACCTTCTCACGGAGGCAGGCACCATGTTCAACCGTATCTTGTTGCTCGGCCCGGCCGCGCTCCTTGCCGCAGCCTGCAGCATCGACCGCCCATACCCTACTGACGCGTCCGTGGCTGCCAACACGAGCGTGGCTTTCTCCGCGGTCAAGTTCTGGGACGCCGGCGCAACGGTCGGTTGGAACCAGCTGGCGACCGACCTGACGACAGCGGCGCCGGCGCCCGGGATCAACGCGATTCGCCTGTACACGTATCTCTCGCTCGCTCAACTCCGCGCTGCCGAGGCGGCACAGGCAGCCCCGGGGCCACATCCCCCGATCGCCGCGGCTATCGGTGGCGCTTCGGTCGTTGTGCTGAGCTCGTTCTTCCCGGGCAGCGTCGCCCAGCTCGAAGCCGCGCTCGACGCGCAAGATGCGTCCGACCCGTGGCCGGGCGCGAAGCACGCGGATTTCGCCGCAGGTGAAGCGAGCGGGCGGGCGGCCGGCGCGCGCGTGCTCAGCTTCGCGCAGGGCGACCTCGTGGGGCTCACGAGTCCACTGCTCCCGCCCATCGGACCGCCCCCCGTCGGCCCCGGCTACTGGATCTACGCCCCTCTTCCCGTAATCGCACTCGGCAACCTCGGCGCGCGGCCCTTCTTTCTCACGTCCCAGGATCAGCTGCGGTCGGCTCCGCCACCCGCATTTGGAAGCGATGCCTTCAATGCGGCGCTGGCCGAGGTTCGTCAGATCTCGGACACCCGGACCCAAGAGCAGATTGACATCGCGAACTACTGGAACGTGAACCAGTCACCGCGGTCCCAAGCTGCCTTCATGGGAATCGCGCGCGAGCTGATCGTTTCCCACCGCCGCACGGACGCGGAGGCCGCACGGATTTTGTTCGTTATGAGCTCGGCCGGCTTCGACGCGCTCATCGGCTGCTTCGATGCCAAGTACCACTACTGGTTGATCCGGCCCCCACAGGCAGATGCGGGCATCCATACCGTATTCCCGACGCCGCAGCACCCGTCGTACCCGTCCGCGCACTCCTGTTTCTCGGGCGCCTTTAGTGCCGTACTCGCCGACGCATTCCCCAGCGAGCGTGCGCGAATGGACGCCATGGCTCAAGAAGCAAGTCTGTCGCGACTCTACGCGGGAATTCACTATCGATTCGACATGGAGGCGGGGCTCGCGCTGGGCCGTGGTGCGGCCGCGCTCGCGCTGGCGGCGGACCTCGACCAGGTCGCCCCGGGCACCAGGTCTAGGGCGCCTCGCCACCGCCATCACTCACACGATCGCGACCGCTGACCTTTCAGGGGGAAGCTCAAGCTCCACAGCGACCACTGCTGTGGGGCTTTTCTTTGTCTCACCGGCAGCAAACGGTGGCGTGCCTGGGGTGAGCCTCGACATCATCACACACGAGGTCGTGGGACAGTAGGCCGCCGCCAGCTTTCCAAACCCGAACGACGTCGAGCAAGACAGAACTGCGTCGAGCAACGACGTCGCGCGGAAAACGTAGCACAGAGGCGTCACGCGAAACCGTACCACGGTTCTGCGTGACGCCTTTGTGTTACGTCTTTGTGTTACGCCTCTGTGCTACGTCTCTCTTCGTTATTTCGTTCCCGCATAATACGCCGCCCAGCTCCCGGCCCGCTTCGCGACCAGCGCCTTCGGCAGCGCCTCGAGCTCCGCCTTGACGCTCGGGAACTCGAGCTTCATCGCCTGCAGCCGGGTCCGCACCTCACTCGCGCTCGTCGCGACGTCGGACACGATCACCAACCAGAAGGCCGGCGGCGTGCTGACCGAGTCGCCCAGATCCGCGCCCGGCGGCGGCGCCCGCCGGCCGGCCCGCGCCAGCGCCTCCGCCGACCGCAACACCGGCTCGTGCACCGGCGACCCACCGGTCGCGTCGAGCGGCGGGCCCTCGACGCCGTGGAGGCCGGCCTCGTACTGCGTCGGCTCACCCGCCCGCGGGAGGATCGGCTCGATGCCGCCGTCCTGCGCTACGCGCAGCACGATGACGTGAGCCGGCCGCGCCAGCGTGAACTGCACCTGGCCCGCCGAGACGGTCGTGATGCCCGGCCCGTACGCGTCGGCCGCGCCGAGCCGGGTCACGCCGCCCCGCGGCGACTGGCTCGACGCCAGATGCCCCGCGTACCCGGCGAGCAGCCCGACGACTACCAGCGTTCCTCGTGTCATCTCGCACCTCCGGTCGGAGCCGAAACCTATCGACTCCTGCGACGGTGCGCTCCGCCCCTGCGCTGCTTGACGGCCCGGCGCCCGGTCCGTTGCTTGACGGCTATGACGAAGTGCGGCACCGTGGTCCTCGCCGGGCGCCCCAACGTCGGCAAGTCGACCCTCCTGAACGCCGTGATCGGCGAACACCTGGCGATCGTGTCGCCCAAGCCGCAGTCCACCCGCCTCCCCGTGGTCGGGCTGCTCACGCGGGGCGATACGCAGTTCATCTTCACCGACTCGCCCGGGCTGCTCGAGCCCGAATACCGGTTGCACGAAGCGATGCGCGCCGCCGCGCTGCGGGCGATCGAGGCGGCAGAGGTAATCGCGTACCTGCATCCCCTGTCGGAGTACCCCGCGCCACCGCTCGACCAGGTGGCGAAGCTCGAGCGCCCGCCCCGCGCGCCGGTGGTGACGGTGTACACCAAGGCGGATCTGGTACTCCCTCGACCGCCCTCGACCGTCGTCGTTTCAGCCGTCACCCGCGAGGGTCTCGACGCCCTCCTCGAGGCGCTGCGCGCCCACGTTCCCGATGGCCCGTTCCACTACGACCCCGACGAGATCGCCACCCAGCCGATGCGCTTCTTCGCGGCGGAGTTCGTGCGCGAGGCGGCGTTCGAGTTGCTGCACGACGAGCTGCCCTACAGCGTCGCGGTCGAGATCGACGAGTTCCGGGAGGGCTCGGCGCCGGTATATATTCGGGCGGTGGTGTACGTCGAGCGGGACAGTCAAAAGGGCATCGTCATCGGGGAGGGGGGGCGCACGATCAAAGCGCTCGGGGCAGCGGCCCGCGCCAAGATCGCGGCGTTGCTCGACGGCAGTGTATATCTCGATCTGCACGTGAAGGTGCTGCCACGATGGCGGCGCCACGCACCATCGCTCAAGCGCCTGGGGTACGCCGGATGAGTCTCGCGCCCGATTTGCTGGAGATCCTCGTCTGCCCCAAATGCAAGGGGCCGCTGCAATACCGCACTGCGCCGCAGGAAGAGCTCGTGTGCCAGGCCTGCCGCCTGATCTACGCCGTGGAAGACGACATCCCGATCATGCTGATCGATGAGGCGAAACATTTCTGACGGACCGTCGGACAGTCGGACCGTGGGACGGAGGCTCCGGCTCGTCCTGGCCGTTCTGTCCGTCAGTCCGACCGTCCGAGTGTCCGGCCAGGAGCTCGCCAACAACTCCGGCGCCCTGTTCCTGCTCTTTCCCGTCGGCGCGCAGGCGGTCGCCATGGGGCAGACCGGCGCCACGCTGGACGGGCGCGGCGAGGCGGCGTTCTGGAATCCGGCGGGCCTCGCCACGATCGAGCGCGGCGAGCTGGCGCTCAACTCGGCCTCGCTGGCGGCGGGGGCCACGCACGCGCTCACGGTCTACTTCCCCTCGCACCGCTTCGGCGTGCTGGGCGGCGCGGTGTACCTCGTGGACTACGGCGACCTGGAGCGCACCGACTCCGCCAGCAATACCATCGCGCGCATTGCACCCCGCAACATCGAGTTCCTCGCGTCCTACGCCACCGCCTTGACGGGCTCGGTCCTCCTGGGCATCAACTACAAGCTGGTCGAGTTCGTCGTCGACTGTTCCGGTGACTGCAGCAACTTTCCCAACGGGCACGGCGTAACGCACGCCCTGGATGTGGGCGGCCAGTTCGCCGTCGGCCCGGGGGGCGCCCTGCGGGTCGCCGTGGCGGTGCGGAACATCGGCTTCAAGCTGCAGGTGAACAACCGGGACCAGGCCGACGCCCTGCCGGCGCGCCTCGTGGTCGGCGCGGCCTATCGCGTGTTGCTCCCCGGGGCGCCCGGGATCGCTCGGACCGAGCGCCTCGACGTCAAGCTGGCCGCGGACGTCGACAGCCCGTGGGGCAGCTATGGCGACTCTGAAATGCGCCTGGGCATCGACGTCGGCTACCAGCGCTTGCTGCGGCTGCGCGGCGGATACGCCTTCGTGCGGGACGGACTCTCCGGGCCGAGCGTCGGTATGGGCGTGACGAGCGGCTCGATCGGCGTGGACCTGGCGCGCGCCTTCCTCACGGGCTCCGATTTGGTCGCCCAGAACCCGACCTTCTTCTCCTTCCGCGTGGTGTTCTGACGTGCGCGGCGTCATCCGCGCCCTGTTGCTCGCGGCCGGGTTGCTGCCGTGGCGCAGCGGGGCGGGTCAGGTGCCCGATTCGGGCGCGCTCCCCCAGTCGCGCGGCGCCCCGGCGTGGCTGCGGCCTGCGGCTTCACTCGTCCTGCCCGGTGCGGGGCAGCTGCTCGCGCATCAGGACCGCGGGGCGGTGTACCTCGCCGTCGAGCTGTATTCGGTGGCGCGCATCATCCAGCTGACGCACGAGGGCCAACGCGAGGCCAACCGATTCCGCGACCTCGCATTCGACGTCGCGCGCCGGGGCTTCGCCGCGCCGCGGCGCGATACCGTGTTCGAGTACTTCGAGACCATGGAGCGCTTCACCGAGAGCGGCCAGTTCGACCGCGGTACGGGCACCGCGTTCGTTCCGGAGACCGATACGGCGACCTACAACGGCTCGGTATGGCTGCTGGCGCGGCGGACTTTCTGGACCGACCCCGCTGTACCGCCGGATCCGATGTCGCCCGAATACCTGCGCGCGGTGCAGTTCTATGAGCAGCACGCCGTCGGACCGGGGTTCGTGTGGTCGTGGCGCAGTAAGCCGCTCGAGCAGGGCGTCTTCCGGGAAACGATCCGCCGGAGCGATGACGCCTTCCGCACCGCCCAGAACGTGCTCGGCCTGCTGCTCGCGAACCATGTGGTGAGCGCCGTGGACGCGCTCATCTCCAGCCGGCTGTCGGCGGCGGCCGGCCGCCGCACGGCGCTCCATACGATGCTCGGTCCGGTCACGGCGGTCCGGCTGTCCGTGGCGTTCTGAATGCCGTGGGCGCGCTGGCTGCTCATCGCCATCCCCGTGTCCTGGGTGCTCGCCGGGCTCGAGGCGCCGTCGCTCGCCGTATTCATCGCGGCCGGCCTCGCCGTCGTCCCGCTCGCGGCCGAAATGGGCGCCGCGACGGAAGCGCTCGCCGCACGGTGTGGTCCCGCCACGGGCGGCCTGCTCAACGCTACCTGCGGCAACGCCGCGGAGCTGATCGTCGCGATCGTGGCCCTGCGGGCCGGTCTCGTCGACCTGGTGAAGGCGTCTCTCGCCGGGTCGATTCTCGGTAACCTGCTGCTCATTCTCGGGCTCGTCCTGGTGGCGGGCGGCCTGCACCGGCCCATCGTCACCTTCAATCGGGCGGCCGCCGGCACGGCCGGGGCGATGCTGTTGCTCGCGGTCGTCGGGCTCGTGGTGCCCGCGCTGTTCGCACAGGCGCACCCGGCCGCCGCGCCCGAGACCACGCTCCACCTCTCGGAAGCGGTGGCCGTGGTGCTCGGGATCACATACCTCTTGAGCCTGGTGTTCTCGCTCGTCACCCACCGGCAACTGTTCGGCGCCGAGTCGCACGGTCACGCTATGGCGCCGCGCTACCACGCCGGCGTCGCCATCGGGATCCTGTGCGGGGCCACGGCGCTCGTCGCCATCGAGAGCGAGATCCTGGTGCACGCGACCCAGGCCGTCGTGGCGCGGTTCGGCTTGTCGGAGCTGTTTCTCGGCCTCATCGTCATCCCCCTGATCGGCAACGCCGCCGAGCACGCGACCGCGGTGGTCGTGGCCCGCCGGGGCCAGAGCGACCTCGCGCTCCACATCGCGCTGGGCTCGAGCACCCAGGTGGCCCTGTTGGTCGCGCCCGTGGTGGTCGCTGCGGGTGCGATCCTGGGACGGCCCATGAACCTGGTGTTCACCACCTTCGAGGTTGTGGCCATCGGACTCGCGTCGCTGATCGTCACCATCATCGGCTTGGACGGCGAGTCCCATTGGTTCGAGGGAGCCCAGCTCCTGGCCGTGTACGCCCTCATTGCGATCGCGGTGTGGTTCATTTGACACCCGAGCACAGGCGGCCTAAGTTTAGGCCCGCTCGACCCTTACGCGAGGAGGCAGGTGCGGGATCCGCGCCCGACGATTCTCTTCTTTTCGCCGAACGGTCGTTCGGTACCTGACTTTCTGGTGCGCTGGGTCGACGGGAGAGCCCTCACGGTCGTGCCACTCACCGATCCAGGCGAGGTCGAGCAGATGGTGCTCCGCTCGCTGCCCCGGCTGGTCGTGATCGACGCCGAGGGGGGCCCCCAGGGGCTGGAGTTGTGCACGCGCCTCAAGGCCGATTCCTATTCGGCGATCGTGCCGCTGGCCGTGCTCGCCAGCCGCCACGCCACGGAGCGCGTGCAGCAATGGTTCGCTGCCGGCGCGGATGAGGTGATCACGCCGCTGTTCGAGGCGGCGGAGCAGGCCATCCGGCTCGACGGGCTCATGGCGCGCACGGCCCGCGACGTCGCGGTGAATCCATCCACGCGCCTGCCCGGCACCACCGAGATCGAGCGTGAGATACGCGGACGCATGGAGAATGGCGAGCTGTTCGCCGTCTGCTACGCGGATCTGGATCATTTCAAGGAGTACAACGATCGCTACAGCTACAATGACGGCGATCGCGTTATCTATATCCTGTCCCGCATCCTGCACGACGTGGTGAAAGGGATGCTGGCGAAGCGTGGATTCGTGGGGCATATCGGCGGAGACGACTTCATCTTCGTCATCCCGTTCGACGCTATCACGGACGTATGCGGGGAGGTGCTGGAAGTGTTCGACACGCTGATCCCGTACCAGTACAACGAGCAGGACCGGCGGGCGGGGTACTACTTCGGCAAGGACCGCCGCGGTCAACTGCACCGCGTGCCGCTGATGACCCTGTCGATCGGCATCGTCACCAACCAGCACCGCCGCTTCGCCCATCCGGCACAGGTGAGCGAGCTGGCGACCGAAATGAAGAGTTACGCCAAGACTCAGCCGGGGTCGGTGTTCGTCGTCGACCGCCGCCACGACCCCGAGCTCGACGACGGCGGCCCGCGGTAGCGGGACCGGGGGGAGCGTGAACGTCACCTGTCCGTCGTGCGAAACGGTGTACCGCGTGGACCCCGCCAAGGTCCCGCCGGGTGGAGTGCGCGCGCGCTGCGCCGTGTGCAGCAACGTGTTCCCCGTAAGCCCGCACGCTGGGGAGGCCGCCGCTCCGGCGATGAGACCTGCGCCATCCGCGTCGCCTCGACCGCCCGCGCCCTCGGCACCGCACGCGCCCCCGGCGCCCCCGGCGCCCCCGGCGCCCCCAGCTCCGCCAGCGCGCCTAGTGCCCCGGCCGCCTCCTGTGCCCTCCGCGCCGCCCCAGCAGGCCGCGCCCCGTGTGATGGCAGCCCCGCCGCCACCCCGGCCCCAGACGGCGGCTCCGGCTGCGCGACCCGTCAATCCGCCGGCGGGGCCGCTCCGGCCGGCAGCGCCGCCCCTGAAGCCGCCGTCGCCGCCACCTGCGGCGCCGGTGATGCGCCCGGCTGCGCCGCCCGCGGTCGCTCCGGCGGCGCCCTCCACCCCCCCGGCCGCTCCCACTCTGGCGGGCCCGGCGACCCGCTTCCCCCCCCCGGTCACACCGCCGACACAGCCGCCGGTGGCGCCAGCGGCGGGGGCCACGCCCGCGCAGCGCATGACCGGCCCGCTGCGGCCCGTGAATCCGTTCATGGTACAGGACCCGAAACAGAAGGCGCGGCGGCTCGCGCGCGCTTTGGTCTCGGATCTGGTCGTGTACCATCCCGAGAAGCGCCAGCAGGGGCTGCGCGACGGCACGTTGCCCCAGCTCTTCAAGGACGAAATCGACAAGAGCTGGCAGGAGTACGTCGAGCAGGTCGGTCAGGAGGTGGCCAAGAGCACGCCGTTCTGGGCCGAGGCGCTCAACGAAATCCTGGCGGGCGGCAACAAGGTATTTTGAGGCTGGTGCGCGAAAGCGAGTAACCGACCGTGGCCCTATCTGAACGCTTCAACGACTTGCAACGCCGTCTCGTCGAGCTGCGGAGCTTTCTTTGACGTAGAAGGAAAGACACAGCGGCTGGGCGAGCTCGAACACGCCATGGCGGAAGGCGCCATGTGGTCGGACCAGGCACGGGCGCGGCAGGTGGTGGAGGAAGTCAAGACGCTGAAGCGCTGGCTGGAGCCCTACCACGCATTGCACAAACGCGTGGAGGAAGGCCGCGAGCTCAACGAGCTGCTCGAGTCGGAGTCGGGCTTGGACCTCGCCCTGCAGCGCCAGCTCGAGCAGGAAGCCGACGCCATCACGACGCAGCTCGAGACGCTCGAGCTGCAGAACATGCTCCAGAGTCCGGACGACGTCCGCGACGCGCTGCTCACGATCCATCCGGGAGCGGGCGGGACGGAGTCTCAGGACTGGGCCGAGCGGGAGCGGGCGGGACGGAGTCTCAGGACTGGGCCGAGATGCTGATGCGGATGTACACGCGCTGGGCCGAGCGCCACGGCTTCAAGGTCGAGATGCTCGATCTGCTGGAAGGGGAGGAGGCCGGGGTCAAGTCGGCCGAGCTCCAGATCAGCGGTCCGTACGCCTACGGTCTCCTCAAGGCCGAAAAGGGGGTACACCGGCTGGTGCGGATCTCGCCGTTCGACGCCCAGTCGCGCCGCCACACGTCCTTCGCGTCCGTCTTCGTCTACCCGGTCGTGGACGAGGACATCGAGATCGCAATCAACGACGACGACCTGCGGATCGACACGTTCCGGGCGTCGGGGAAGGGCGGCCAGCACGTCAACAAGACCTCCT
>WNGO01002955.1_pt1 | contig 10906 bp, 9 predicted proteins | sample 5400511 | NCBI WGS metagenome assembly WNGO01 (sample SAMN13153380, study PRJNA577476) | soil metagenome | isolation source: 20 cm soil or saprolite under Garry oak tree replicate 2 | place: USA:California | collected 2016-06-15
GCCGTGCGACACGGCCTGACCGAGGAGCCACGGTTCGCTGGTTCCGTGGATGCCGACCTTCCCCCCACCCGGCCACTCGGTCAGCCGCGAATACGCGCTCGTCTCCAGCGCGAAGGCTCCGAGAAACGGATCGTCCGGGACGAAGCGTGCTGTCACGTAGAACTCGCCGAGCGGAGTCTCACGACCGGGCGCTCCGACGGCCACCTTGGCGTAGAGCAACCGCTTGCCACCCCGGAACAGCTCGATCCGCCGGAGACCGCGGTGCACGACGATGCGACTTTGCGTCGGCCTGAGCGTCGCGCTCGCGGCGGGAATCCAGCCGACCGTCCCGTTCGGTCGCATCGGCAGGTTGAGCTTGAACCAGGCGGTCCCGTCGGGCCCGTTCGCCTGACCGACTGCGAGCACGATCTGGAGCCGGTAGTCGGTCCGGAATTGCTGCAGTAGACGGATGACCTTCGCACTTCGGTCCGGACCGGTCCTCACGGCGACACGCGTGGCGACGAGCTCACCCGCGGCGGGATACGAGGCCGGAAGCGCCGGCGCAACCGCCGAGGCCCCGGGGACGAAAGTCGTCGCAAGTACGAGCACGGCGAGCGCACACATCGCGAAGGAGCGCGTCGTCATCATCCGGCTCAATATAGAACGAGGATCAGAGATCCACGCTCCTGGCGGCGCTCGACTAGCGACCGACTGAAAGAATCCGTGCGCGCCAGGCGCCGCTCGGTGCCTGGATCTCGACTTCGTCGCTCACCTTGCGCCCCATGAGCGCGCGGCCGACCGGCGAATCCGGCGACACGCCGCCCACGCTCGAGATCTCGACTTGCATCCGCTCGCCCTGCTCGTCTTCGATCTCGACCTTCGTCCCGACACCGATCGTGTCTCCGTCGACGGCGTTCTCGTCGATGATCACCGATCGCTCGAGGCGGTCGCGTAGCATCGTGATGCGCCGCTCGAGCAGGCCCTGCTCGTTCTTCGCGGCGTGGTATTCGAAGTTCTCCGACAGGTCGCCGAAGCTTCGCGCTGTTGCGATCGCCTGGACTGCTTCGGCCCGGCGTGGGCCCTCCAGCTCCGCGAGCTCGGCCTCGAGCTGCGCCTTCTGGGCCGGGGTCAACGCATCGGACTTATCGCCTGCCACAGCGGGAGCGTAGCTGCCCCAGCGCAGGAATAACTGCTACCTTGATTCAACGAGTGGCAATCGGCCGCTCGGTGAGATGAGCTTCTCGTTCCTCCTTCGGGTGTTTCGAGGTAGGCAAGTCTCGAACCCATAGAAGGAGTCGAACAACTTATGCAGCAATCATTTCGCGAGCTTGGCGTGTCGCCGACTATCGTCGAGGCGCTCGCCGCTCGCTCCATCCACGAGCCTTTCCGGATTCAGGCGCTCGTCCTGCCGGATGCCCTCGCAGGGCTCGACGTGCTCGCAAAATCCCCCACCGGATCCGGGAAGACGCTCGCGTTCGCCCTGCCGATCGTCGAGCGCACTACAACCGCCGACCCCCGTCCGTCTGCACTCGTTCTCGTCCCGACCCGCGAGCTCGCCGCGCAGGTGAGCGCGGAGCTCGAGTCGCTGGTACCGGCGAAGGGCCTCAAGGTCGCCGCCGTCTACGGCGGCGTGCCGCTCAACGCCCAGGCGAAGCGCGCGAAAAACGCGCACGTCCTCGTCGCAACGCCCGGACGCCTGCAGGATCTCGCCGAGCGTCGTCTCGTCGACCTATCGAAGATCCGCATACTCGTCCTCGACGAGGCCGACCGGATGCTCGACATGGGCTTCCAGCCGCAGGTCGACCGCATCGTCCGGCGGCTGCCGCGCAATCGTCAGACCATGTTCTTCTCGGCCACGCTCGACGGCCCGGTCGGCGAGCTGGCCCGGAACTACACGAACAGCCCCTCCCGCTTCGAGGCGGCGTTGGCTGAAGAGCAGGAGCCCGGAGAGATCGAGCACCACTTCGTTCCCGTCACGGCCGACACCAAGGTCGAGACGCTTGTGAAGCACATCAACTCTTCGGACGGACTGACTCTGGTCTTCGTCCGGACGAAGCGTGGCGCCGACAAGCTCGTGCAGAAGCTCGCCCGTCACGACGTGCGGGCCGTCGCGATGCACGGGGACATGTCACAGGGAGCACGCGAGCGCGCGCTCGCACGTTTCGAAAGCGGCAAGGTGACGACGCTCGTCGCCACCGACGTCGCAGCGCGCGGCCTGGATCTGGACGACATCACGCACGTGATCAACTTCGATCCGCCTGGCGAGGACAAGGACTACGTGCACCGCACCGGCCGCACCGGCCGTGCCGGGCGGAGCGGCAAGGCGATCACTTTCGTCCTGCCGGAGCAGCAGGCAGAGACGAGTCACGTCGCGCGCCGGCTCGGCCACCGCGCCCAGTTCGAGGAAGCTGGTCTCCAGTCGGCGCGGGCGAAGCTCATGTACACGAGCCGCCGCGGCCGGCGCTCGAAGTGGTAGCCCGCTAGAGGATCTGTCAGACCGTCGCGAGCCCGCGCGCTTTGCGGGACGAGGCGGTCTGCCGCTTCTGGCCCGACAGCTGCACCTTCCGCAGACGTACGAAGCCGGGCGTGACTTCGACACATTCGTCGTCGCCGAGGAACTCGAGCGCCTGTTCCAGCGAGAGCAGGCGCGGCGGGATGAGCCTGACGAGCTCGTCCGCAGTCGACGAGCGCATGTTGGTGAGCTTCTTCTCCTTGGTGGCGTTGACGTCGAGATCCTCGGCGCGCGCGTTCTCTCCCACGACCATGCCCTCGTAGACGTCGGTGCCGGGCGCGATGAACAACTGTCCGCGTTCCTGCAGGTTGAGCAGGGCGAACGCGGTGGCAGGGCCGCGGCGATCGGCGACAAGGCTGCCGGTCGGCCGCATGCGCAGCTCGCCGTGCCAGGGCTCGTAGGCGTGGAAGACGTGATGGAGGATGCCCGTGCCTCGCGTCTCCGTCAGGAACTCGGTTCGAAACCCGATCAGGCCTCTCGCGGGAACGACGTACTCCATGCGCACCCACCCCGTGCCGTGGTTGACCATCTGCTCGAGGCGCCCCTTGCGGAGTGCGAGTAGCTGTGTGATCACGCCCACGTAGTCCTCCGGTGCGTCGATGGCGAGCCGTTCCATCGGCTCGTGCAGCTTCCCGTCCACCTCTCGCGTGACGACCTGGGGCTTGCCGACCGTCAGCTCGAAGCCTTCGCGGCGCATCAGCTCGACGAGGATCGCAAGCTGCAGCTCGCCGCGGCCCTGCACCTCCCACGCGTCGGGTCGCTCCGTCGGTAGCACGCGGAGCGAGACGTTCCCGACGAGCTCTTGCTCGAGCCGCGCGAGCACCATGCTGGCGGTGAGTCGCGTTCCGTCGAGGCCGGCCAGCGGCGAGGTGTTGACGCCGATCGTCATCGCGAGGCTCGGCTCGTCCACACCGATGACCGGCAGCGGGCGCGGATCGTCCGGATCGGCAAGCGTCTCGCCGATCGTCACCTCCGGGATGCCGGCGACCGCGATCAGCTCGCCGGGACCGGCCTCCTCGGCCTCGACGCGGTCGAGCGCTTCGGTCACGTAGAGCTCGGTGACCTTCACGCGTGTGATCTCTCCGTCGGCGCGGCACCACGCAACCTGCTGGCCCTTCCGAATCGTCCCTTCGCGGATGCGGCAAAGCGCGAGCCGTCCGAGATATGGAGAGGCATCGAGGTTCGTGACGTGCGCCTGCAGCGGGTGCCCTTCCTCGTAGGAGGGCGCTGGAATTCGTTCGAGCAGCACGTCGAAGAGCGGGTCGAGGTCCTCGGCGAGGTCGTCGGGCTCGAGCCCGGCACGGCCCGCACGAGCGTTGGCGTAGACGATCGGAAACTCGATCTGGCTCTCGTCGGCATCGAGATCGAGGAAGAGCTCGTACACCTCGTTGACGACCTCCTCGATGCGCGCGTCGGGCCGGTCGACCTTGTTGACGACGAGAATCACAGGCAGCCGCGACTCGAGCGCTTTGCGCAGCACGAACCTCGTTTGCGGAAGTGGCCCTTCGCTTGCGTCGACCAGCAGCAAGACACCGTCGACCATCGTGAGCGCGCGCTCGACCTCGCCGCCGAAGTCCGCGTGACCTGGCGTGTCGACGATGTTGATCTTGACGCCGCTACGGCGGACGGCCGTGTTCTTGGCGAGGATCGTGATCCCCTTCTCGCGCTCGAGGTCCATCGAGTCGAGAACGCGCTCGGCGACCTCCTGATTCGCCCGAAAGGAACCCGACTGCCACAACATCGCGTCCACGAGCGTCGTCTTGCCGTGATCGACGTGGGCGACGATCGCAATATCCCGAATGTCCTTGCGAAGCGGCATTCGACGAGGGTAGCGGCACGGACCGCCGCCACTGTGGATTTCGGCGCTATCCTGTGTCTTGACTGGAGCGAGCATCTGCGCGCGCCCCTTGAGGAGGATGATTCCATGACGGCAGACGCTCGATCGGCGCAGCGTGTCGAAGGAGGTCGGATGAACGGCGACATGCTGTGGTTCAACAACGAGAAGGGTCACGGTTTCATCGAGACGGCAGCAGGAGATCGCCTGCGCGTCGAGGGGCCCGATTTCAGAAACGGTCCTCCGCAAGGGCGGGTCGCGGGGATGGCCGTCACGTTTCGGGTCGTCGGTGACGGCGACGCGGCACGAGCGGAGGACGTCGTCTTTCTGGACGATGCCGCGCCCCGGCGGGCACGCATCCGCCGCAGCGCCGGCCGCTGAACGCACCAGCCGCGTGACGAACTCGTCACGGTTGCGTACCCGTGCCTGGCACCGGTACGTCCGCGTGACTAGCAGCGCATTCGTGCCTTTCGTCGCTCTTCGGTGATCGTTGCGTACCCGTGCCTGGCACGGGTACGCGTCGGAAACCGCTACGCCTCCAGGCACAGCCGCGTCGATGAACGCCTACGGCAGCCGGGGCGACCAGAGCGTGGACAGAAGCCCCGCTGCGACCAGCAACAGTGCAGCGACCGCCAGGAACACATACGTGATCTCGCTGCGGCCCGGCTTGCGTCCGAGGCTCGAGCCGAGCTTCGAGTACGCCGACTGCAGCGACTTCGCGCTTTGTGCCGCGAAGAATTGACCGCCTGTGCGGACGGCGATCGCCTCGAGCGTCTGGGGATCCGGCGGGACCGGCACCCGCCGTCCACTGAACGGGCCGTTGCCGCCGTCGAAAGTGAGCGTGCCGTTCGGAGTGCCGAGCGCGACGGTGTAGACGGGAATCCCTGCCGCCTTCGCGAGATCGGCTCCCGCGGTGGGCTCGAGCTGGCCGCGAGTCTGCGCGCCGTCAGACAGAAACAGGATCGAGACAAGCCCGTGCGTCGGCGTGTCGGGCGCTGCGGTCGTGATCGAGGCGAGGTTGCCATTGTCCGCCGTTACCGCCTCTTGCCCGAGCTTCACGGCGGCGGCGAGAGCGTCGCCGATGGCAGTGCCGCCGAAGCTGGGGAACCATTCGATCGTCTGCAGGGACTTCCGGACGAGATCGTGATTCGTCGTCGGCGGCGTCGCCACCGCGGGATCGCCCGCAAAGGCGATCAGTCCGACCTGAAGCCGATCGGGAACACGGTCGAGGAAAGTGCGGACCGCCGCGGTCGCAGCGCCGATCCGACTCGGCTTCACGTCCTTCGCTTCCATCGACCGCGACACGTCGACGACGAGGATCACAGTTGCACGGTCGCGCGCCACGAGGGTCTTGTGTTGCGGACGAGCCATTCCTATGCAGAGTGCGGCGAGTGCGAGGAGGAAGAGAGCGAGCGGCACGAATCGCCGCCGGTAGCCTCCGCCGATCACGCCGGCCAGCACCTCGAGATTCGTGAACCGGATCGCGTAACGCATGCGCCGGCGCTCGGAGAGCATGTAGAGGAGGACCGCCAGCGGCACCACGAGGAGTGTCAAGAGGAGCAGAGGCTGCTCGAACGTCACGAGCCACCTCCGCACACCGCGCCAACCTGCACGACGGCTCGAAGGCCCTGCAGCACCGCCGTGGAACGCACGGTCGCTCGGACGCGCCGTCCCCGAATGGTCCGCGTCGCGCTCACGCCCTGGATCAGCGCTTGCGACGGTGCCGCCTGTGTGTAGAAGGCGACCGCGTGCCAGGCCGAGATCAGGTGCTCACTCCGACCACATTCGACGAAGGCCCGCACGAGTCCGGCGCGGAGGCGGGCGGTGCGAACCCTGGTGATCGTCGGCTCCCCCGGCTGGAACGCGGCCAGCACCCTGCGCGGCACCGGCCCAGAGCCGCCGCCCGACGACGGCAGGCAACCGAGATGTGGGCGGAAGCTCGGCCCTTGTGGCGCGTTCCCGGAGTAGGTACCCCGAAACAACGCCGAGCGTGACGTCGTCACGCCCGGGTTGACCGGGCTGCCGAGCTTGCCGAGGAAGGCGATGTCGATAGCACGGTCGGTCAGCTCCGCATCCAGTCCGCCGATCACGTAACCGCGAGGGCACGAGAGCTGGAAGTCAACGCGTGGCCGCGGAGTCGTCAGCGCCGCGGGCACGACGACCCACGGCCCGGCGACGCGAACGCACACAGGCAATCCACGGCACTCGTTCGTCGCATCCGCCGGCGCTGCGCCCATTCCGGCGACCGCCGCCAGGAGAGCCGCCGCGAGGAAGAATCGCCTCACGGCACCCTCCTGAACCACGCCGCCGACAGTGCTCCGCCGAACAGCAGGAAGGCCGCCGAGCCTCCCGCGAACAGGTCGGTGATCTCACGTTTCTCGTGGCGGTGACCCAGACGTGAGCCGAGCTTCTCGTAGATCTGCCGCAGACGCGTTGCGTCCGGCGCGGTGAAGAACTGCCCGCCGGTGGCACTTGCGACGGTGCGAAGAGTCTCCGGGCTCGGCGGCACCCGCAGCTGCGCGTGATACCCACCCGCAACGGGAACGTTCACGATGCCGTCCGGGGTGCCGACGACGACCGTGTAGACGGGGATGTGCTGGGACCTCGCCTGTGCAGCCGCGACGGCGGGCGTCGTGCGGCCGCTCATCTGAGCGCCGTCCGAGATGACGAGCATGGCGGTCGGCGGAATCCGTCCATCGCCGGTTCGCTCGGCATGCGCAAGGCGTGTCCCGAGCGCCACGGCGTCACCAAGCGCCGTCCCTTGTCCCGGCTTGAGCGAGTTCAGCGCACTGCGCACCAAGCCACGATCCTCCGTCGGAGCGACCGCCACATAGGCGCGGCCCGCAAACCCGATCACGCCGACCCGGAACTTCTTGGGCATCCCGTCGACAAAAGCCTCCGCTGCGCTTCTCGCAGCTGCCAGCCTGGACGGCCGGACGTCTTGCGAGCTCATCGACAACGAGGAGTCGATCGCGATCAACACGGTCGCCTCCTCTCGTTGGACGCTCACGCTCGCACGCGGCCGCGCAACGCCCACGACCATCGCGGCGAGCGCAACGAGAAAGAGGGCGAGGGGTAAGTGCCGGCGCCAGCCTGGAGTCGTGCTGACGAGGTTCGGCAGGAGAGCGGGCGTACCGAAGCGGGCCGCGTAGCTCTGTCGGCGCCTTTCGCGAAAGACGTAGAGCCCCACGAGCACCGGTACGAGCACGAGGCCGATCAGTGCGAGCGGAGACTGAAAGCTCATCGGCGTGCGCCTCGTCGTAAGAAGACGGCAAACGAGCGGAGCCAGTCCCCTGCGGTCGTCAGCACGACATGACGCGCTCCTGCCGCTGCGAGGGCGCGTGCCAGCTCGGCACGCTCCGCCGCCGCCGCCGCCGCGAAGCGAGCCCGCAGGCGCTCATTGCGCGTGTCGGCGCGCAACTGCCTCCCCGTCTCAGGATCGACCAGCCAGAGAACCCCCGCGTTCGGCAACTCCTGCTCGCGCGGGTCCCGGATCTCCACGGCGATTACGTCGTGCCTGCTCGAAAGTTCGAGCAGCGGACGGCGCCAGTCGAGCGGTCCGCGAAAGTCGCTGACCACGACGACCGCGGAGCGTTGCCGGGCAAGCGACGCAGTCCGATGCAGCGCTTCTCCGAGCGATGTTGCGCCGGCGTTCTCCAGGCCCGGCTCGTCACGCAGGGTCGAAAGGAGCCCGAGCAGCCCGACCCGTCCTTGCCTGGGCGGAAGGGACCGTGGCCGGTCGTCGCCGAACGTCACGAGCCCGAGCCGGTTGCCGCGTCTCGTCGCGACGTTCCCGACTGCAATTGCGACGCCCTCGGCAACGTCGGCCTTTCGGCGGTCGGCGGTGCCGAAGTGCATCGACGCCGACGTGTCCAGCACGAGCCACGTCACGAGCACCCGCTCCGCAAGATGCACGCGAACGTGCGGGACGCTGGTGCGCGCGGTGACGTTCCAGTCGATGCGCCGCACGTCGTCGTCACCCGGAACATAAGGACGCACCTGCGCGAGCTCGGTTCCATCGCCGAGGAGCGCCGAGCGATAATCGCCCGCGAGCAGCCCCTGCATCTTGCGTCCGATGGTGACGTCGAGCGCGCGCAACAGCGCGTCCGGCAGCGGCCCCGGCCCCGGCCGCGCGGGTGTCGGCTCGGAGTGGAGGACGTGGGTCATCGGCCTGTTTCTGGCCGATGAGCGGGGGAAGGGGGGTAAGGGGAAACCGGGAGGTTTCCCCTCTTGTTCTCCTCGGCGCACGCGGTGATCTCAGCGGCGCGGGGGCTGAGGCGATCCCTAAAGAAGGGAGCTCGTGAGGGAAACATTGTTTCCCTCACGGGAGCAAGCCGAAGGCGAGCGACGGTCATGCCGCCGGGAAGGAGGCGAGGTCTGTCTTGGGTACAGGAACGGCGGCCAGCACCTTCTCCAGGATCGCGTCTGCGGTGACCTCCTCGGCAAGCGCCTGATACGTGAGGACGAGCCGATGGCGCAACGCGTCCTTCGCGAGCGCCTGCAGGTCATCGGCGAGCACGTAGTCCCGGCCCCGCACAAGTGCAAGTGCGCGGGATGCCTGCACGAGGCTGATCGGACCACGCGGGCTCGCACCGAACGCGATGAAGTCCTTCAGATCGCCGACACCGTGAGCCGCCGGCTCCCGTGTCACGGTCGCGATGCCGACCGCATAGCTGACGAGCGCCGGATCGACGTAGACGTCGAACACCGCCTGCTGTAGCGACTGCAGATCCTCGAGCGAGAGCGCCTGCCGCAGCTCGGGCGCCGCGACCAGCTGGCGCTGGACGATCGTGAGCTCCTCGTCGTGCTTGGGGTAGTCGATCAGCACCTTCAGCATGAAGCGATCGATCTGCGCCTCGGGCAGCGGATACGTTCCCTCGGACTCGATCGGGTTCTGCGTCGCCATCACGAGGAAGGGATCCGGAACCGGATAGCTCGTGTGCCCGATCGTGACCTGGCGCTCCTGCATCACCTCGAGCAGGGCCGACTGCACCTTCGCCGGGGCCCGGTTGATCTCGTCGGCCAGCAGGAAATTGCAGAAGACGGGACCGAGCTCCGTCTCGAAGGCGCCCTCGCCGGGCCGATAGATACGGGTGCCGACGAGATCCGAAGGGACCAGGTCCGGCGTGAACTGGACCCGGGAGAACGACCCTCCGAGGACTCCGGCGGTCGTCTTGATCGTGAGGGTCTTGGCGAGCCCCGGCACCCCCTCGATCAGAAGGTGGCCCTGGGCAAGCAGGCAGACGAGGACGCGCTCGAGCATGTCGTCCTGACCCGCGATCACCTGCCGGATCTCGAAGAGCGCCTGCTCGAGGCGATCCTTGGCCTCCGTCGGCGAGGGCACGGGCAGGTCGGTGTGCGGCTCGGTCACGTCCTCTCCCTCCTTTTCTTGTCCAGAGTCTTATACGAGAGCAGGCGAACCTAAGTTTCTCCTGAGAGCGTACGGATCTTCGCCTGGACAAAGGCGGCTCGAAGTGCATAGCCTTTACCCATGACGAAGTTCCTGATCGAACGAAAGTTCCACGTCGGCGAAGCCGACATGCCGGAGGTCAGCCGCCGGTCGAAGAGGATCGCGATCGATAGCTACCCGGAGATCACCTGGCTGCACAGCCACGTGGTCGTCGACAGCGCAGGCACTGTGAAGACCTATTGCATCTACGAAGCGCCGACCGAGGAAGTCGTCCGCGCCCATGCGGACGAGCTCGGTCTCCACGATGTCGAAGGGGTCTACGAGGTCGCGGGCGACGTCACACCGGACGACTTCCCGCTCGACTAGTTCTCCTCGGCGAGCTGGGGGCTCGTACGCCCCAGCAGCTGGGCGTCGGCGACGTGAGCGACCATGAGCACGGCGACGGCCTGACGCTGAGTGACCTTGTGTCGGAGCTCCGGATCACGGTCGCCGATGAGATCCAGCGCCTGCTGATAGAAGGCGACCGCCTCCTCCTTCGCCCAGCCGCGCCCGGCCTGGTCACCTGCAATGACGAAATAGTCGCCGGCCCGGCGATTCTCCCCGGCTTCCCGCCAGTGTTGTGCCAATGCGGACGAGGCCGCAGGAATCTCCGACGTCGTCTCTTCCAGAAACGCCGCAACTTGCTCGTGTCGCTTGCGCCGCTGTGGGCGCGGGAGGGTTGCATACGCAGCGTCGCGGATCAGGTCGTGCTTGAAGCTGAACTGTTGGTCTCCGCGCAGTCTGGAGACCGATTCACGCCGGATGAGGTCTCGCCCCTCGAGCGAGTCGAGTAGCTCGGCGAGGTCGAGCTCTCCCGAGGACATTCGCTCCAGCGCGCCCGTCCAGAAGACCTTTCCGACAACCGCAGCATCGAGCAACACAGCGCGCTCGCCGGGTGGAAGCGCGTCGAGACGAGCCGACACGATGCCGCGGATGGTCGTCGGCAGCTCACCGGTGGACGCGGTCGCGTCTTCGGCCACCGACGCCGCCAGCTCCTCGATGAAGAGGGGATTGCCTTCCCCGATGAGTCCGATCTCGGCCGAATCGTGCTTTGGCTTTCGCATATGGAGCAGGACCTCGGCCGCCAGCTCCTTCGCGTGCTCTTTGCCGAGTGGTTCGACAGGCAGGGCCG
>WNGO01003250.1_pt1 | contig 10903 bp, 6 predicted proteins | sample 5400511 | NCBI WGS metagenome assembly WNGO01 (sample SAMN13153380, study PRJNA577476) | soil metagenome | isolation source: 20 cm soil or saprolite under Garry oak tree replicate 2 | place: USA:California | collected 2016-06-15
CCGCGTGCTGCCTGCGAATCTTTTCGGCGGCGGCTTGCAACGTACGGTCGTTGCGGGCGCACATCGCGACGCGGCAGCCTTCGGCGGCGAACGCCTCGGCTGTCGCTAAGCCAATCCCTTGGCTGGACGCTGCTACCAGGGCTACACGACCTTTGATCCCCAGATCCATGGTGGAGTGAATTCGGCATTATAAATGGTCGCAGGAAAAGCTTGAACCACAGAGGGCACCCCTCGACTTCGCTCAGGGCAGGCAGAGGTTCACAGAGGCTTGGCTTGCAGCGCTCGAATCACACCATTAGTCTTGTAGTCTTGACGTCAGAGGAATCTATGAAACAGCGCAAACGTCGTCCTGAAACCGCCGCGGTGCGCGGCGCGTCGGAGATGCAGAAGAAGAATGGACCGGTTGCACCAGAGATCTATCAGACTTCGACGTTTGAGGTCACCGACAACGAAGAACAGATCCGCGTGACCACGACAGACCGCTACTACACGCGCTGGGGAAATCCGACGATCACGCTCGCCGAGCAGACCGTGGCAGCGCTGGAAGGTACAGAGGCTGCGCTGGTGTTTGCATCCGGAATGGGAGCGATCACAACCACGATTCTTTCTCTGCTCAAAGCAGGGGATCACATTGTCGCGCAGCGCGACCTTTATGGCGGCGTCACGAAGTTCTTCTCGGGATGGCTGCCGACGAATCCTGCCTTGCGCATTGTCGACGCGAAGAAGATGGCGGCGCTCGCCAGGCAGCACAGGCTGATCAGCATGATCGACAGCACGTTTGGCACGCCGATCAATCAGCATCCCGCAGAATACGGAATCGACCTCGTGATGCATTCTGGCACGAAATATCTGAGCGGACATGCGGACCTGACTTGCGGGGTGATCAGCGGGCGGCGCGACTTGATCGAGCAAGTCGGCGAGACGCGAAAAACTTTGGGGAACTGCATGGATCCGCACGCGGCGTGGCTGCTGATCCGCGGATTAAAGACGCTGGCGGTGCGCGTGGCGCGGCAGAACGAGAACGCGCTGCGCGTGGCGGAATTCCTGGAACAGCACGCGAAGGTACGGCGCGTGCATTATCCGTTTCTGAAGAGCCATCCGCAATACGCGATTGCCCGCGAGCAAATGTCGGGGGGGAGCGGAATGGTCACGTTTGAGGTCGATGGCACAGGAGAGGATGCGCGGCGAGTTAGCGAGGCGATGAAACTGTTCACGCTGGCAACGAGTTTGGGTGGAGTCGAGTCGCTGGTCTCGATCCCGGTGCTGACATCACATGCGATGATCTCTGCCGAGCAGCGCGCGCAGATGGGCGTGACAGAGCAGATGGTTCGCCTGTCGGTAGGAATCGAAGCCGTAGAAGATCAGATCGAGGATCTGGAGCGGGCGCTGGAAGCGATAAGTAGCCGAGTCGGCGCTTCTGTGGGTTCGAGTTCCCGTTCGTAGGGCGTTGACGTTTTATTTCAAAAAAATCTTTCGGGCGACTTTCCCGAAATGGGACTGGCAGGCGAGTGATGTGGGTACCCCCTCCCCCTGGATCCTTCCCATCAAGGAGTTAGCGGAAACTGCGGAGGTAATCTATGGGGCACAATCACTTGCGGGCAAAATCTTGATGTCAAAGAACTTAGGAGCGGGCAGCCGCGATCCGCATTCCGAAATTGGAGGAGATGCGTTGTTCGCTGCACCGTCTCGGCCTCGACCATGATGGCGCAAGCACCCTGTGGACCGCAAGGTCAGATGTCACATGGGGCTGTGGAAAAAGTCGATTTTCGAAGAGTAGGGATCCTTCGACTGCGCAAGTGCTTCACTACGTTTCGCACTTGCTTCGCTCAGGATGACAGAATTTGGGGCAGGTAATGCCAAGGCCCAAAATGAGTGGACCCGGCCTCTGGCGAGGCCGGGTTTGGTTTTCACTATCCTGCCGACTAGAAGATAATTTTCGCACCGAGCTGCAGAGTGCGAGCCCGGTGTGCTCCGGACGGCGTGAGGAAGTTGCCCGAAACCAGATCGTTGTCTACGCCACTCCATTGGGTGTGGTTGAAGACATTGAACGCCTCGGCGCGAAATTCAAATCCAGCTGTTTCTGTGAACTTGAAATGCTTGAAAAGAGCCATGTCGAAATTCGTAGTCCTCGGGTTGCGCAAGCTGTTACGACCGGAGTTCCCGAAGGTGAGCCCCGTGGGATTTGCATAGGCCGCTGGATTGTACAGAAAGGGAGGAGCGCCATTACCTCCGCTTGAGGGGACGCTCTTCCTGGGATCTCCGACCAGATCCGCGTACGTACCCGGACCTGATCCGTTGGAGACGCCGGCGTTGTCGGAGAAATTGCTATCGATGACACTGAAAGGCGTGCCAGTTTGAGTCTGCCAAATTCCCGACAATTGCCACCCGCCGGCGATCTTATTTGCTAGACCCGGCGCACGGAAGAAGGGCAAGTCGTAGATATAGCTGAGTGCGAAGTTGTGGCGGACGTCAAAATCAGAACTTGCTCGCGCTAACCTCAAGTTGTAAGAATCAACTGTGCTCGGCGTGTTGAAGGCCCCGCCACTAGACGCATCATCGATGGCATGACTATAGGTGTAAGCAATACTCAACTGGACAGGGGCCATGGTGCGCTTAGCCGATACCTGCAACGCGTTGTAGCTGGAACTCGCCGCAAATTGCAGGAAGTTGATGTTACCGATCCCCAAGTAGGGCCGGACTGGGTTTGGGTCGCTGCCGCAAGCAATGTTGAGGTGCAGAAGCGCGTCACCGGTGATCGGAACGCCGCCAGGAGTCGTCAAATTGCTGCAATCGTCTGGTCCAATGGGCTCTCCTGGTTGGTACGGGTTGGGCCCGATCAGATCATGAACTTGGTTCAAATCAAATCTGCGCCCTAGGTGCGTGCCCTTGCTCCCCACGTAGGCAACGCTGGCGACGATGTGTTGCGGCAATTCATGCTGAACGTTCACGTTGTACTGCTGCACATAGGGCCAGCGGGCTTTGGTGGAAATCGAATTGAACCCCAGCGGGAAGGCTACGACGGCGCCTCCGGCTCCCCCGATGCTGCTGTAGCCCGAAATGTTGGGTTGTGAAGGGTTGAGCACGAGCGGCGGTGTCGCTTCGAGCGCTTCGACATTCTGCTCGTTGCCGTTGCCATGCTCGAAGAAGATTCCGTATCCGCCCCGCACGGCCCACTTGCCATTCCCGAGAGGATCCCAGGCAAAACCGAAACGAGGCGCGGGGTTGAACAGGTGCCCAGAAACGCATCCGATCGGCACTCCCGCACCACCGCAGTGTACCTGTCCGTTGTAGGCACGCGGGTCATTGATACTGAGCGATTCTCCTGTGCCGGGATCGACCAACGAACCGTCATTTCCGATTTGGGGAGCCTGGGCAACGTCGTATGCCGACGGTTGGAAGTTGTAAGTCTGGTTGTATCTCTCGCGATAGGTGCCGAACAAGCTGACGCGCACACCCAGATTCAAGGTCAGGTGCGGAGTGATGTGCCAATCATCCTGGAAGTAAGGCTCGACAATCTTATAGCGGAAATAATATTTGGGATTGAAGTTGACTTGCTGAAACTGACTGATGTTACCTAGCAAAAGGTCAGCGAAAGAGTTCCCTGAGCTGACATTCGAATTACTTGCATCGAAAGTCAGAAACCCTTGCTGAGAGCCAAAGCTGTTCTGCTCGTTCTTCTGCGCAAAGACAACGTACGCCCCAAACTGCAGGTTGTGAGTTCCAATGAGCTTGCTGACATTATCGCGCAAAGTGTACGTGGGGTTAGCATTGTTCCACGGGATGAAGCCGTTGTCCTCCTCGAGGGTTCCATAGGCGCTATTGCCCGTAATTTGGAAACCAGGGAGCTTATTCCCGAAGTTGGGAAAAATTCCGGTCATGGTCATGCTGCTGGGACGAGGTACAGCTCCTGGGCCGGTATTATTGAGGAAAATGTGATCGCCGGTGTAGCTGAAGACAAACTCATTGAGCAAAGTGGGTGATGCGGTAGCCGTCAGGCGGAACACGGTGCTGGTGCCGGGCCCCTTGAATTGGGTTTGAATTGTGGGAAAGCTGCAGCCATCAGGACAGCTCCATAGGGTCGTCGGAGTTGTTGTATCCCATGAGTCGTGGATATAGCGAAACATGGCTCGAAGCTTGGGACTGATGTTGTGGTCGATGCGAACCAGTTCCTCGCGCCAGTTGGTTTTGTTGGCGGGGGAAGCGTTATAGCAACCGACAAAGGGAGCACCCCCACAAACACCGACGTCTGCATTGGATTGGGGGATCTGAGCCAAGATTGCTTCGGCGTTGGGGTCAATCGGCACTGCCGTGGGATCGGGGACATTAGGACAGTCCGGTCCGGGGCATACATCACTGAAATCCGCAAATCCGGGGTTGGTCAGACCGCGCTCCGCGTTGGAGGGCACAGGCACGTGGAACACCTGTCCTGGGACCAGATCCTTACGCCATTCCTCCGAGAAGAAGAAGAATGTCTTGTCGCCATTCTTGTTATAGCCCGGAAATACGACCGGGCCGCCGATGGTGTACCCGAAATCGTGTTTTTTGAACGTAGGCACCGGGCCGACCGGATCGAAGAAGTTGCGGGCATTGAAGGCGTCGTTGCGGCCGAAATAAAAAACATCGCCGTGGAGCGACTTGGTGCCCGACTTGGTTTCGACCTCAACGGTACCGGAACCGTTACGGCCGTATTGCGCGCCGTAGTTGGAAGTCAGCACCTTAAATTCGGCGATGGCATCGAGATTGGGATAGACGTTCAGGGTGGCGTTACTACCATTGTCCATGTTGTCGCCACCGTCGATTTCCCAATTGTTGTATTCCGTCCGGCCGCCATTCATGCTGTAGGCTACATTGCCGTATACGCCGACTGTGCCTTCATCCTGCCCCGTTTGACTTACAACCCCCGGCACCAACGTGACCAACTGGGTAAAGTTGCGTCCATTCAATTGCAACTGGCTGATCTGGGTGCCAGTGATCGTGCCAGACAGGTCGGACGATTGGGTTTCTACCTGGGCAACGGCGGAACCTTCGACCACCACTTCCGTACTGGCAGCGCCCACCTGAAGGGAGACGTCAACGCGAGCCTTCTCGGCCACATCGAGTTTGACGGCTCTAGCTTCGAATTTTTTGAACCCGGGAGCGGTGACAACCACGTTGTAAGTCCCAGCGGGTAGACCGGATTGGTTGTATTCGCCGGTGGAGTTTGTGGTCATCTGGCGAGTAATTCCATGCTCGGGATTGGCGATCGTGACGCTGGCGCCGGAAACGGCAGCTCCAGTGGCATCCGTCACAGTCCCGGTGATCGATCCGGTGGTCTGAGCCCACCCAGCGACGCAAAACAATAGGACCAGCGATATCCCTAACACCACACGAGAAAATCTCATAGTGAATACTCCCCATTTGGCGCAGCCTTCGGTCTGCGCTGGTTCGGTCGGCTTTGCCGTAGTTTCGAGCTCGATGGCTCGATTCCTTTTTCGCACACTAGTTCCCGCGCGGATGGAGACCCGGAACGGGGTTATTAAAACGTATGAATAGTGCGTTTATGGGGCATCCACTGTCAAGAAAAAACGACGCGCGAGGTGGGGTGAAAAGCAACAATCCATGTGCGAGAACGTTTCCGGTCGCAATTTTCCGCGGCACGCGTAAGCCGTTCAATTTCGCTTGTGCGGAGGCGGGACGCCGGCGTTAGGTCGAACCTTGGGCCGCTAGCGGCATGTCATGACAGCCTTCGTGTCGACTCGCGAACGACCAACTCAGGAGTGACTTTGCGGTGGCTGGGAGGCGCCTCTCGCTTTTCCAGAACGGCGTTAATCCCGTCGAGCACTACGCCGACCGCAGAGGCGCCCATGGTTTCCATGGGCTGGCGCACCGTCGTGAGCGATGGCGTGTAGATCGCCGAGGTGGCCACATCGTCGAAGCCGATGACCGAGCATTGTTCCGGCACGCGTATCCCGGCACGGCTGAGCGCGCGAATCGCGCCGAACGCGCTCATGTCGTCGAAAGCCAGCATGGCAGTGAACGAACGCTTCTGGCGAAGCAACTCCTCGGTGAGTTTGTAGCCGGATTCGAAACTGGAAATCGGATCGCTGGATTCGGGCATGTCGACGATCAGGCGCGCATCGAGTTCAAGGCCGGATTCCTTGGCGAAGTTACGAATCCCGCGCCAGCGGGGCGAGCTGTCGATGAGCCCCTTCGGACCACGAATGATTGCGATCTTGCGATGTCCCAGGGAATGCAGATGCTCAAGCGCGAGATGTCCGCCGACCTCGTTATCGACGATGACCGAACTGATGGAATCCGTTTTCAGTTCGCAGCCGATCATCGCGGTGGGGATGCTGCTCTTTTCGAGATCGGCGAGAAGGTTGATGTCGAGGAACACCCAGTTGGCGATGACGATCAGGGCTTCAATGCGGCGGTCGAGCAGCATTTCCAGATAACGTTCGAAGCGGCTGCCTTCGTTGTGCACGTCGGTGAGAATGGGAAGATACGACGCCTGGTAGAGAGTGTTCTCAATGCCGCGGAGGATCATTGTGCAGAACGGGTCGGTCATGTCGAAGACCATGACGCCGACGGTGTGGCTGCGCTTGCTGCGCAGCGAGCGGGCAAACTGGTTGGGACGGTATCCGAGCTTCTCCGCGGCGCGCTCGATTTTTTTCTTGGTGGCGGGCGGGATGTAGCGGGCCAGCGGCGCGTTGTTCAGAACAATGGACACGGTGGTCGAAGAGAATCCGCTTTCCTTCGCCACATCTCGAATCGTCACCATGACTCAGGGCTTCTCAGTTCTTAGTTCAGAGTTTCGGTCGCGACCGCCTTGAGCGGTGAGCAATGAGCGAACCGTGGGTTGCTCACAGGTCACTGCTCATTGCTCGCGCTGCTCACGACTCTCGCCTACGGGTACGTTCCTCGAAAATCACGGACCGCGTCGCTTGAATTTCAAGCGATCGCTGGCGGACACTACAGCAGAGAGTTATGCGAGTGTCAAGCACACGGATCACATCGATCGGTTACGTTTTGCTTTTTGCGTTGGCAGGTACCGTCGCGGATGGTGCGGGGCAGACCCGATCCGGAGGCGCGCCGAACAGGCGATCTGCAGACTCTAAAGCGGTGGATCCAGCAGTACTTTTTCAGCGTGGGGAGGAGGCCCTTAGGGAAAACAGGTTAGCAGCAGCCGCAGGGGATTTTCGCCAGGTCCTGCAGGTGGATCCGAAAGCCGGACCGGCCTATGCGAATCTTGGGGTCGTGTACATGCGGGGCAAACAGTGGGCTAAGGCTCTGCAGGCGCTGAATAAGGCGGAAGAGCTGATGCCGAATGCACCGGGGATCCGGCTGAACATCGGGCTTGCCTATTACCGGCAGAATGAGTTTCTGAAAGCGATCCCGCCTTTCGAATCGGTAGTGCGGGAGCAACCTGAGGCGGTACAGCCGAGATATCTGCTAGGGCTGTGCTACTTTTTCGCCGAGCGTTGGAAGGATGCCGCGGCCACTTTAGAGCCTTTATGGGGGCAGGAATCGGAGAATTTGCCGTACCTGTACGTGCTGGCCAATGCAGCGCACCGGGCGGGCCACGCGGAATGGGACGACCGCGCGACGGGGCAACTGCTGAAAATCGGTAATGACTCAGCCGAGTACCATCTCTTCGCCGGAAAATATCATCTCAATCGCGAGGAATATGACATGGCGATTGCGGAGTTTGAGGCCGCGGCGAAAACCAACCCCACGCTCGCATTCATCCATTTCAATCTGGGGGTCGCGCATTTGAGAAAGCAGGAGTACTCCCAGGCGCGGGAGGAGTTTCTGAAGGATGTAAATATCGAGCCAGACCTGGCGCTGAACTACGACCAGCTGGGAGAAGTGTATTGGCAGATGCAAGACGATGCCAACGCCGAGAAGTGTTACCGCGACGCCATACGAAGAGATCCCCGGCTGGTCAGTTCACACCTTGGTCTGGCAAAGATTTATCAACGGCAGAAGAAGTATGCGGCGGCGCTGACCGAAACCGATCAGGCCGTGAAACTGGACCCGGAGCGGACCGAGGCGCACTACGTACGCGGGCAGGTGCTGCTCCGGCTGGGACGAAAAGAGGAAGCCAAGAAAGAAATGACGGCGGCCGCCAATCCGAGGAAGGACGTTTCTGTGCCCTCTCCCGAACTGATGCAGGAGTCGCAGTGATACACTTGCCTCGCCGCACGGACTTCCTTCAATTCGGTTGCTACCGCCGTTCTTACAGGAGGTAAGAAATCATGAAAAGATTCCTGAAGATTGTGGCCATTGTTATTGCGGTAATCGTCGTGATCGCCATCGCAATTCCCTTTTTCATTGATGCGAACGCCTTCCGTCCGAAACTCGAGGCGGAACTCACCGATGCTTTGGGGCGGGAAGTGAAGGTGGGCAACTTATCGCTGTCGTTGCTGTCGGGTGGCGTGACGGCGGACAACATTTCGATCGCCGATGATCCGCAGTTCAGCAAGGCTCCGTTCGTGCAGGCCAAGTCATTCAAAGTTGGGGTCGAGATGATCCCGCTGATTTTTTCGCGGACCCTCAATATTACGCAGGTGACGCTGGATCAGCCACAGATCAGCCTGGTGAAATCGGAGAATGGCGAGAAGTGGAACTTCTCCAGCCTGGGCGGGAAGAATCCGTCGGCGCCGTCGCATACGACCGAGAAGGCTGCGCCGAAAACTTCCTCGCAAACGCCCGCCCAAGAAGGTGCTGGCGGCGGTAACCCGAATCTGTCGGTGGGCAAGCTCAATGTGAACAATGGGAAGCTCACGGTTTCGAAGGCTGATTCGACCGAGCCTCAGCGTGTGTACGATAAAGTTAATGTCGAGGTTGTGAACTTCTCTTTCAATTCATCGTTCCCGTTCACGGTGACGGCGAACACTCCCTCGGGCGGAGCGATGAAACTGTCGGGCACCGCGGGACCGATCAACCCGGCCGACGCAGCGCTCACACCTCTAAATGCCAAGATCAGCGTTCAGAAGGCGAATCTGGCAACTTCAGGATTTATCGATCCTGCGGCGGGAATTGCGGGTATCGCCGATCTCGACGGTACCATCGCTTCCGACGGTCATGAGGCCAAGGTGAACGGTGACCTGAAAGCCGCGAATCTAGTGGTCGTGAAGAAGGGATCGCCGGCAGGGCGCCCGGTAAACGTGAAGTTCGCAGTGGTGCACAACCTGGTGCGGGAGACGGGAAACATCACGCAGGGAGACGTCTCCATGGGACAGGCGATGGCGCATCTGACCGGGACCTACGATGCACACGGCAAAGTCACCGCGGTCAATCTGAAACTCGTGGGCGACAAAATGCCGGTGGACGATCTGGAAGCTATGCTGCCCGCAGTCGGCGTTGTGTTACCTCCGAAGGCAACTCTAAAGGGCGGCGACTTGATCGTGAACGTGGTCAGTTCTGGTCCTGTTGACAAGCTGGTTAGCACCGGGTCGGTGAAGATGGAGAACACGCAACTGGCGAACTTCAACCTCGGCGAGAAGATGGGCGCTGCCATTTCAGCCTTATCCGGGAAGAACACAGGCAATGACACTACGATTCAGAATTTCAGCTCGGATGTGAAGATGTCGCCGGCCGGGACTGAGGCGAACAACGTCAATCTCACCGTTCCCGCCATTGGTGTACTCACGGGGGCGGGAACCGTGAGTCCCTCGAATGAACTTGCTTTCAAAATGAAGGCGGATGTGGGCGGGATGGGAGTTCCGTTTGGCATTGGAGGGACAACTTCGGATCCGAAGTTCACGCCTGACGTGAAAGGAATCGCGACGGGCCTGTTGCAGGGATATCTGAATAATCAGGGGAAGAGTAACAACCAACAGCAGCAGAATCCGATCAACAGCGTGATGGGGCTGTTCGGCAAGAAGAAACAGCCGCCGAAGTAGGAAGGGATTGCAAGGTTTCAAAGTTTCAGGGTCTCAGGTTTCAAGTTTCGGAGCTCGATTCCCTCAGGGGGAGACGCCCATAAGCGCTGACCGTCTTGCTGGAACCGGAAAGGGGCGAGCCACCTCGCCCCTTCATTGACTCTCATTGCCTTCAGCTCCCACCGATCTTTTCCAAACTCATTCGAGGCGACTCGCGACGCTCGTTGCGCAGCCCGTCACAATCACGTTACCGTTGGGATCGAAGATTTCAAGCGCAACTGTATCAGTGAATGCGTCCCCGTCAACACTGACCTCGATGGCGCGGGTGAGTCTGTGTGTCTGTATCCAGACCCCGGCAGGGCTAAAAACGAAGGCGTCGGTGACTGCGCTGTAATTGTGGCCCTGGGCGTGCCGCCAGGCACCCAAACCGGTCGTGGCCAAGGAGGGGAGCTGGCCTGCTGTGATTAAAGTTGCCGTACCCCCTTTGGCAAACGTGAACACGGCGGGGAACGTCCTTAGCGCCTGACCCGTGTTACAGTCGCGGACTGTGAGTTGCAAGCGCCATGCGCCTTCAAGACCTTTCTGCGAATGCCCCTCAGATTGCGCTCGAGCTGTTAGTCCCGACCCCAGCAAAAACATGCCGGCCAAGACCCATACTGCTGCTCGACCGGAAGCTGCAAAGCGATTCAAATTTCTTGATGTCAAGCGATATCTCCTTCTTGTTTCGAATGTCGCTGATGTGGTTCCGCCGCTGCGGCGATCACCGGCGGCATAGTGACATTGGCCGGCATTGATGACCATAGAGAACCCCTGAAGTTAATCTGGAGTTTTTCTGAAGCGGCGGATAGCATGTAAGGCCGGGATGGCATTTACGCCTATGTCGCAGCCTGATTCACATTCAACCCTTCGATTTGGTGAGTTCGAGCTCGATATATCGGCCTACGAGCTGCGCCGAGGCGGGCAGCCAGTCCACCTTGAGCGCCAACCTATGGACCTGCTCATCCTTTTAGTAGAACGCCATCGTCAGCTCGTCTGGC
>WNGO01012473.1_pt1 | contig 10903 bp, 10 predicted proteins | sample 5400511 | NCBI WGS metagenome assembly WNGO01 (sample SAMN13153380, study PRJNA577476) | soil metagenome | isolation source: 20 cm soil or saprolite under Garry oak tree replicate 2 | place: USA:California | collected 2016-06-15
GGACTTCATCGTTGTAAACCGCAGCAAGGTAATCTCTCACTCCCTGCTGAATGATTTTCCTCGGAGAATCCGGAAAGGCTTCGGCACTGTGAAAAATATCGAGGGCCTCGCTAGCCTCCAGTTGCAGATTTTTCGTTGCCTCGTCGTATCCGTTCCACGTAACAAACACGACAAACGCTATCAGCACCCCATAGAACAATCCGAAGGCATTGAAAATGATCGCAGCGACTTCATGATTCTCCTTTAGTACTTCGGCCGAATATTTCCTTCGTACTAAGTAAAGCCCAGCCAGGCTCAAGAAGGTGGTAATCGCCGAGACGATAAAAAATGAAACTGGCGGCGTTAACTGAAGCAGGAATCGCATATGCCCGTTTAGCTTCTAAAGACCTCGCGTCAATTTAGCTCTTTTGAGCTGTTGTTGTGCGTTTGAGCCGATATCCGTCCGCGTGCGCGCCGTAGCCGCTCGCGTATTCAACCAATCCAACTCCTTTTTTCCAAATGATTTTTTTAAAGTGACCGGAGGGATGGCTCGAGTCGTAAATGCACAGATCGCCCTTTAATCTGATTGTTGTTTTCCACAACCCATCTTCGTGATCGAAGCTGCCACTGGTGATTCCGTAAATTTCGCCCGGCTCAAATTGTGGCGGCTTGTCCGACGCTGAGATTTTCTTAACCGCGGCGTCATTGTCCTCTTCGTTCAACAAAACGATGCGGTCATCTGTGACGATGAAATAGTCCGGCCGAATTTCACGCAGCTTCGGGCGAACTCCCGCAGGATTTCTCGTACGCGATGTGACATCGGCAAATTCGATTTTGAAAATCGCGCCCCAGGGCATTTTGGAAATGCGCGTTGTAACCACTTGCATCATGAGCGGGATTTCTTCCTCCTCTATGTCGTCGCCCCACTGGCTCCCCTGGAATTTAGCGGACACCGGCTTATCGCCTTTAGCATCAAGAAACGGATTCGCTGCATAAACAGAAACCGGGAGTAGGACCGATATCGTGGTTGTCGCGATTTGCTGTGAGTTCACGGCGTCATCTTAGAGATCACGGCGGTGACAATGCACGCTCAAATTCAGATTCTCGGAATCAAAACCCCGAGAAGATAGACGGCATCTCGTCCGAAGCCGTTGCCTCACTTGCGCTAAATGAAAAGCTTTAGGTTATCGACGAATCTGCTGCTGACGTCCTGAACTCAAGACCAAGTAATGAGGCGCAGTTCGTGGCCTTGCATGAGGCACGGATGCGTGGGCACAACGCGTACGCTGAAGCCGTATGCGCCGCTCTCGGTCGCGGGAACGCTGCCTTGGTAGATGTAATTGCCGTTCCCGTCGGCCGGGCTGCTCTGATTTAGCACAGTGGCAGTAGGATTGCTGAGGTCGCCGTTGTCCACTTCGCCGTGATAGGCTTCTACGCGCACATGTTGCGGATCGACCGCGCCCAAGTGCACGCGCGCACTGATCTGCAATGATTCGCCGACGGAAATGCTTTGCCGATCTTTGTTGGCTACTTGCACGTCGGAAATCTGCACCTGCGGCCAGTCCTTTCGCATCTGTGTTTTCCATTGGCTCAAATGAGTTGCGGCGCCGGAGCCGTCGCGAGAGAAATTTTCGTATGCCTGAGCTGCCGGAATATAAAGTTGTTCGGTGTACTCCTTTACCATGCGCTGCGTGTTGAACACCGGCGTGACGCCGCGAATGGATTCGCGCATCAATTGCAGCCAGGCGAGGGGAAGTTTGCCGTCCGGTTTTGCGTAATAAAGCGGCACGATTTGGTTTTCGAGTAATTGATAAAGGCTGCTCGCGTCCACTTCGTTTTGAAATTCGGTGGTGCCCTTATCGATCTCAGCGCCGATGGCCCAACCGTTGCTGCCGTTGTAACCTTCGCGCCACCAGCCATCGAGGACACTCAGGTTAATCCCGCCGTTCGGCGCCGATTTCATTCCGCTCGTGCCGCTTGCTTCCAGCGGACGCAGCGGATGATTTAACCAAAGATCGACTCCCTGCACAAGGCGGCGAGCGATGTAGCTGTCGTAGTCCTCGAGAAAAACGACGCGATTTTCCAGGCCGGGTTCGCGGCTTAACCGGTAAACTTCCTGGATGAGCGCTTTGCCTGCTTCATCGCGCGGATGCGCTTTCCCCGCGAAAATGAATTGCACCGGGCGCGTAGCATCGTTCACCAATCGCTTTAGTCGCTCCTTGTCGCTGAACAAAAGCGTGCCTCGTTTGTAAGTCGCGAAACGGCGCGCAAAACCGACGGTCAAAATTTCCGGATCGAGAATGCGGTTAACTTTGCGAATTGACTCGGGGGATTCGCTCAATCGTTCGCGGCGGTGTCGCTCCCGATCGCGGATGAAATCTATCAAGCGGCGCTTGAGTTGTTGATGTGTCTCCCAAAGTTGCCCGTCGTGAATATCGATGACGCCTCGCCAAAACTCGGGTTCGGTCACGTGTTCCTCCCAGTCGCCGAGATGCTTTTGGTAAAGGTCCGCAAACTCAGGAGCCATCCAGGTCTTAGTGTGAACACCATTGGTGATGCTGGTAATTGGCACTTCGTGGATCAGAACACCGGACCAAACATCTTTCCAAAGCGAGCGAGTCACTTGACCATGCAACTTACTGACGCCATTCGCGTGACGGCTGAGGCGCAGCGCAAGGATGGTCATGCTGAACGGATCGTCCGGATTAAGTCGTGTGTGGCCGAATGAGAACAGCTCCTCGAATGGAATGTTTAGTTCCTTGGCAAACTTCCCGAAATATTTTTGCATCATCTCACTCGAGAATGAGTCGTTTCCGGCGGGAACTGGAGTGTGTGTGCTGAAAACGTTGGCCGCGGCTACGACCTGAAGCGCCGAATAAAAATCGAGTTTCTTCTCCACGATGTTGAGACGGATGCGCTCAAGCCCCAGAAATGCTGAATGTCCTTCGTTCATGTGAAACACGTCAGGCTCGATTCCAAGCGCCGCGAGTGCTTTCACCCCGCCAATGCCGAGCACGATCTCCTGACGCATGCGCATCTCAAGATCGCCGCCGTAAAGCTCGGCGGTAATCAATCGGTCCTCGGCGCTGTTTTCCGGAATATCGGTGTCGAGGAGGTAGACGTTTATGCGGCCGACGCGCAGTTCCCAAACCCTTGCAAAAACATTCCGGTCCAAAATGGGAACCGAGATAAGAAGTTTCGCTTCGCCGCGGCGGACTTCTCGGATCGGTAGGTGATAAAAGTTTTGATTGAGATTAATCGCCTGCTGAACGCCGTCCTTGTCGATCTGCTGCCGGAAATAGCCGTGTCGGTACAGCAGACCAATGGCAACGAATTTCAGATCAAGATCACTGGCCGATTTGCAATGGTCGCCGGCGAGAATGCCCAACCCGCCGGAGTAATTCGGGATCGATTCGTGAAAACCGAATTCGGCCGAAAAATAGGCAACGGGATTTTTGATCGCGCTGCCGGGACCGGTTTTCCCGTAGGTATCGTGTCGACCCAGATATTTTTCGAATTCCTCAAAGACCTGCTTGAGCTCGCGCACAAAATTTTTGTCCTGTGCGAGCTCTTCCAACCGCGATTGCCGCGAAAGTTGCAGCATGCGGATTGGATTATGATTTGTGCGGTCCCACAGCTCGGGATCGAGATGACGAAAAAGACGGCGCGCGGCCGGCTCCCACGTCCACCAGAGATTAAAACTCATCTCCCGCAACGGCTCCAATACCGCCGGCAGGATGGGAGTCACATTGTAGGTTTGAAAAGTTGGCATGCGAATGCGCGTTACTGTAACCGGGGTCGGTGACCCCGGTCGACCACAGAAAGCGAGGTTTAATCAACCCCGAACCTTTCCGGGGGTCAAGGAACCCGGCTGCGGTGCGAGAATTAGCCCGACAAGGAATCCTGCCACCAGTCCGCATAGATGTGCTGCCATGCTGACCTGTGGCGTCGAAAGATCGAACGCAATTTGGATCACAACAATCATCGCGATGTTTCCTAATCGTTGTCTGGCGTGCGGGGCGTGACGATGTCGCATCAGAAATCCTGCCCACGCGCCAACAATTCCCATGATGGAGCCTGACGCGCCGATCAACTCGGCTGGTTGCACGAGACCTATTAAGTTCAAACCCACGACGCCCGCGCCGGAGGCAAGACCTGAAATCAGATAACATACGACAAAGCGCATGGTGCCGATGGATCGTTCAAGCGGCGGACCAAGAACGTAAAGGGCGAAAACGTTGAAAAGCAGATGGATGAAACCACCGTGCAGGAATAATGCTGTGAAGAACCGCCAGTATTCGTGCTGGACTACGACGGAGTAAGGGTCGAGCGCGCCGATCCGATGCAGAACCTCTGGATCATTCCAATCGCCCACCGAGATCTCGAAAAGGAAAACGACCGCGTTCAGCACAATAAAGATGAGAACGGCAGGCGCGTTTCGGAGCTGACCGGGGAGGCGGCGGCGTGCGGTTTCGCGCCCTACGGGAACTGAACTGAACGTCCTTCGATGGTCCGCCTGAGATTCCAACTGGCGAAGTAATTGCAGGTGGGTGCGTATTTCACTCGTGGGATGCAGAATTTGAAGCGCCTCCCCGAGTTTTTTGGCCGATCTGTAATTTCCAGCGGCGGCGAGGTCGGTCATTTTGCGCAACCCGATTGCGGGGACAAACAGCAGAACAAACCACGCACAGCCACCGACGTATCCGGCGGCGCCACGCCAAAAAAGCCACGCAACGCCCGTTATCCCCAGAACAATTAGTGCAGCAACCCGCCATCCATGATAAGGCGCGCTAGGACGCAACGCCCGAGCCAACACCAGGAGCGACGAGATTACGGCGATGAAGAGGAAAATGTGATTCAGATTCACCGATCAAAGTTGCAGCGGCCACATGGGATTGGTTGAAGAGTTAAAGCATTGAGGTAGACGAATCCATTCTTGTCATGTTTCGCTTCGCTCAGAATGAAAAAGAATGCATCTGTAATTCAGCGGTTGAACGCTTCAACGTTGTAACCTTTTTAATCTTGTAACTTCTTTAACCTTTTTAACATTCACGCATGCCCATCACCGTCACTGATTATCTCGAGGTCGTTTCGTCCTGGTGTTTTTGGTCCGAGCCGACGTGGGCTGAATTGAAAAAACGATATGAAGGACGAGTCAAATTTCAGTGGAAGATCGCTTTGATGGATCCGAGCGGTTTGCCAACTTCGCGCGAGCAGGAGCAATGGTTCTATCGCCGCAGCGGAATGATGATGCGTTCGCCGTTCATGCTCAATACCGATTGGTATGATCCCAGTCTGCCGGAGTGGCTCGCGCCAAATTGCGTGGCTGAAGCGGCGAAGGACTTTGGTTTTACTGATGATCGCGTTCGCCTTGCGCTGGCGCACGCCGCGCTGCGGGAAGGCAAAACGATTGGCGATTGGGATGTTGCCGTTGAGGTCGGCGCAGAAGCCGGCGGGATTGATCCCGGGGAGTTGCGCAAGCACGCGAAATCTTCGAAAACTGAAAAACGCATCCGAGCATCGACGGCTGAATTTCATGCGCTGCAGATCACGCAACGTCCGGCTTTCGTGATCGACACCGCAATTGGCGACCGCGCAATTTTTTCTGGCGTGGTCAAGCTCGAGCCATTAGCAGCGACTATCGATTCAATGCTCGATGCGATGGACACTTAAATGTTACGAGATTCGGCTTGCCAGTGCAGAATTGTTGCCTACAACTTCCCTTCGGCTCGCGATTATTAATGCGAGCACTTCGTCGCGGTGAATCGCATCCGTGGCGAAGCCAGAGTGCCTCGCGTATGCGAATGCTAACGCTGGGAAATGCGATAGATGGAAATACGGCGGCGCGGCGCACTCCCGTTTCGCCGGTTAGGAGCTTGATTTAATCTGCAACCACAAATTCGTGTAAACGGTCGGATTCGCGCCCGCGAAGTCCGGGTCATAATGGGGTCCTCCGGCGAACAGCTCGGCGTCATGAAACTGAACGACGCCTTGCGCAGAGCTCAAAGTCTTGGGCTCGATTTGGTCGAAGTCGCGGCAACGGCCAACCCGCCGGTGTGCAAGATCATCGATTTTGGAAAGTTCCGATACGACATTTCCAAACACACCAAGGACAAAAAGCCTGCCAGCTCAAAACTGAAGGAAATCAAGTTTCGCGTTAACATCGACGAACACGATTATCTGACCAAAATCCGGCACGGTGAAGAGTTCCTGGATCGCGGAAACAAGGTGCGTGTGCAGCTGCAATTTCGCGGCCGCGAAATGGCGCACCAGGAATTTGGGATGCAGCTCGTGGAGAAGGTGCGCGACGATCTTTCCGGCATGTCGCAGGTAGAAATGGACCCCAAAATCACGGGTCGCAACATCACGATGACGCTGGCGCCTCTGCCGGCGAACCGCCGCAAACGAAAATTCACTGCGGTGCCCAAACCAGACGAGGAAACGGAGAACGCCAGCGCGCCACTCGGCGGCTAACAGCGCCAGCAACAGCTCAGGGCTTCTTTTTGCCTTTAGGTGAAGGCTTCGGCGTCGTGCCGGGAGGAGGAGTCAAAGGCTGGTTTTCAGCCAGCTTCTGCTCTATCCGCTGCTTCCGACCTTTTGCGTCCTGATTATTAGGATCCAGCTTCAACACTTTCTCGGTGTCCGCCATCGAATTCTTCAAATCATTCTTTACCTCGTAGATGTATGCGCGGTAGTTGAGGTAGCGGACTTCGTTCGGCTTTTGTTTGATGAGTTCGGAGTAATCGCCGAGCGCTTTCTCGTAATCCTGTATCTTCATTTCCACCGCCGCGCGTTGTTCGTAAATCCGCGAATTTTGCGGAGTCAATTTGAGCGCTTCGCCATAGTCGTTGACGGCGTCCCCGTATCTCTGGTCCGTCGCGGCCGCGTATCCACGTTGCTGATAAACTGCCGAGAGCTCGTCGGCGTACTTGTGGTCCATAGCTGTGGCTTTCTTAAGGAGATCAACCGCTTTGTCGAAGTCCTGGTTTTTAGCGGCCTCAGCGCCCTCGCGGGCCAGTCGGTTCGCTTCAGGATTCTTTTTTTCCGCTGCTTGGGATACCTGTGAAGCGCAGAGGGCCAAAGCCGTGATTAAAACAAAAGCAAATGATCTCTTCATAATTTTTGTTGGACGTTAATCTTCTTAGACAATTCGAAACTGAAGGGGTCAATAGTTGGCTGTAAGCTCAACAGTTTCAAGTCTGTTCGGGCGAATGCGACTGTTCGATATCGACTCTTGGCTCGGGCTCGGACGGAGCGGGTTCGCTGGGGCCAGGCTCGTCCACATAATGGGATCGATAGCGCGCCCGAGGATGGAATTGACCGGTCCGCACATGCCGGCATCGCACAAGAAAGCTGTGCCCCCGGTGAAGATTTGTTCGTCGGCCGTCTGAACATGGGTGTGAGTGCCGATGACAGCGGAAACTTTCCCGTCGAGAAATCGGCCCATGGCGATTTTCTCACTTGTGGTTTCGCCGTGGACATCGACAAGGATGTTCGCGGTCTCTTCACGCATCTTTGTTACTGCAGCCTCGACGGCGCGAAACGGATTTTCCAAAATTGGTTGCATAAACGTGCGCGCCTGCACATTGATAACACCAATTTTGCCCTTGGCTGTTTCCAAGACAATCGACCCGGTTCCCGGCGCGCCGTCGGGATAATTCACCGGCCGTAATAGACGCGGTTCGGTGTCGATGAATGAAAGAATCTCCTTCTGGTCCCAAATATGGTCGCCTGTCGTAATGACCGAGACGCCCGCGCGCAAAAGATCGATGGTGATTTTTCCCGTTATGCCGCGTCCACCCGCCGCGTTTTCGCCGTTAACGATGACGAAATCCAACGCGTGCTTCGACTTCAGCTCCGGCAGCCGGGCAATGACTGCGCTGCGGCCGGGCTCGCCAACGACATCGCCGAGAAAAAGAACGCTTAGCATAACGGGCGTGATTTGTTAAATCGTTACATAGTCATATCGGATTTGCGATTCAACGATTTAACGGTTCAACAGTTTAACGGAGCGAAGCCAATCGTCTGCCTCGCCGTAGCGTGGCGAAGGCGGATCATTGGAGCTGCGTCATTTCTTCTTGTCTTTCTGCCGATCTTTCCCGGCGGCACTCGCGCCGCGGACAATCTCGGCGTTCTTGGTGACCATCCGCGATGGGCTGTGCTGGAGAAGTACCAGCAAACAATTACGCACGACGAATTCAGCAGGCTTATCCAGAACGTTTATTGCACCCATGGGTTCGCTCCTGATTTAATTGAAATAAACGAGAAGACTGCGCGGCTCCTGATGAACCGTGAGGCGCAGACATTCTTCACGCTGCGATTTGCGGAGAACGACGCGGAACGCAGACCCGTGCCGCGACTTTGGCGGCCGGCGAAATCCTTGCCGTCTGCGAAACCCGAAAAACCTCTTTCAGGTTTGAAGATCGCGCTCGATCCAGGTCATCTCGGCGGGAAATGGGCAAAGATGGAGGAGCGCTGGTTCCATGTAGGTAGCAGCGCACCGGTCGAGGAAGGAGAACTGACTTTGCGGGTATCTCGATTGTTGGCTGCGCGATTGCGTGAACTCGGCGCAAAAGTTTTGTTTGTTAGGAATAGCAACGAACCAATTACGTCGAAACGTCCTGATGATTTTCGTGAGCTGGCCAGGAAAATTCTAATTAAGAACGGCGTGCCACAGCCGCGCGCGGATGTTCTCGATCCAAATGATCCCGCCAAAGAGCAAACCATTCGCTGGCAGAGCGAAATTCTATTTTACCGTTACAGCGAGATTCGACGGCGGGCTGCGCTGGTGAACTTCAAATTGCATCCCGATCTTGTGCTTTGTTTGCATTTCAACGCGGAAGGCTGGGGCGACCCAAACAATCCGACATTGACGGAAGCCGATCATCTTCACCTGCTCGTAAACGGATCGTATTTGGCAGAGGAACTCGAATTGGACGACGAACGTTTCGAAATGATCCGCCGGCTTCTGAGCCGCGTTTACGATGAGGAACTGCCCTTGGCGGATACGGTTGCGGCCGCAATGGCACGCGAAACCGGTCTGCCTCCCTACGAATACCCGACGACCAACAGCACCACGAAAGTTGGCACGAGCGGGTACGTGTATGCGCGCAATTTGCTCGCCACGCGGCTTTATCGATGTCCGGTAGTTTATTGCGAGCCCTACGTCATGAACAGCAACGACGCATTCGCTCGTATTCAGGCGGGCGATTACCAAGGAGTGCGAGCGATCAATGGCGTTGAACGAAAAAGTATTTTCCGCGAGTACGCCGACAGCGTGGCAGACGGACTAGCCGATTTTTATTCGAAAGCGCGGGAATTGTAGTCGCCGACCTCTGAGCGGCGCGGACGCGAATTTTCCGAAAAAAAATGCGCAGTCGCGTGGGCGGAAACAAAACGTGAGACTGGAAGCCTGCGACTTGCACGCTCGCTGGGTTTTCGGATTCTTACTCCGGGGTCGAGCGCACTGCCAGAACATAGGCGACGATCGCGTCACGTTCGGCGGGTTTTAAACTCGCGCGGTGCGCCATGCTGTTTACGATGTTCGGCCAATCTTGGACGGCGTAGTGCCAGAGCGGCGGCAGCGTGTGACATTCGATGCAGCGGTGCACGAGAAGCGTCCGGCCGTCACGCAAGGTGGCGACATCGACACGTCGTCCTTTTGTTGCAGCTGCCATCTGCGAAGTGACTGGCGGCACGTAATTGACAGATTCGCACGCTATCAGACAAGCGAGGAGAATCAGCAGGGTCGATGCTTTCTTCATTCTCTCAGAAGCCGAAGCCAAAAATTGTACGCACCTTGAAATCAGCTTCGTCCGCCGTGTTGGTTGCCTGTGCCAAGGCAGTGACTGTTACAAACCAATTTTGATGTCGAAACGCGACGTTCGGACCTGCGAAGACATTCCTGATTTTTTCCTGGTCGCGCCAATCCGGGAAAACAAATTCGTGCAGGAATTCAAGACCGACTGAGATTCGCGGCGAAAGTTCGTAACTTGCGCCGAGCGCCTGTTGGAGTTCGCCCTGGCGTTTTTGAAGCCCTTGCTCTTCCCATTCGGCTTCCAGCGTCAGATTGTAGTCGAGAATTAGCGGCCCAAAATTCTTCTGTGCAATCAGCTTTGATTCGAGCTCGAAGTTTTGGCGACCGCCCTTGATTTCTCCATAGAGCGACAATCCCACCGGGTCGATGACCGGGTTCGTCAGGTTACAAATCAGCTCGATAGCGGAATCCGAATAATTGAAGCCGGATTGGTTGCGGTTGCGCTCGTAGAACCAGTCGACGAAATAAATGCTGGCTTGAAAATGATCGGTGACTCCGATCTCAATTTCATGACGAAACCCGATTTGATCGGACTGCTCTGGGTTCGTTACGCGTTCCCACGTAATCCAATTCTCCAATTCGATGCTCCCGGGCGCTGAGGTCGGCGCCTCATAGAGAAAAGTAAAGTGGCGCGCGCCGGCAAGAGCCGCCGTGTTCGGAAACATCGACAAGGACAGAATCAATAACGTAAGTTTCTTCCGGAGATTCTTCTGAATCACGCGTCGAAGAGTACCTGCGTCGTTACACCTCTGCTGCCGATACCTTGCTATTTTTTAGCGCGCGGTTGTCACTACCGTTCTTCAAAATGTCCCGTCCATTTTTCGCTTTCGCGCATTGGCACGCCGCCGCCCCGACAGCGACCCCGGAAATGACGGAACCCACCGAACCAGCAAACCGAAAGGGATTTTTTCCTGGCAGCGGGATTTGCGTCTCTGCGCTGATTCAGTGTTACGCGAATTCTCGCAGTCGCGAGCTGGGATCTGAAAAATAAGCTAATTTGTGCGTCGCGACGATGCCGTCGAACGAATGCGCTTCGTCGCGTGATTGATCATGCGCGGCTCGCCAGTGCGTCGATCGTCTTCCACTCCTCTTCGGTCAGCTGGATTT
>WNGO01007854.1_pt1 | contig 10901 bp, 15 predicted proteins | sample 5400511 | NCBI WGS metagenome assembly WNGO01 (sample SAMN13153380, study PRJNA577476) | soil metagenome | isolation source: 20 cm soil or saprolite under Garry oak tree replicate 2 | place: USA:California | collected 2016-06-15
GTTATCGCCCACATGGACGACGGGCGGATCGTAAAAACGGAGAGAAACGGGAAGAAGGAGATTCAGTCATGAAGAGAGCAGTTCTTCCGATCGTTGCCGCGGTTGCCGCGATTCTTGCGATGATTTCGGTGGCGCGTACGCGTCCCAAGCGGGAACCGACGGTTCCGCCTTCGACTCCGCCTACGTCAAGCTTCGAGCAGGTCGTCGCGGGAGTGGGGCTGGTCGAAGCCAACTCTGAAAACATTGACGTCAGTTGCGCCGTTTCCGGCATGGTCACGCAGTTGTACGTAAAAGCAGGAGACCATGTCGGGCAAGGCCAGAAGCTGTTCTCTTTGGATGACCGCGACCTGCGAGCAGATCAACAGGTCAAACGCTCTGCGCTAGAAGGGGCTCAGGCGCGCATGGCGAAGCTCGAACAGGAGCCTCGCGCCGAAGACATTCCACCGGCCGAAGAGCGCGTGCGTGAGGCCCAGGCAAATTTGGCGGATACTGAGGTGCAAGTGCGACTGATCGAAAGCGTTACCGACAAACGGGCGGTCCGTGACGAGGACGTGCAGCGGCGGAGACTTGCCTACAAAGCGGCGCAGGCACGGTTGGCCGAAGTGGAAGCCCAGTTGAAGTTACTAAAGGCGGGCGCATGGGCTCCCGACATTGCCGTCGCGAAATCGGAAGTCGCTCAGGCGGAAGCTCAGGTCAAGATGGCTGAAACCAATATTGATCGTCTGACCATGCGCGCGCCGATTGCGGGCGTCATTCTGCAGAACAGAGTGCGGCTGGGCCAGTTTGCGCAATGCGGTCCGCTCAGTGAACCTCTCATGATTCTCGGAAGTGTCACTCCTTTGCACGTCCGTGTGGATGTGGATGAGCACGATGCCTGGCGTGTGCGCGGCGGAGCACTGGCGGCGGCGTCTCCTCGTGGGAACGGTTCTATAAGAATTCCCCTGGAGTTCGTCCGCTTCGAGCCCTATGTGATCCCCAAGAAGTCGCTCACCGGTGATAGCACCGAGCGCGTGGATACGCGCGTTCTCCAGGTTATTTACCGGGTTAAGGACCAAAACGCTTCTCTTTACGTGGGACAACAAATGGACGTTTACATCAAGACTCCGGACGCGGCGAACCCGTCGCGCCAAGGCTCTGAATCCGCAGCAGGACACGGGCAATGAGACGGTCGAGTTGGACCTCGTTCGTTATTTCAATTCTCTTGCTGGCTGGCTGCGCGGTTGGGCCAAACTACAAGCGGCCACAAGTTGCGGTGCCAAGACAGTGGACAGTTGCCGCGGCTCGCGGAACCGCCGCGACACAAATCGAGAAAGATGACTGGTGGTCTTCGTTCCAAGACCCGGAGCTCAATTCACTCGTCGAGCGGTCCGCCAAACAAAACCTGGACCTCAAGCTGGCTCTTGAACGCGTGCAAGAAGCCCGAGCAGCACGAGGCGTCGCTCGTTCGGGTTATTTTCCTTCCATCGACGGAGCGGCCTCGGCCACCCGCAATCGCGAAAGAATCATCGTGCCAGCCGGGCCGCAGAAATCTGCCGTCATCGTCCCAGTCGAATACAACAATTTTCAGGGCGGCTCTGCCGCCTCATGGGAATTGGATGTCTTCGGAGGAATTCGTCGGAGCGTGCAAGCTGCCACTGCCGACATGACCGCTGCGGAAGAGAACCGCCGCGACGTGCTCATCATTCTGTTGGGCGATGTCGGCCGCGTGTATGCGCAACTACGGGGTTTCCAGCGCCGACTCGAGATTGCAAACAAGAATATCAAAACGCAGCAAGACACCCTTGATTTGACTAGCGCCAGGGCGAAAGCGGGATTGGCCACCGAACTTGATGTATCACGTGCAGCGGCGCAACTTGAGTCCACAAAGGCCGTCGTTCCGACCCTGCTCAGCGGAATCGATGTCTCCATTCATCGCTTGAGTGTTCTGCTCGGAGAAGAACCTGGCGCACTGCGCAGCGAACTCGAGAAAACCAGTCCAATTCCCTCCGCTGGGCCGGAGGTCGATTTCGGTTTGCCTTCTGATCTCGTGAAGAGACGTCCAGACATTCGGCGCAGCGAGGCGCAACTGGCCGCCGCGACAGCCCGGATCGGTGAGGCAAAAGCGGATCTATTTCCTCGCTTTGTACTCACTGGGACGGCGGGACGTCAGGCCGCTCAACTCCATGATCTCACGCTGGGCGCAGGAAACTTTTTTTCGGTTGGTCCTGGTATCAGTTTGCCCTTGTTCACTGGTGGCCGCATACGTTCCAACATCGCCGTACAGACCTCACGCCAACGGGAGGCCGTGATCGGCTATCAATCCACAGTTCTCAACGCTCTCGAAGAGGTCGAGAACGCCCTGGTCAGCTATTCGCAAGAACAGGAGCGCCGCGACCGGCTGAACGATGCGGTAGCGCACAGCCAGTTGGCCGTGGATCTAGCCACCGAGCAATACAAAGCAGGTCTCGTCGATTTTTTGTCGGTGTTGGATGCACAGCGCGATCTTTACGCAAACGAAGATCAGCTCGTACAAAGTCAGACGTCTGTGACCACCAATCTGGTTGGACTATATCGCGCCTTGGGCGGCGGTTGGAATTTGGGGCGAACCGTAGCCACGAGCAAGTCGACACCGTGAATCTCGCAGCATTGCGTTTGGACTGAGGCCAGGGCGTGTGACGGTCAAACTGCAGAAACCAGCCTCTCGTGTTTGCGGCTTTCCTCGACAGTTCGCTGTTGGTCGTAGCGTTCCCCAGCGTGCCGTGGGGATATCAAGACTGTTCAACTCGATCGAAGGAAGACCGAATTTTGGTGCACTCTTGGTGCACTCTAGCCTGCAAATGAGAGCATCCGATGCAAATGACAGTGTCCTAAGTTATTCAGAACAAATGAAACGTGGTGTGTACGAACAGGGCAGGAAGAATTAGCAAACCGCCGCCTTCAAGTGTGCATGCAGGAGGCGCGCCACTCCGTACCGTCGCTCAACAGACGCGCGAAAATCGCCTCAAATCGCGCTTTTCACTCGAACGGAGCGTCCACAACCTGCTATCGTACACGCCCGTCATGGACTGCACCCTTGAAATGAGACAGCTGGGATGGGCACACTTGCAGCCATTTCAGTCCAACTTCGGTCCAATTCAAGAGTGAGATAAATGGCGCGCTTCCTCGTAAGCGACACCAGAAGCGGCACTTAGAGTTTTGTACTGCGTATCTTCTAAGCAGAATGGCGCAGGTTCGAGTCCTGCCGGGCGCGCCATCTTATTGAACCGGAAAGAGTAAGAAGAATCGCTCTTCACCGTTGACCTTCTGCTCAAAAAGCAGATGCTCATAATTGAGTAGAACGCCTGCCTCCCAAGCAGACGATCGCACTCGGAGGAGATCCTGCGTCTTGAGCAGGCGTTCTGATTCGCAATCGGATACAACGGTCTTGAAAACTGTCTTCTCTGTTTGCTGAGGAGAAGTAACATACCGTGGACGGCGCGGCGGAAGAAGGAACGCCCTTCGTCCCGGCGCGTGGCAGTCGCCGCGTCATGTTCACTCCGCTGATCGCTGCAGGTGTGATCTTGGTAGCGTCACTTTGTGGGTTGAACGCGCAGCAGTCCACCTCGGAAGCGGTCTCCATCGGCAACGACGACATCGGCGGGGTGGTGTCGGCTAGCGACCGGAGCCGAAGGATTCCTGTCTGCTCGGCGGAAATTCTCCGATGAGCAAAGAAAAGGGACAGGCAAGAATGCGTGTCCGACAGCGAGAAAACACGTTCAGTACACGTCGTGAAGCACGTCCACAATGATGCCGGTGTTCCGATTGAAAACGACGAGGTGTACGCCTATAAAGCCACGACGATAGTCCGGCGCAAGCGGCACCAATTGCCGCTCGATTTCAACCGGACAGGGCTGCAACCGCTTCTGCAGGCCTGGCGGCAACGTTCCGTTGCGCTCGAGTTGCTTCTCGAGGCCTGGCGGCAGGTTGCCGCCGCGCTTGGCTAGCCCCGGCGGTAGGTTGGAAGAGTGATTCGCAAAATAGGCCGTAACGACCTCGCGATCATGCGATCTAAAACCATACTTGCCATGCTTTCCATTATCACCCTCATCTTTGTCGTGCTTCTCATGGCCTTTGCCATGTCCCTTTCCCTGGGAGTAGCATGGTGCCGCGGCCAAGGCGGACGCTGTCAAGCCGAGAAATGGATGCGCCGGATCGGTTACCTGACCTTTTCGTTTCAGTGCTGGCTCTGCGCAATCCTGAGCTCTTCTTCAGAAACACTTCAGTATGCTCCCTGAGCGTGGAGTCGTAACATGGGTGTCGGAATGCCGGAATCACGAATTCTAGTTGTCGAAGTCGAAGTCAAGGTGGCCCATGCCCTTCGAGATATCGTGAAGATGTTAAAATTGTGGCAGCGCAGAATCTAAAGCTGCACTATCGGACTTAGTGATGTTCGCAGGACATCTCGCTCTCATGATTGCAGCCCTCTTCACAGGTGCTGCGTTCTATATCAGTTTCGCCGAACAGCCGGCCCGACTTGGCCTGGACGATCACGCGCTTCTCGCTCAGTGGAAGCCTTCCTACAGACGCGGATTTGCAATGCAGGCTCCACTCGCGGTCGCTGGGTTGGTTCTCGGTACCGTGGCGTGGTGGCTGACCGGAAGGCCGGCGTTTCTTGTCGGAGGAATACTGCTGCTCGCAAACTGGCCCTGGACGCTGCTCGGCATAATGCCGACCAACAAAGCACTCATGGCAATGGATGCGGGAGAGGCTGGCCCAGGGAGCCGAGCTTTGATTGTGAAATGGAATCGTCGTCACTCTATCCGGACCGCGCTGGGATGCCTCTCGACGTTAGCGTTCTTGGTCGCGCTCTCCTCAAACTGATCAACTTCCTGCTCTTGCGCCCAATTCTAGTTTGCCGCCCCTGCGGGCAACTGTACCCTGGCCGCTTGAAGCGGTTCGGCTAGGCGGATACTCTTTCCGCTCGGCCTTAGTGGCTTTCGTAGCCAGGGATGGTCGGATGAGATTCGTTTACGCCGCGATCCTGGGATTTGTCGGGTTTGTGACTTCGTTTGGCGCGCACATCGTCGCGGTCAATCTTCCCGTCTATGCAAGGCTAGTAGGCGTGGGTGTGGGCAAGATCGGACTGCTGATCGCGGCTTACGATCTGGCCGAAATCGTCGCGAAGCCAGCATTCGGCGCGATTGCCGATAGGGCAGGGATGAAAAAGACCATGCTCTTGGGAATCCTTGTGTTCATTGCTTCGTCTTTGGCCTACCTCTGGAGCAGGCCGCAACTCCTCCTTCTGATTCGATTTCTCCAGGGTGTCGGAGCCGCCGCACTCTCCTCGGTGTCCTTGGCGCTTGTTGGCATCTATTACAAGCATACCCGAGGCCGTGCCTACGGAATCTACAACACAATCAAGGGCGCCGGTTACGTCGTCAGTCCGCTCGTCGGAGGCGCGCTCGTCCTCAGGAAGAATTTCGGCTATCTCTTCATTGCTTCCGCGGCGGTGGGGGTTGTGGCCTTCCTGGCGTCACTCTTCCTGCCGAACGTGAAAGAGAAAGCTGGGCCGTTTGAAGAGGCAGAAGAGCTGTCGCTGAAGTCTCTCCTTTCGGTGTTGCGAGCTCCGATCCTCAGGAGGTGGTATTTCGTCATCGTCGCAAACATGTTTTTCGTCAGCATCCTCTTTGGCTTCGTGCCTGTGTACTTGTACTCCCTCGGGTACAAGTCCGAGATCGCCGGGATTTTTCTTTCGGTACTGGCCTTGAACTATCTCCTCGTCCAGCCGTTTGCGGGTTGGCTGGCGGACAAATACGAAGCCAGGACGACCGTGCTCTGGGGAATCGCCGTGTCGGCATTGACCATTGTGCTGATTCCGTTTGCGAAGGGCGTTCCGTTGGCACTCATTTCCATTGTTGCAGGACTAGGGATCGGCACGGTCTGGACGAACAGCGCCGCCGCCGTATCTTCGCTTGCCAAAGAAGGAAGACTTGGCGCAACGATGGGAATCGCCGGCTCGTTCAAAGAGTTCGGGGATATGGTGGGCCCCATTGTGATCGGCGTCTTGTCTCAAGCATTTGGTCTGACGTTCGGCTTTGTTGCCTGCGGTTTGCTCGGCCTATTGTCTTTGGCTTTGATGGTTTTCCGAAGGGGATAGGGCTATCTAATGCGCGGCCCAGTTCGTTCTGCGTATGGCTGTCTTATCGGGCAGTTGTCGTGAGCGGCCTCTCAGCACTACGGAGTTTCTGTGCGGCAGGTTGAATTCAACGGGGATTCCGAACTACTAAGAAATGGGGACAAACCGGGAAGGTTCGTCCCCATTGAAGCTCCGGCACAAGGAGTACAAAGTTCAGGAGCTGATGTCTTTCAGGTCATCCGAGGCTTGCTTATTAGCTTTCTTGGCTTCGGCCTTGGCGTCGGCGTTAGGCGCGAACCCTTCGATAGCCTTGCCGAGGCTCACGGCGCCGGTGCCGGTTACTTTCGCCTTCAGCGCGTCGAAGCCCCCCGGGATGTCTAGGTTCCTGGCCACGTGCGCGGCTGCAACGCACTGGCCGAGGTTCTTGAAGCCGCTGCACGCCGTCTGCGCGTCCTGGCCCGTAAGCGTTTGGATCTTCCCGGCAATGGCGGTGTTGTGGCTCAAAACCGTGCTCGGCGAAGCGTGCGACATGTCGCTATGCGCGGCGCCGCCGCTTGCGTGTGATCCGCTCATCCCCGAGTCGCTACCCGGTCCGCGTCCCGCGGGCGGTCCACTGGGAGCCGGATGCGAGAGCTGAGCGAAAGCTGGAGCGCTGAAAACGAGTGGCGTGGCTACCACCAGAATTAGCGTCGAACGTTTCATGTCATTCCTCCTGTTTTCGGGCTGGTGGGGACCGGACAGGCTTTATCGCTTGTCCTTACCGAAGAGTTCTTACCTTGTTCCTATGATGCACCTAATCTCGATCGGGATGTAAGTCCTGTGCTGTTCAAAAGATACTCTCTCGAATTGCCGTTCTCTGCGATGGCGAGTCTAACCTGTCCTGCGGCGACGGAGGATGGCACGCCAAAAAGAGACGGCGGCTCTGAACGCGTCAGAGCCGCCGAAGAGTGTGCCTTGAGTGCCTATTTCCCGTTTGTTCCCTGATCACTTCCCGACGCCGGGTACAAAATCGTATCCGGCCTTACCTTACCACTCGAATTACTTGTTTCGTCCCTTGCAGGTACTGAACTTGAACGAGCCGATCCGCGTCGCCCAGTTGAAGCTGCCGGTTGTCGCGTAGTACTCCTGCGTGTACCAGAAGGTGCAGTCGTCGACTGGATCGAGCGTCATCGCGCTGTAATCTCCCCAACGATGGAACGAGTTGAACTGCACGCCGCTGCCGTTCACAAGCACCAGAGGTCCGAACAGGGCACCCGCCGGATCGCTGGGCGCGCGGCCGGCCACGTACACACTTGGAAACACGCTCTGACTTGAAGCGCTGAAGCCCAGCGCGATGTTGCCGGTTTTATCCATGGCGATGCTGCCTAGCCAATAGTTCACGTTGGGATCGATCACCGTTGACTGCTGGTAGATGAATGGCGCCGACGGATTGCGGATCTCGTACCAGCGCACGCCTCCGAGCGGCCCGCCTTTAACCGTGTGGTTGACGACCAAGGATTCGTGGTCGCCGAAGTTGCGGTAGGCCAGCCGGAACATCACCCGGTCGGCCAGTCCGTCCACTCTTTCCCCGGGCGATGGCTGTGGAATGCAAGACACATTGATCGCGCGCGCGCAGATCTCATTATACGGCGCCACGGAGACGAGTGTCGGGCCACTGAAGCTTGAATTCGCCGGATTGCGGAAGTCTACGTGGAAGCGGAAGAAGTTCAGGTGCGTGGAATCCGCGAGTCCTACAAAGTAATTCGGCGCGCCTGCCGGCGGCAGCGTGCTGCCGTCGAGGTCGGCTGGCAGCAGGCTGGAAACCGTGGGCGGCTGCTGGAAGCAGATCGCACTCGCAGGCACTCCGGCGAGCATTGCATTGCGGTCGAAAGCACACGCCTCCGCGCCCGCAAAACTGTGAGGTGGGAACACGTTGATGCTGTTGTAGTACGCGTCGGGCCAAACTCCGAACTTTGGATAGTCCGGGAAATTCGAGCCGAAGTCGAACTCGTACCGGTTATAGAAACCGGTTGCATCGGAACTGGTGGAAACTGCTATGCACTCCGCTGTCTGGGTGAACGTGGTGTCGTACTGCAATTGCGTTACGAGCCAGCGCCCGGCCAAGTGGTCATAGAGCACGACGGGGTCCCCGCCGTCCGCGAATGTCGGAGTGCCTCCGCCAAACTCGCAGAGACCGCCAAAACCCGTCCAAAGCGTGTGGATCGCCGCCGGCCCGAGTTGTAGCGCGCCAGTCGATTTATCGTATACGGCGATCGTCGCGTTCACCATCTGTACGAACTGCGTGGCGCCAACAGCCCCATTTGTGTCCGGAGGCACGAACGCGAAACCAAACACGTTGCGATTGTCCTGTGCGCTCTGTCCATCGAAGTTGAGCAAGCTAGTGACGCCACTAAGTGGCCCGGCGAGTGGAGCGGCCACAGGGTCCGGATTGGAGTTGCTAATGAGCGCACCCGTCGCGCGAGCCGGCGGAGTCTGGCGGTCGCTCCCGCCGCCATTGGACGACGCGCCGATAACCATCCGCGACAGCGGCAATGAAGTATCGTGGCGAGAGGCCTTGATCTCATCAGCAAGAACGGCTGGCACGGATAGAAACGCGAAAGCGACGCAAAAAAACCACCGGGAGCATACAACGCGATTACGTCGGGTCATGGAACCTCCTGATCCATACAGAGTGCGGGGAGGCGGACATTGTAGCTAGGGCCAAGAAAAAATTGCAATTGGATTCGGTCCACGGCCTCGGTCGCGCTTCCCGTTGAGACGCTGGGCGTCGCGATCTTGTCAGCAGCGCTTGGCCCGCTCCCCCGTTAGCGAGTTCCCGAGGGCGGGCTCCTAACAGCGGCGAATACCCGTCCGCCAAGTCGGTACTCAGGAGATTTGTATTCGGCCGTCTCTCATAGGCGAGCGGCGGGATTCGAGATAAGAGCGGTAGTTCGTAGCCGGTCATTGAGCCTCTCGGGATTGCGCCCGAGTCACGTTCTGGGAAACTAAAGGGCTCCAGTAAGCGCCCCTCGTCTGTGGATATTTAAGGTCGCCTGCTTCCCAACTATGGAGTGAACCCTTGAACTGACACACAAAAATAGGGCACAGTTTCCGGGAAAGGAACACAGTGAAGAGAAAGCGATACTCCCGGAAGTTTCAACAAAGGGCTGTCGAACGCATGGAGACTTGCGAAGACGTCGGTGAGTTAGCGCGAGAACTTGGGGTACGACCGAGGTGTCTCTACAAGTGGCGCAGGAAGCTGGAGATGGTTGAACCAGGACAAGAAGCGTCGCGGCCCAGCACGCACGCATCTGCTCACCGCAGGGAAATCCATCGCCTGAAACAGCTTTTGGCAGAGAAGACCCTGGAGGTGGATTTTTTCAGAGGTGCCTTGCAAAAAATCGAGGCTCGACGCCAGCGCAGCAGCGGCTCTGGCGAGATGGCATCTACGACCAGATCCGAGAAGTGATGTCATTGCAAGGCAGCCTGAGTATCGAGCGCATGTGTCAGATGGTGCCGGTCAGCCGCCGAGGCTTTTACCGGTCGCTGAAGGAACAGCAACCTGCTGAGGAAGAGATGGAAGTGCGATCTGCGATCCAACAAATTGCTTTGCAGCATCGCCGCCGTTACGGCTATCGACGAATTACGGCGGAGCTGCACCGCCGGGGCATGCCAGTGAACCACAAGAGGGTGGCGCGGATCATGCGAGAAGATAACCTGCTGGGGATGCAGCCGAAGCAATTCGTGGTCACAACCAATTCGAATCACAAGCTGGAGATATATCTCAACTTAGCCGGCCGTATGAAGCTGACGGGCATCAATCAGCTGTGGGTGGCGGACATCACGTACATCCGGCTGAAAGCTGAGTTTGTCTATTTAGCGGTGATCCTCGATGGCTTCTCTCGCAAAGTGGTGGGCTGGGCACTGGATCGGACTTTGGCAATGCGACTGACGATCGGGGCGCTGCAGCAAGCCATCGAGAGTCGACAACCAGAACCTGGCCTGGTGCATCACTCCGATCGAGGATTGCAATACGCTTCCGAAGAATACATAAAAGTCCTTGAGAACAACCGCGTGATTCCGAGCATGAGCCGGCCAGCAAATCCGTACGACAACGCGAGCTGCGAAAGTTTCATGAAGACGCTGAAGCGGGAAGAAATCTACGCCAACAACTACAACGACCTGGAACATTTGCGAGCAAATATCGAAGAGTTCATCGAGCAGTATTACAATCGGCTGCGCTTGCACTCGGCGCTAGGCTATCGACCTCCCGAAGAGTTCGAGCAACAGATCGAGGCGTCAGGTGCGGTCGAATCGCGAAGCGCAACGATGGTGTTTTTTGAGAACAAAGAGAACAGCGGGAAGATTTCGAAAGGACTTCTGGGGAAAGGGACTCAAATGCCGTCCCCTTCCCCAGACCCCTTCTCCTGCTAAGAGATGCAAGAATCCTTCTATGAAAGCGGAAACTGTGTCCAAATAATTTGTGCCATCCAAGGGGTTCACCCCAAAAGTTTCAGTCCAACTTCGGTCCAGTTCAAGGGCAAGATAAATGACGCGCTTCCTCGTAAGCGACACCAGAAGCGGCACTTAGAGTTTTGTACTGCGTACCTTCTAAGCAGGGGGTCGCCAGTTCGAGGCTGGCCGGGCGCGCCACTCTTTTGGAACTCATTGAAACAGTACGAGTTGGATAAAACTGTGTTCACCCCGGCCATCTGCTTTTTTGACAGATGGTCGGAGATGGTAGGACTCTGGCGTTTTTCCTTTTTCTTCTATCGATCCAATTGCTTACGTGAACTGAACTCGATTCTGTATCCGCTCAGAATCACGT
>WNGO01015702.1_pt1 | contig 10901 bp, 4 predicted proteins | sample 5400511 | NCBI WGS metagenome assembly WNGO01 (sample SAMN13153380, study PRJNA577476) | soil metagenome | isolation source: 20 cm soil or saprolite under Garry oak tree replicate 2 | place: USA:California | collected 2016-06-15
GGGGTGGGAAGAAAGTGGAATTACGCGAGACCCCGCGCGCAGTCACGCCGTTCGGCGGGCTGGTGGTGTTTTTCGAGTTTCTGCAGCAGGTGGGTTATTGCGAAGCAGTGAGGCAGCATTTGCCGTTTCGTCTCACTTCTCCCAACGCCATCGACCCCGTGGAGACCTTCACGGCCTTTCTGCTTGCGGTGGTGGCCGGGGCGCGGCGGTTCGCACACACCAGTTTGCTGCGTGCCGATGTAGCCCTACACGGGCTGCTGGGGATCACTCGCTTTCCGGTTGACGACACCATTCGCAACTTGTTCCAGCGTTTCGGGCAAGGACAGTGCCAGCGTTTTTTCTCCGGCTTGTGGAACTGGCAACTGGAGCGGCTGCCGGAATGTTCTTCCGGATATAGTTTGGATTTGGACTCGACGGTGTTCGAGCGCTACGGTCGGCAGCAGGGCGCGCTGCGCGGGCCCAACCCGCGCAAGCATGGACGGCCCTCGCATCATCCGCTGGTGGCGGTGCTGGCCGAAGCGCATTTTCTATTGCACGGCTGGCTGCGCAGCGGCAACTGCGGCTCGGCCCGCGGCGTAGTGGAATTTCTGAAGGAGGCGCTGGCGCTGTTGCCGGGAAAACATGCGATTCGCGTGGTGCGCGCCGATGCCGGCTTCTTTGATCAGCAATTGCTGGGTTTTCTCGAGCAGCGCGGGTTGTCCTACATCGTCGTAGCCAGGCTGACGCGATGGCTGAAGCGCGAAGCAGCACGCATCACCGAGTGGCGTGCCTTAGACGAGCACTACGCCGTGGGTGAGTTTTCTTTGCAACTGTTGGGTTGGGACCGCCCGCGCCGCTTCGCGGTCATCCGCGAACAACTGCGCGCCGAGCGAGCCTCGCTGGGAAGAAAATTGCTCGATGTTCCCGGCTACACCTTCCGCGTTTTCGTCACCAACTTCGCTCTACCGCCGGAACAGATCTGGCGCGACTACAACCGTAGGGCAGACATGGAAAATCGCATCGCCGAACTGAAACACGATCTGGCCGCCGATGATTTTTGTATGCGGGAGTTCTTCGCCACCGAAGCTGCCTTCCGCAGCATTCTGCTGTTGTTCAATCTGCTCGGAGAATTTCAGCGCGCCTGCCGCTTCCCCAGCTATCGCCAGCCCGCCACACTGCGCGCCCAGATTTTCCTTTGCGGCGCTCTACTCGGCCGAGCCGGCCACCGCTTGGTCCTGCATCTGTCCACTTCCTGGGGCGGCCTGCAGCAGCGCATCCCACTGCTGGAAAACGTCTTAACTTACAGAACCCCAACTTCGCCGAAGTTGCATCCTGAACCCGCAACCTGAGCCCAAAATTGGTCAATGAATCTCCATAAAACTCAATTCAACTTCGGAATTCAGGCTAAATGAATCTGAGAAAGGCTCGGAAAGGATTCAACCTTCCTGGGAGAAGTCGGGTATATATTGGCGGCAGTCCAAATTCCAGATCGGAGCTTTTGACACGGATATGCGGCTTGCGATTCTCGACGACTATCAGAAGGCGGCGCTGGCGATGGCCGACTGGGACGGCCTGCGTCCCAGCGTCGAGATACAAACATTTCACGATACGCTCGCGAGCGAAGACGCCGTTGCCGAGGCCTTGGCCGAATTCGAAATCGTGGTGGCGATGCGAGAGAGGACCGCGTTTCGCCGGACGCTGCTCGAACGGCTGACGAAGCTGCGGCTTCTGGTCACCACAGGCATGGTCAACGCGTCGATTGACTTGAAAGCGGCGGTCGAGCGGGGGATTGTGGTCTGCGGCACCGATTCCCTCCGGCATCCGACTGCGGAGCTCACATGGGGCTTGATCCTGGCGCTCGCACGCAGCATCCCGCGCGAAGATGCAGGCATGCGTAGGGGCGGATGGCAGAAAACGAGGCATGCGTAGGGGCGGATGGCAGAAAACGGTTGGCATCGGATTGCACGGGAAGGTATTGGGAATTCTCGGCCTCGGCAAGCTCGGCAGCCAAGTGGCCGTCTACGGCAAGGCGTTCCAGATGGAGGTCATCGCCTGGAGCGAGAACCTGACGGTGGAGCGCGCAAACTCTATGGGAGTACGGCGCGTCGATAAACAAGAATTGTTCCTCCGCGCCGATTTCCTTACGGTCCACACGGTATTGAGCAAGCGCACCCGCGGCCTCGTCGGACCTGACGATCTCGCCGCAATGAAACCTGCCGCCTATCTGATCAATACTTCACGAGGCCCCATCGTGGACGAGCGTGCGCTCGTTGCCGCTCTCGAGGGTCACAAGATCGCAGGCGCCGCGCTGGATGTGTACGACCAGGAACCGTTGCCCGTGGATCACCCTCTGCGCCGGCTGGAAAATGTCGTGCTGACCCCTCACCTCGGCTACGTCACTGCTGAAAACTATCGCGTATTTTACGGCGACGCCGTCGAGAATGTCCGAGCCTTCCTCGCCGGCAATCCGATCCGTGTCCTTGAGCCTGCGTGATCACGCAACATCGCGTGACCGTCTCGCTCGCGCAAGGGTGCGGGCGCTACGCTCCGTCGCCATAGAGCTGGCCTCCCGCTCGCCGCGCTGCTTTTGCGGGCGAGTGGCGCGTCGGCGACTTGGATCTTGCCCGAATCGTGCGCCAGTTCTTCATTCCACGAAATTGTGGTCGCTGCTTGTTGAAAATACGTTAGCAATGAGCCGAAAATCCGCACCCTTCGAGAAACGCAAACGATGCGGCACCCACGAGATCACTCCGCCTGAAAGTCTCTGCCCGGTGTTCAGTTTGCGGACAGCAAGGCGCGTTGACAAACGCGGCGATGCGCGGGCACAATGAATTCGCCTCGCAAGACCCGCTCTTGTGCCCAAGTGGCGGAACTGGCAGACGCGCTAGATTCAGGGTCTAGTGTTCGCAAGGACGTGGAGGTTCGAATCCTCTCTTGGGCACCAAACATTCGAAAACATTTGAAAGGGGCCGGTGTATCCAATCCGCAACGCGTGCGCCAACCGACCAACTGTCGTATAATGCGCGCGGACGCCCAAGCCCAAGTAAAGCAATTCCCTTGAGACGACTGCAGGAGGGATTATGGTAAGAAGAATATGGATGATGCTCGTATTGTTGCTTGCGCTCGGAGCCGGGATTGCATCCGCGCAGGATGCGAAAACCGTCATCCAGAACGCGCAAAAAGCCATGGGGGATGTGAACTCTATCCAGTATTCCGGTGCAGGAAAGGCCGGCGGGTTGGGGCAGAATTGGAGCCCGGCCGTCACATGGCACACCACCATCGTCACCAGTTATACCAAAACAATTGACTACGCCAGCCGTTCCTCGAAAGAGGAACTCACGCGCACACAGATGAATCCGCCCGATCACGGCGGCGAAGCGCCGTTTGCGGGCGATCAGAAACAAGTAAACATGGTCAGCGGTCAGTATGCTTGGAACCAGCCCGGCGCCGCCCCGCAACCCGCGCTCGCTGCGGCCGATGAGCGGCAGCTTCAAATCTGGCTTACCCCGCACGGCTTCCTGAAAGCCGCTGCGGACAACAACGCGACAGCCAAGACCGGGAAGGACGGTGGGCAGAAAGTCACCGTGCTCACTTTCATGGCCGGTAAAAACAATGTCACGGGAGACGTTGACGACCAGGGTATGGTGACCAAGGTCGAGACCAGGATTCCCAACCCCGTGCTCGGCGACATGCTGGTGGAAATCTCCTACTCCGGCTACAAAGACTTCGGCGGAGTCAAGTTTCCCTCGCACATCGTCCAGAAGCAAGGTGGCTGGACGACCCTGGACCTCAATGTGACCAACGCGAATGCAAATGTGGCGGACGCATCTCTGCAAGTGCCGGACGCGGTGCGCTCGGCAACCCCACCTCCGGTGCATGTCGTCTCACAGAAACTCGCCGACGGCGTGTGGTTTCTGGGCGGCGGGACGCATAACAGCGTTCTGATCGAGTTCAAGGACTACGTGGCGGTCGTCGAGGCCCCCAATGACGAAAACCGTTCCAATGCGGTGATTGCGGAAGTGAAGAACCTGGTACCCAGTAAGCCAATTAAATACCTGATTAACACGCACCACCACTTTGACCACTCCGGCGGGGTGCGCACCTACGTCGCGGAGGGGGCCACGATTATCACCAACGAGGGAAACAAGTCGTTCTACGAAACGGCCTGGAAGGCGCCCCGCACACTGATGCCGGACAAGCTTTCGCAGAATCCCAAGAAGGCCACCTTCGTCACCTACAAAGACAAGTACGTGCTGACGGATGAAAACCGTACCCTGGAGATCCGTCGCGTGGAGAACGACAACCACAACGCGTTCATCGCCTATGGGTATCTGCCCAAGGAGAAAATTCTCATCGAGGGCGATGACTTCACGCCCCCGGCTCCTAGCGCACCGCCTCTGGTGCCCGTGGCTCTGGGTTTCGCCAACAATTTCTACGACAACTTGCAGCGGATAAAGCTGGACGTAGTCACGATTGCTCCGCTGCACGGCAACGTCGCGCAGTGGTCCGAATTCCCCAAAGCCATCGGCAAGTCCGGCGATTGAAGCCGGCCTCCGGTTCCAGGTGCAAAAAGCCCCGCGCTCCGGTGTTTGCCGGAGCGCGGGGCCACCTCATTCCCATAGGTCCCATGGCATCCTCCGGCCGGTATTCCTACATCAGTTGGTGTCGCAAATGCGGACACTTCATGTGCTACTGAGACTCGCGCGCCGTCTGCTTGACAATGCGAAGCCTGTAAGCTAAGAATTCTGCGCTATTGGCAAACTGTCCGACGCATTCCCATCCGATCGAGGCAATGATGAAAAATACTGTGCTGTTCGTTTCGTTGCTCGCGATCCTCGCGGTGAGTTCGTTGCGCGCGCAAACGCGGAATAATAATCCCACCGTTGTCAGGCTGGACCCGGTGCTCGATTCGCTCGTGTCCGCCGACGCCAAGCTGGACCTGGTGAAAAATGATTTCGGATTCACCGAGGGAGTCGTGTGGGTAGACGAAGGAAAGAGCGGCTACCTGTTATTGAGCGACATGTACGCCAACGTGATCTACAAAGTGACGCCCGAGGGGAAAGTTTCCCTGTACCTGGACCACAGCGGCTACACGGGATACGACATCTGGCGCGTGGGAATGCCGCAGCCGGATGCGAATCGGAAAGACGTGTTCTTCATGATCGGGTCGAACGGACTTGCACTCGACCGGCAGGGCCGGCTCTTGATCGCCACGTGGTCGGGCCGGTCCATCGACCGAATCGAAAAGGACGAAAAGCGCACGATCCTGGCGGACCGCTATGAAGGTAAACGATTCGGCGGCACGAACGACCTCATCGTCAAGAAAGACGGCGCTATTTACTTCACCGATGGGTTTGGCGGCTTGCGCGGCAGAGACAAAGACCCTGGAAAGGAACTGGACTTCGCCGGCGTTTTCATGTGGAAGGACGGTAAAGTTTCGCTCGCGATCAAGGATATTCCAACGCCGAATGGACTGGCCTTTTCTCCGGATGAAAAAGTTCTCTATGCGAACGGCAGCCAGAACAGATACGTCAGGCGCTACGACGTGCAACCCGACGATACGCTCACGAACAGCCAAATGCTGATCGACATGAACGGGAAACATTTATGAATCCGGGCCAGGTGGCGTCTGGATTCTGTCGCCGGAGGGCAATCATCTGGGCACGATTCGCACTCCCGAGTTTGTGGCGAACGTTGCATTCGGCGATGCCGACAACAAGACTCTTTACATTGCGGCGCGCACGAGCCTTTATAGAATCCGAGTGAGCACTCCGGGAATTCGGTAGCCCGCATTTCTATCGCGACGTAAAACCGCCCCGACCCGTCGGGGCGCCGCCAACCTCGCGCTCCCTCCGAACTAATTCACGTTGATATTCACCGTCGTCGTTTTCGATGCTCCTCCGGAGGCCGACGTCACAGTGACACTCGACGCCCCCTTTTGCGTGAGAGTCGGCGGCAAGCTCATGCAACCAACGAGTCCTGCGGTGGCGATCATCAGCAACACCAGCGTTACGTAGGCCAAGCGTACTCGCAACGGCGCGATTTTCCGCCGCCCGGCGAACAAGATGGCCATGAGGCCCGCGAGAATCCAGCGTCGTACTGCCCGACATGCTGCCAGCAGCAGTCTTGACCGGATTGAGCGCACAGGTCGTGCCGGACAATGACGCTGGCACAGCGCAAGTGTAGTTCACATCGGCTGGCAACGCCGCATTGGCCGGTGTAGTAGTCAAATTCAGTACGACGTTTGCCGGCGTGCCCGCGGTGATCTGCAGGGTAGTGGATGTAGCCTGAGTCAACACGAAGCTCGCGATGGTAAATACTTGATTCGTCGTCGTCCCGCCACCCGGCGCCGGGTTCGTCACCGTGACGTTCACTTGGCCTGCGGTCGCAACATCGGGCGCAGCAATGGCCGCGGTAATCTGCGTCGCGTTCACGAGCGTCGTGGTCTTGGGCGCACCGTTGAAGTTCACCACCGCGCCGGAAACGAAGTTCGTCCCATTCACCGTCAGCGTGAAGGCCGCTCCTCCGGCCGTCGCACTGGTTGGCAAAAGCGTTGTGATCGTTGGCACCGGGTTGCCCACACCGGGATTCACTGTGAAGCTAAAGGTGGAGAACGACTGCCCACCGCCTGGCGATGGCGTAAACGTGAACATCGAAATGTTGCCGGAGGTGGAAATTTCTCCAGATGGGATGGTGAAAGTCGCGGAACTCGAGTTGCAAGGAGGATTCGCTTTAAAGTCGTGGTCAATACCGTTGAAACGCAGCTTTGTGCCCGCCGTGCCGCCCGTGGGGCCTGGGGCTACGCTGCAATCGAAATTCGTGCCAGTCACCGCTACATCGAGCGGATTTCCGGCATTGCCGGCGTTCACACTTCCGGGCGTTACAGAGGCGATGGTAGGTTGCGGACCAAGAATCGTGAACGCCAAGGCGGACGAAACGCTGGCTGAGTTGCTTTCGCCGACCGTAATGGCTGATTGACCACCGTTGACAAACCGGTTGGCGGGAATATCCGCGGTGATCTGATTCCCCACCGCTGGGTGCGTGACAATTCCGATTGAGGTGGCGTCCATCAAAACGATGGAGTTCGCGTCGAAATTCCCTTGCAGAGTCAGCGTCAGGGTGCCGGAACTGGGCACGCCCGCGTCGGTCGTGGCGGGCGAAATCCCGGACAGAAACGGCGCGGCCGCCACCGCAATTTCATTAAGTCGGAAATTCCACGCTCCGCGGCCGTGCGTACCCGCAAGCAGATTGCGCGATTCGCGCCGCTCTTCCAGGGATAGAACTGGAACACGGGGCAAGCCAGCGCCCACCACGGTCCAGTTCGTGCAGGGAGTCGCCGCTTCCGGGTCAGCACACGTGAAGACACCAATGTCGGTGCCAATGTAAAGCGCGTCAAACACCGGAGCGCTGTTATGGTCTACCACAATTGAGTTCACCGGAATGTTTGGCAGATTTCCGCTGATGTCACTCCACGTGACGCCGCCGTTCGTCGTCTTAAAGACGTGGCCCAGGTTATCCGCAAAATTCCCGTTGTTGCCGGAGAAGCCCGAAAAAGTCGCGTAAAGAATGTTCCCGGTCGAATCGCCCCGCTTTGTCTTGATGCTAGTAATGAAGCGCGTGGAAAGGCCGGTGCCGGTGATATCGGACCACGTAGCGCTCGCGCCGAGGCCAGCGTTCAACGTGCGCCAGACTCTTCCATTGGTCGTCGCGGCAACGACGATGTTGCTGTCGTTGTGAAGCACATCGATCGTACTGACGTTTCCTGGGCCGGCGACCGAGCAGTCCCCTACGTTACCGGCGCTAAGGTCGGCGGAAATGGCTGTCCAAGTATCGCCACGATCCATCGTCTGCCAGATGCGGCAAGTGCCGAAATAGAGCCGGTTCGATAGTGATGAGTCGATGACAAGAGGCGGAATGAATTGCCCCCGGTCAACCTGATTAATTCCAGTAGTGATGTCGGAGAACGAGGGGAACCCGGAGATTACGTCGCCGTTTTTTAGGGACCTGTTGATACTGTATCTCTGGCAACTGGCGTAAACCGTGCTTGGAACGTTCGGATCGATGGCGAAATATCCGCCATCCCCACAGACGCCCATGTCATTCCAGTCTAGAGTTCCTGAGTACTTAGGCGTGCCATTGTCCTGGTTACCGCCATAGATAATATTTTGGTCGGAGGGATGGACGCCCATGCCCGGATAGAATTGCGTCAGGCCGAGCGTATTGTTCAAGTCCACCCATAAAACATGCGGGGTCACCGTGGGATCGTCCGTTCGCCAGACACCGCCGTCATCACCGGTATAGAGCCGCGGTGTGGCTCCATTGGCCGCAAACGCAAGCGCGTGCGTGTCCACGTGTGACCGGACGCTGGTCGAGCCAATCGTGAAGTCGTCGGCGCCGCCGCTGGTCCAGGTTGTACCGCCATCCGTGGAGCGGAACAGTGTTGAGCTATTATTCGTGAAGGCAGAACCGCCGACAACAACGAAGTTCGGCAACGTTGGATCCACCGCGATGGCGACATCGTACCAACACTGACCGGCACAGAAGTTCGGCGTTGTGGTGCTGTTGGGCCGGGTCCAAGTCGTGCCACCGTCGGTGCTCTTGAGAATGGCCAACAAATCATTAGAAACGCCAGAAGGGGACGAAGAGTCGGCGATTGCGGCGTAGATCGTCGTCGTGTTAAGAGCGCCGGTTGTGGATGGCGCGATGGCCAGCGTGATCCGCCCGAAGTTCGTCGCGGCAATCCCAGTGACGTTGATCGTCAGCTTAGTCCAAGTCTGGCTGGCACACGGCAGGTTGGCATTCGTTGAAATGTAGATCCCGTTAGTGGTGTCCCCGCCAAGAGCGCCAATTGCGGCGAAGGCATTCGTGCTGCTTGCATAGACAACTGATGTGCCCGCAGGCCCGGCAACTTTCAGACTCCAATTGATTCCTCCGTCGTTGCTGCAATAGATCCCGGAGCCGGCGCTGCTAAAGATCCTGGCGCCGGCCAAGACTGTGTTGGCGTCCAGGGGATTGACTGACAAAGAGCCAATGAAGGCGCCGCCAAGTTTGGTGGCAAACGGTCCTGTGAACGAGGTGATGCCTGCAACTCCCGTAATGGTTCCGCCGTTGCCTCCGATCTGAGTCCAGGTCGTGCCGCCGTCCGTGGATTTAATCACTCCCGCCCCGTAAAAATTGTCACCAGCGAAATTGTCCTCACCCGTACCTACATAAACCGTACTCGGACTTGATGGCGCCACGGCGACCGCTCCGATGGAAAGTGAGGGCTGCGAATCGAAGTTTGTGACCCAGGTCACACCACCATCGGTTGTTTTCCACACACCTCCTTCAGCCGCGCCGAGGTACACCGTGTTCCCAGTGGCGTCGGAGGGATCGATTGCCAATGAAGTGACCCGGCCACTGGCGGTAGGTGATCCACCGTTGCCGCCGAAGGTTTGATTAATCGGCCTTGGACCGATGAAGAGCCAATTTGTGGTGCTTCCAGGGAAAGGAATGATTCCAGCAGCGACGGGTGCGGAACGCAGGCCCATTTGGATCTCTCGCTGGATCACGCCGTCCATCTGGGCCAACGCTTTCCCTCGTCCATTCTCGGGAATGTGGCCTGAAGGATAGGCGCGTTGGTCGTAGAACCACTTGAGCTGTTCGCGCTTGCGGTTGGGGGCCGGTAGCTGCTGGGTCATTGTTGTGCCATTTCCCATCGTCTTTTGGACAGCAGGCGTGGCTGGCACGCTGCTCTGCTCTTGTGGTGGGGCGGGACTTGGTGGCGTGCCCGGTTCCACGGCTGCGGGCTTCGTGGGGACTGGCTTCGGAGAGAGCTGAGGCGCCGGTTGCGGCGCAGGGATTGGCTCAGCCACGGGCGCCGCTGCGCGTTTTCGCGCTGCTGAGATACCACTGAGTCCAACTACAAGGCTCATGCAGATCAAAATAAGAATGCGCCATGCTCGAGGAAGAGGGCTGCGCGTTGCCATCGGGTCTCCAATCAATCCGCGATCTCGATCGCCGGTTCTGAATTGTTCCTGCTCCAATTATTAAAAAAATCAGCTCTACGCGGCGGAGCCCTGCGCCAAATAATTGTTCGACGCGTCGCAGCGTGCATGGACTCCCCGGCTTTCTCCACGGCCCAGGATGCTTGCTTCATAGGGACAAAATGGTCTTTCAATGGCTGGGCCGATGTCCCGACAGAAATGAGAGATAGATGTGGGCTGGGAATAAGGCGTGGAAGTCTGGTGGTAGCAAACGGAATCGCCCGCGAAAAATTCGGAGTGGCTGATGAAGCCATAGTTGATTCCACGGCACACACTATCTGGGAGCCTGCGTTTCTGATGTCACTTCATTGTGTTGCGGCAGTGAGAGGGATTCTCTGCCAAAATGGGTGAACATTGGCATCTTCCGTTGTGGGGCAGAGACTGTCAATAATATGTAAGGTAAATGGTGGCGAATCAAGCAACTGTGCGCGGGCCGTTCCGTCAGAAAGTCTTATAGTGTTCGCGCGAAGGCGGCGATCGCTTCGCTCGTCGCCTGCGGCTATTCTGGTGCCGCGGCGTGGCCCGCATTGGAAGGAGTCGTGGAGGTTTGTCTTCGATCGGGAGACTGTGCCAGCAAGGCGGAGCAGCCGAAGGTAATGACAAGAAAAGAGACTTGAATGGTTCGCTTCATGAATACTGCGTTGTAAGAGTTTCCGAATGCAAAATCAAGACTCGACATCCCGGCGGGCTCCACGCCCCAATCTGATCGGGGCATTCAGCATAGAAGTAAAGCCCGCATTCGAGTCGTGGGTTAACAGGACACGCGACGCCTTATATATCCACCAAGCTCTTTCGGTGTAGGATGTTGCAATCACGTTGGGCCTGTAGCTCAGCTGGTTAGAGCAGCGGACTCATAATCCGTCGGTCCCAGGTTCGAATCCTGGCGGGCCCACCAAC
>WNGO01003872.1_pt1 | contig 10897 bp, 8 predicted proteins | sample 5400511 | NCBI WGS metagenome assembly WNGO01 (sample SAMN13153380, study PRJNA577476) | soil metagenome | isolation source: 20 cm soil or saprolite under Garry oak tree replicate 2 | place: USA:California | collected 2016-06-15
GACGATGAGCGAGCTGCTCTCGGACTTGACGGGCTACCAGGTGAACGCGCTGGCCCTCGTCGTGCTCCTGTGGTTCTTCCTGTTCATCATCATCGGGGGCAGCTTCGCCTGCATCCAGGTGCTGAACGAGGCGATCAAGGCGCGGGCGATCGGGCAGATCGTCTCGATGGTGCTGGTCGAGCTGGCGGTTGCCCTGTTCGAGGTGCTCTTCTTGTACCGCGAGCTGATCGATGCCATCACGCCGTGGCTGGCCCAGCAGGGGTTCCAGCTGGGGATCGTCGGGACACTGGGATTAGCCATGCTGGGATGGGTGGGCGTGCGCGGCATGACGTGGTTCCTGTTCGGCCGGTTCGGCACGCCGGCGCTGCTCGCCATCCTGGGCCGGAAGGCGATGGAAGGTCTGGGCGCCGTGCGGGCGGCCGCGACCGCCGACGTGGAGTTCTGGCGCGGGCCGATCAACGCGCTCAAGGCCGAGCACGAGTGGTTCAAGAAGGAGGCCCAGCATCTGATGGAGCTCTTGACCCTGCCGGTGCTGCAACTGGTCGCCAGCGGGTTCAACTTCTTGGTCGTCGTCATCATGGGCAAGCCGCACTTCAATTTGCCGTTCCGGTCGCTGGACCAGGTGCTCCACAGCACGCCGATCTTCCAGACCGGCAAGACCAGCACGGTCGAGGGAGGTGCGTCATGAGGGGTCGCGTAGCGGCACTGGTCCTGGCGCTCGGCGTCATAGCGTGCGCGCCGTCGGAAAAGGCGCAGACGCCCCGGTCGACGCTCGTGATCGGGTTGGACATCAGCGGCTCGTTCCGGCGCAATCCCAGTTTCAATGGGGCGATCGAGTTCGCGTCGCTCTACATCTACGGCCATCTGAACGGGGTGGGCGGACTGCAGCCGAACACGGCGATCTTCGTCGGGGAGCTGGGCGGCGAGCGTACCGGGCAGGCCAAGGTGTTCCACCCGATCCAGGATCTCTCGGGCAAGTCGCCCGCGCAGATTGCCTCGGACCTGCGCGCGTGGTTCCCGCAAGAGGACCCGATCACCGATTTCAACGCGTTCTTCCAGCGCGCCGCCCTGCATGTGAAGCGCAACAATCTGGTGCTGGCGCCGCTCAACGTCGTGCTGTTCTCCGACGGCGAGCCGGACTATCAGGGGGCGGGCCGGTTGTCCATGGAGGACAAGTACAAACGGGTGGACCTGAGCCCGCTCGAATACCTGTCGCGCAATGTGACCGTGCGTCTGTTGTACGCCGACCCGCCCATCGCCCAGTTGTGGGAGAACAAGGTGCCGCGCAAGCGCGTGCGCCTCTGGACGCAGGACTCGGAGGTGATGAAGGGGTGGCGGCGCCACATGGTGGAATGGTGGATGGCGTGCCGATAGAGCGGCAGGATTCGCTCTGGTCCTGGGTGGACAAAGTGGTGGACGTGCGGGTGCGGCGGGAACGGGTGCTATAGACGAGACCGCCGGGGTCTCGTTCCTATCGTAACTGCACGGCGTGCGTCCAGCCTGCCGCGTCCACGTCCCCGTGCGGGACCAGGGCGCGCTGTAGCTTGTAGCGCAGCTTCGCAACGCCGCGCAGCTCGCGTCCCCGCTCCGACAGATCGATGAGCCGCGCGGCGCGACGCGCCAACGCCTGCCGCGCCTCGCGAAACCGCGCCGACGCGCCGTCGGCAGGTCGGTATTGCGCCCAGCCGATCGATCCGCAGCACCCGGCCGGGCCGTAGCGGTCCGACCCCAGTACGTCCTCCACGAACACGCGAATCGGGCCCGGGAAGTTGTGCAGCACGTCGTGCAGCGCCACGACTCCGCCCGTCGCCAGATGCGGGGCGAACAGGTCCAGGTCCTGCTTCGCGCCCGGGTAGGTGTGGTCGCCGTCGATCCAGAGCAGCCGGATCGGGCGGTTCCAGCCGGTCGCGAGCTCGCGCGAGAATTTGCGATGCACTTCGACGTGATCCGTCAGGCCGGCTCGGGCGAGCGTATGCCGAAAATCGTCGAACGACGACGCTTGGCCGCCCAGGCCCGGATCCGTGCTCGACGGCGCGGTGTGCGGGTCGACGGCGACGATGTTGCCGAGGTGATAGCGGGCCGCGACCGAGGCGAGGCCGACGGTGGATTTGCCTTTGAAGCTACCGATCTCGAGGATGACGCCCTGCCCCGGCGTGCACGCCGCCGCCAGGGCGAGAAAGCGGGCTTCCCGTTCGGTGAGGAAGCCGGGGGTCGCGCTCACGATCCGCCAGGCCTCATCCGCCGCGGCGGAGAAGTCCGGCGGCAGCGGGCTCAGTCGCAGTAGCGGTCGAACGCGGCGGTCAGATCGCTCGCGATGTCCGCCGCGGCGCGCCCCTCGATGTTTTTTCGCTCGAGCATGAACACGAGCTTCCCGTCGGCAAACAGGCCGATCTGGGGTGACGAGGGCTGATACCCGGTGAAATAACTGCGGGCCCGCGCCGTCGCGTCGGCATCCTGGCCCGCGAACACGGTCAGCAGCTGCTTGGGTCGCTTGGCGTGCTGGATCGCCATGGCCGCGGCTGGGCGCGCGTTACGTGCCGCGCATCCGCAGACCGAGTTCACCACGACGAGCGTAGCGTCTTTGGTCTTCCCGAGCACCGCGTCCACGTCGTTCGGGGTGCGCAGCTCGCGAAACCCGATCCGGGTGAGCTCCTCGCGCATCGGCTGCACGAGGCGGGGGTCGTAGAGCGGGAGGTTGAGGCTAGCCATGGATCCTCGAAGGCGAAAGAGACGTGGCTTGAATTATAACCGCTCGAGGGAGCCGAACTGGTCCCCGGTCGGCTCCGCTCAGCAGAACCACGGCTCCGTGAGCCGTGCCGGAATGGGCCGCTCGGGTGGAGGCGTCGCGACTCCACCCCCGGCCAGTGCCCGCAGATGGTTGAACGTCGTCCACGCATCCTCACTCGCGCGGGCCGCCCGCTCCACCAGCGCGCTCGCGGCACGCTGGAGCTCGTCCATGCGCGGATCGGGATGGGTCCACCGGTACGTGAACGCCGCCGGATCGAGGCTTTCGAGAAACGGGCCGATCGCCGGGCGCGAGAGCAGTAGCGAGCCGGGCGGGATCAACAGCCGGATCGTGTACTGCACGGGATCGACGTGATCGATGAGCCCCTCCGCATCGATAAAGCTCAGCAACTCGAGATAGTCGTCGAGAGTGCTCCACGGCGTGAACGGGATGAACGAGGGCCGGAGTGGAACGCCCGCGTCGCGCAGGATGGCGAGCGCCCCGAGTACATCAGCCTTGGTGTGCCCCTTCTCGAGCCGTGCGAGCACGTTGTCGGACAGCGATTCGACCGCCGAGACGACGAAGGCGCAACCGGTCGCGCCGAATTCGGGGACCAGCCGACGCTGCTCCAGCACGTGCTCGATCTTCGCCGTGAAGTCGTAGCTCACGTGCGGGAATTCGTCATGCAGCGCGCGCACGAGCTTCACGGCGTGGCCGGGACCGTTCAAGAAGTCCGGGTCGCCGAACGTGATGTGCCCGGCGCCGGCCGCGACCAGCCGGCGGATGTCCGTCAGCACGACGTCCCGCGGCACCGTGAAGAACCGTCCACCGTACGCGGCCGGGACGGGACAATGCAGGCAGGTGTGGAGGCAGCCGCGACTCGCCTCCACGTAGCCTGCCGGGACGAGCTTCCCGGCGCGCGCCAGGCTCGCGTACCGCGTCAAGGCAGGCAGCCCTGCCCGGCTCGGCGGCGGGAACGGGAGTCGCTCGAGCGTGGCCCGCGGCGCGATCGCGGGTTCCTCGCCCGCGTCCCAGCGCCGCACCAAGGCGACGAGCTCCTGCTCCAGCTCGCCGCCCAGCACCGCGTCGGCGCCGTGGGCGCTCAAGTGCTCGGCATTGAGCAGCGCATACAGGCCGTGGAACACGATGCGGCACGAGCCGTTCAGGCGGCGCACCTGCTCGGCCGCCCGGACTCCCAGCCGGAGCGCGGTGTGCATCGGGACGCTGATCGCCACGAGCCGCGCCCGCCGCGCCTTGTCGGCATCGAACGGCTCGACGGCGAGGTCGAGGGTCTCCGGGGCGTAGCCCGCCTCCTCGAGGAAGGCGCGCGGCCAGGCCAATCCCAGTGGCTGATGGCCCAGCTCGTAGCAGGAGACGAGGAGAATGGCGCCGGGCTGGCGCAGGTCGCCGGTCATTTTTTCAGGAACGCCTGCAGCGCGGCGCGGAAGTCCGGAGTCGTGCGGCTGACCGCGTTGACGTCGGCGCCCAGCCGGATGCCGTCTTCGAAGCGCATGCCGTCGAGCTGGTAGAACTGCTGTTTGGTGAAGGCGAGGGCCGAGGCGCTCGACGCCGCCAGCGCCCGCAACACCTCGGCGACCTGCTCCTCGAAGTCCGAATCCTCGTACACCCGCGACACCAGCCCCACTCCCGCGGCTTCGGGCGCCGAGAGCACACGACCGGTCGCCGCGAGATCGAACGCCACCTTCTCCCCCAGCGCTCGTTTGAGCAGTGTCATCACGATCGCGGGCACGAAGCCGCGCTGCACCTCGGGATACCCGAACCTGGCCGACTCGGTCGCGAGCACCAGGTCGCACGCGGTCGCCAGGCCGCAGCCGCCCGCGAGCGCGCGTCCCTGTACCAGCGCGACGACCGGCTTCGGCAGCCCGCGGATGCGCAGGAAGATCTCACCGAAGCGCAGTGCGGCCCGGCGGTTTTCCTCGACCGTCTGGTCCGCCGACGCGAGCAGCTCCTGGAGATCCATGCCGGCGCAGAAGTCGGTGCCGGCGCCGCGCAGCGCGACCACGCGCACGGTTGCGTCGAGATCGGCGCGCTCCAGTGCGGCCAGCAGCGCGTCGATCATCGGCGTGTCGATGGCGTTCTTCTTGTCGGGCCGGTCGAGCGTGGCCGTCAGCACGCCGGCCTCCACCGCGACCTGTACGCGCTCGTTCCCGGTCACCGCGGCACCGCGATTTCGATCTCCAGGCGCAGCAACGCCGTGGACAGCACCTTCCCCTGGGCGTCGGTCTTGAGCGAAATCGTGCCACCACCGTCCAGCGCGCCGTGCAGCAGGAAATTGAGCGCGTGGAGGTTGGGCAGCTCGTAGCGCTCGACCGGGCCCGTGATCATGCCCTTGAAGTGCCGCGCGACCCGCGCTGCCGTCACTTGCTTCACGAGAATCGGATAGTACTCGGGCTTGAGCGCGATGAGCCCCACGTTAGCGGTATCGCCCTTGTCGCCAGAGCGGGCGTGGGCGAGCTCGAGCAAGCGGACCCGTTTTGCGTGGCCTTTACCGACCGCCCGACCGCCCGACCGCCTGACCGCCGCCTTTTTCATACCTCCACCACCTCCACGCACGGCTCTACCATGCGCTTGTCCACCAGCGCCGGCCAGTAGGCTACGATCTCCTCGGGCTTCGGCCGCCCGCCCGCGAACCCGGTGACGCTGGGTGGCCCGTTGAGAATGAGCGGGGCGATCTCGCGCGTGAAGCGCTCCACGGCCGTACGGTCGGACGAACGCACTCCGACCCGCAGCTGCACTTCGGGGAGCTCGTCCAGCGGCGCCCGTTCCAGGGCGAGGCGTCCGTGGGTCGCGTCCGCGCCGACGAACTCCGTGAGAATCGCCTCGAACTCGAGTCCCAGGTCCGCGAGCCGCTGCCGCAGGACGCGGTCCGCGGCCCGGGCTTTCTGGTACGCGTCCGGCCAGGCGTACACGAGCGTGCCCACCGCCTTGAATCCGTACGCATAGGCCACGGACACTTTGAGTTTGTCCGTCGCCGGCCGCCCCCTGACCCCCGACACCCGAACCCTGTCTTTACCCGCCTGCGCCAGTCTGATCGTCGTGAAATCGGCGATGCAGTCCGGCGTGATGTACTCGGCGGGGTCGCCCATCTCGTACACCAGCTGCTCGGTGACGCCCGCGACCGTGATGCGGCCGCCCGTGCCGTCGTGTTTGGTGATGTCGAAGCCGCCGTCGGGCCGCGCCTCGACGATCGGGTAGCCCACGTTCGCGAGATCGGGGATGCGCTTCCAGTCCACGAGACAGTTGCCGCCGGAGCACTGGGCCCCGCACTCGATTGTGTGCCCGGCGACGGTCCCCGCCGCGAGCCGGTCCCAGTCGTCGGCCTTCCAGCCGAACGCGTGAATCAAGGGCGCCAGCGTGAGCCCGGTATCGGTGACGCGGCCGGTGATCACCACGTCGGCGCCGCGTCGCAGCGCTTCCACCACCGGCCACGCGCCCAAGTAGGCGTTGGCCGAGAGCACGCGGTCGCGCACGTCGCGCAGCGGGCGCCCGGTGTCCAAGTTCCGAAGCTCGTGCCCGCGGGCGAGCAGCCCGTCGAGCCGCCCGAGCAGGTCGTCGCCGGTCACGACGCCGAGGCGCAGCTTGCCGGCGAGCCCCAGGCGGCGGGCCGCCTCGGCCACGGCGTCCGCACAGGCGCGGGGGTTCACCCCGCCGGCGTTCGCGGTCACCTTGATGCGGCGCTCGACCAGGCGCGGCAGAATCCGCTCCATCAGCGGGACGAAGTCCTTGGCGTAGCCGAGCGTCGGATCACGCGCCTTCTGCTTTTGCAGGATGGACATGGTGACTTCGGCGAGGTAGTCCATCATGAGGTAGTCGATCGTCCCGCCGGTCACCTGGCGGTACGGGGCTTCGAGCCAGTCGCCCCAAAAACCCTGTCCGGCGGCCACCCGAACGGTGGCGGAGGGCGGGGACCGCCGCGACGTCACGGCTGCGGCACGACGCGGCGGACCGCATCCGCCCCTACGGCCGAATGCGCGCGCAGCTCGACGAGGGGGGCGAAACCGTCCGGCAGCGCGAGCTGGGGAGGCCGGGGCGCAGACAACGCCGTTCGGCCGCCCGGCACGACGGAGATGTCCGAACCGTCGCCGAACGAGCGGCCGTCGCGCAGCAGGAAGCGCACCCGCACCGTGGCGCGCCAGGGACGGGCGCCGCCGTCGCGCGCGAAAGCGGGGAACAACTCGACGGTGACCGGCCGGTCCCGCAACGTGGGTGGGATGTCGAAGCCGTGGCGCCCGACCGCGTAGTTCATCGCTCCCTGGCCGACCTGTTGCCCCGCCGAGTCGAACTCCGTCACGCCGAAATCGGTGAACTCGCTCCACTGCTCGCGTGGCATCCGGACCTCGATGACAGCGCGGGACGCCCAGTCGGGCACCCGCACCGTGAGGCTCTCGGGCGGGGCGCCCCGCCCCGTCACCTCGACGTGCCGCTCCGCACCCACCAGCGTCCTCGTCACGCGCGCCCCGGCGGTCGCGCCACCGGCGTTCGACGCCTCGGTGTCGCTGAGCAACAGCGGCGCCACTTCGGCGCGTGCCGTGACGCTGACCCCGGAGAGCGGCGGCGCGATCACGTCGAGCTCGTACACACCGGGCACCAGGTCCTCGGCGCGCACCACGAACCCGCCCGTGCCCGGATCGGTCCGGCCGAGCTGCACCTCCTCGACGTCCCGGAACGGTTGGCCATTCGGCTCGTACAGCCGCACCGTGGCGCGCTGCTCGGCCGAGTCGGGGAGGGTGACGCGCGCGATGAGGGTGCCGCCCGGGTGCGAGGCCCGAAGGAAGTAGCGCTGTACCCGTGCGGGGCCGATGGCGCGCCGCTCATCGTACAGCGGCTTCGCCGCCAGGTCGTAGGGGACGATGACGGTGTTGGGCAGGGTGAACAGCGGCCCGGCGAGCGTGTCGCTCGGGTTCCAGGCCGTCACGGTGCCGGTGTAGACACCCGGAGCGGCGAGCGCGGCGCGGGCGTATGTCACCGGGATCTCGGTCTCCCTCGCTCCCGCCGGGACGGACGCGGGCGCCCCGACCCAGGGGACGCTCGACCGCAGCAGGAACTGCGCGGCCCGCAGTCCGGCCACGTGCCGCACGCGGAACAGCTGCAGCGTGTCGCCCGGGCCGGCGAGCCCGTCGCGGCGAAACCCACCCGATGCTCCGCCCTCGGTCCGGACGACGTACTCTGACCCCTGATGCCCGCTCAGGAGCCAGCGATAGGCAGCCTCGAGGCGCGGCACGCCGGCGCCCTCGTCGACCACGGTCGCGCCCCCGAACGGGACCGCGGACGCGCGTAGCGCCTGCGCCAGCTCGGCGGCACTGACCCTGCGTCCCTCCTGCAGCATCGCGGAGATGAGGCAGGCGGCGAGTCCCGCGGCGTGCGGCGAAGCCATGCTGGTGCCGCCCTTGATCTCGTTCCCGGTGTCCCAGCGCGGCACGGTCGAGAACGCGACGCCGGGCGTCACGAGATCAGGCTTGGCGAGCTCGCCGCCCCGCGAGCTCCACCAGCCCAGCACGTCGAGGGCGGGCGGCGTCCCCGCCTGCGCCGGGCGGGCGAAGGCGCCCGGAAAGATCGCGCCGATCGACAGGGCCAAGTCGGCGGAACCGGGGAACCCGACGGTCGACAGGCCGGGCCCGTCGTTGCCGGCGCTGATGGTGAACACCACGCCGGGGTGCGCCACGAGAAAGGCGTCCACGATCGAGTCGATCACGGCCTGCCCTTCGAGCTCGTTGCCGACGCCAAAGCTCAGGTTCAGCACGAGCGGGAGGTTGCGCTGCGCGGCGTAGCGCGCGGCGTACTCCATGGCGCGCTGCATCGAGCCGTTCACCGAGATGCCGCCGCGCGCGCTGTTGGCGATCTTGAGCCCCAGGAGCTGGGCCCCCGGCGCCACGCCGTCGAATCCCGCCACGTTGAACAGGTTGTGACCGGCCGCTATCCCAGCGACGTGGGTGCCGTGCCCCCCGTTGTCGAACACGAGGTCGAGCTTGGGGACGCCGGCGATCTCGTCGAAGTTCGCGGCCAGGGTGATCGGCTTCGTGCCGAGCGCGATCGTCTCCCGCCCCTGGCGGTAGTCGTGCAGTGGCATTTCGTCTTCGAACGAGCCGTTCAGGTTCGAGTCGAGGAACGCCACCCACCCCTCGGGCGCCTTCACGACGATCACGGGGAAGACATCGGTGTTCGTGCCGTTGCCGTTCAGGTCGGCCGCCGGCGGCTTGCCGAGGGGCAGCTCGGCGAGTTGTCCGGCGTACCAGGTCGTGGCGCTCGTGAGTCGCCCGATGCGCCCCGCCCCGGACAGCTTCCGCCCGCCCACCGATACGGTGCCGTCCCCCGACGGCGTGACCGGCGACAGCGCCACCCGCCCTTCGTCCGAGAAGTCCCGCAGCTCGACGATCTTCGACGCGCCGGTACTGGTGGTGATCAACCCGTCCACACCCGGATCGACACCCGTGTCGAGGATTCCGATCAACACCCCGCGCCCGTCGTAGGTCGGATGCTTCGCGCGGAACTGATCGACCCCGGTACTCTGGAGCGGCATCAAGCCGGCCATGAACGCCACGGGCGGAGGCAGGGCCGGTTGCGCGCGCTCGGGGCCCGCGTCGGCGGGCTGGGCCGGGACGACGGGCGGCGCCGCCGCCGGCGCGGGCGGCGCGACGACGCGGGGTGCGCCAGCGGCGCAGGCGGCGCCGAGCGCGGCGAGGACCAGCGAACGCAGGCGAACGATCACGTATCCCTCGGCAGGGCGAAGGGCCCGAGGTGCGGGCCGGTGAATTCCGTGGCGACTTCCAGCAGAAACGCGACGGTGTCGCGGGTCTCTTCGGGGAGCACGAGCGCGTCGACGAAGCCGCGCGCGCCCGCGAATCTGGCGTCGAGCTGATGGTCGTAGTCGGCGCGCATGGCCTGGACGGCGGCGCTGTTGTCAGCTTTCACCGCGTCACCGCCAAACACGGCCTGCACGGCGGACTCCCCTTCCATCACGCCCATGCGGCCCGTGGGCCACGACACGATGAAATCGGGGTCGAATCCCTGCCCCGCCATGGCGTAATAGCCGGCGCCCGACGCGTGATTCACCGTGAGCACGAGCTTCGGCACCGTAGCCGTCGCCATGGCTTCCACGAAGCGCGCGCCGGCGCGAATGATTCCGGAGTGCTCCGCCTCGGTCCCGACCATGAACCCGGACACGTCCTGGACGAAGAGCAGCGGCTGGCGCTCACGGTCGGCGTTGTCGATGAAATACGCCACCTTCTCCGCGCTCTCGGTGTAGATGATGCCGCCGATCTTGGGCGACTCGCCCGGCTTGCCCTTGATGACGCCGCGCGAGTTGGCGATGACGGCGACCGCGCGCCCGGCGATCGCGCCGTGCCCGCAGATCATCTCCGGCGCAATTTCGGGTTGGAACTCGTCCAGCGTCCCGCCATCCAGCAGGCACTCGAGCACCGCGCGCACGTCGTAGCTCATGCGATGGTCGGCCGGGAGCAGATCGTACAGCTCCTTGGGATCGCGCTTGGGCTTGCCCGCGGGAGGCCGCGGCCGGGGAGCGTGCGGCAGGCGGGAGACGTACTCGCGGATGCGCCGCAGGCAGTCGGCATCGTCGTTCGCGCGGTAGTGGGCCACCCCGCTGACCGTCGTGTGGGTCTTGGCTCCGCCCAGGCGCTCGGCGTCCACGACCTGGCCGGTCGCGCCCTTCACGAGGTTGGGACCGCCCAGCCCCATGAACGACGTGCCGTCGACCATAAAGATGACGTCCGACAGGGCGGGCAGGTACGCGCCGCCGGCGATGCACGGCCCCATGACGGCGGCGATCTGGGGTACGCGCAGGTAGTGGCGCATGATCGAGTTGTAATAGAAGATCCGTGCCGCGCCGTACTGTCCCGGAAACACGCCTCCCTGGTAGGGGAGGTTCACGCCGGCCGAATCGACCAGGTAGACGATCGGCACGCGCTGGCGCATCGCGATTTCCTGCGCGCGCAGCATCTTCTTGATCGTCTCGGGCCACCACGAGCCCGCCTTCACGGTCGCATCGTTCGCCACGACGACGACGGGGCGCTGGGCGATGCGTCCCAGTCCCGTGACGACGCCGGCGGCGGGCGCCTGGCCGTCATACTGGTCGTAGGCCACCAGCAGCCCGATTTCGACCCACTCCCCGCCCGGATCGAGCAGCGCGGCGACGCG
>WNGO01002960.1_pt1 | contig 10895 bp, 10 predicted proteins | sample 5400511 | NCBI WGS metagenome assembly WNGO01 (sample SAMN13153380, study PRJNA577476) | soil metagenome | isolation source: 20 cm soil or saprolite under Garry oak tree replicate 2 | place: USA:California | collected 2016-06-15
TGGACCGAGAGCCGATGAAGCACGCCGAGTACAAGAAAAAGGTGATCGACGTTCAGATCAAGCTCCTTCAGGATCGCGGCGTCTGGGCCAAGCCGAGCCGCTGAAACCGCGACGTCAAGCGCCTCCTCTTATAGACGAGTGACCAACAAACAACTGTCGCCGGATGTCAGTTAGGAGGGTCTTTGCTGGAATGAAGACGTCATGGAACGGCCTCCTCGGCCGGCTCGAGCCGTGGCTGCTACAGCGCGCTGGAACAAGAGGCGCCCTCACGGCTGGTTTCGACAACATCAAGAAGGAAAACTACGCGACCGCTGCGCAGGCGTTCGCGGACGCTGAGCGCCTCTACAAGGACCAGGACGCACCCGCAAATCGTGTGGCGGAGGCAATCGCCTACCGAGCGTGGTGTTACACAAAGCTGAATCGGGCGATAGAGGCAATCCCCTTGTACGAGCAGGCGCTCGATTTAGAAACTCAGCATCACGCGAAGCCCGGTCGCATCGCGCAGCTTCGCGAGCAATTGGACTGGGCTAAAGCCAAATGTGTCGGGGCCAGTTGATCCACTGAGTTCCGGCAATCGAGCGAGCCAATGTTCCACGACAGCCAAGATGACAGCCTTTCTCTCGGACATCGGCAACTGTCAGCGCACGTCAGCGGATCCGAACTGTTGACTCTTCAACGTGTCCGGACATCCGTGGACACTGGAGGACGATAGATACGCGGTCTTCAAAACCGTTTGCGGGGCGCTGTTGAGGCGTCCTGGGTGGGTTCGATTCCCATCCATCCCCGCCAAATCCAGGCTCTTTGACAGCCAAGATGACAGCCACAGCCGCGACCTTCAGCGCACTGCGAGGAATGACGCTGTACGCCTGAAGCAACGACCGCAGGCACGACGGAATGCTCACCCCGATCTGGTCCAGGCAGCGGTCAGGTGCCGTCCGATGCGACTTAGCCCGCGATGCGATTGAACACGGCCGTGCCACTGAACGCCCAATGGCAGAGGTTGGCGCTTGAGCGACTGATCTGCAACTGCCCACCGGTCAGCATCCAGTTGTATTCGATCACGAGGACAGGTTTGTCCCCGGACGGCGCGTCGCACACGAAGCCGCCGTTGGGATCGTCGCCAATGCTCTCCTGGATGAAATCGAGTTTCGAACCTCGCACCACCACATTGCCGTAGATGACCTGCGAGAAGTTGAAATCGTTGCAATGTAGATCGATGGCGTAGGACGGATTGCGTACGTCTTCCCAGTTTCCGCTCAACTCCGGTGGGACCGGGCCGCCGGCCGGCCAGTTCGCAGGGTAGTGGGCGGGCGGCGTTGGGCAAGGCGTGCGGTCCGGGATTGGGATCACCGCCGCAGGAGTTGCTCGTTGGGCGCTGGGCGTCGGAGCCGAGGTGATGGGTGCGTTCGACCCGCATGCCGCGAGGATCACGACGGCGATCAGGCCGGACCAGGGCTTTGTGAGTGCGATCACAGCGCGGCAAGCCTCGTATAGGTCCCCTGGAACTGGAAAGCACACGCTGGTGGTGGAGCTGTGCCGATCCTGGCCAGGACGAGCGTGTTGCCGCTCAGGGTGTACGAGAATTTATCGACTCCGCACGGCTCAACCATGAAGTCGATCTCCGAACCCTTGACGACGACGTTTCCGCCAATGGTCTGGATCAGGAACGAGTAGCCACCCAAATAGAGAACTCCGGTCTTGAGTTGGTGCACCTTTGGCTGCCAGGAACCCGCCAGCTCCGCCGGCACCGGCCCGCCGGGGGGCCAGCCCGGGGATCGCACGGTCGTGGGTATGAACGGCGAGTCAGGTGGGTTCCAGGGCACCTCGGCCTGGCTCGGCGACGGGGATGTCACGGTGGGCCCCGGCCTGACCGGCACCGTTGGCGCATGAAGGCGGGCGCTCATCATCAGCGCCGCCACCGCCGCGATCCCGATCAACACGGCCGCCAAGCCAGCGGCCATGCGCAGGCCGGGCGTGAAATCGAAGACCCGATCCAGACCAAAGGCGCGTTGCCTGCGGCGCGGAACCCGTTGGATTGCTTCCGTGACTCGAGACTCGAGCCATGGCGCCGGCGGAACGGCCTCATCGATCGCCATCACGAAGCGCTCCCTCAATTGGGTGTCGTTTGTCGTCATGCTTCTCCAGCTCCGAGCAGGCGCCGGAGTTGGCGGACCGCTCTCGAGAGCTCACTTTTGACTGCGTCCTCGCTCGAGCCCGTGATGGCGGCGATCTCCGCCACGGGCAAATCGAGATACCAATGCAAAACCAACAAGAGCCGTCTGCGATGCCTGAGCCGGCGGATGGCGCTACGTAGGTCTGCGAACGCGGCCATGGAGTCGCCTGCCGGCACTGGTGGCGGTTCCGGGTCTGACAGCCTGAGCACAGACCACCAGCGTGTGCGGCGCGCCGATCGGCATTCGTTCGCAACGATGCCGAGGAACCAGGGCTGCATCTGCGCGCCCACTTTGAGCTGGTCAAGCTTCCGCCAGGCCTTCAAGGACGCATCCTGGACAATGTCTTCGGCAGCGTTCGCGTCATGAAGCATGGCGCCGGCGAGCCGGTAGGCCGGGGCGATCGCAGGCCGCAGCAGAGCCGTGAACGCTCCGTCGTCACCCGCCTGCGCTCGGGTGACTAAGTCGAGGTTCAGGATTTGCGCGGCATTGACCACGGCTGAGATGAATACGCGTCCACCGACGACCTTCGTGGCAAGAATCTCTGATTCCAGCCCATACGGCAATCGAACATGGCGAAAGGGTGGTTCGCCAGGTTACACCTCCTACCCAGGCCACCTATCCGACGGGCCGAATCAACCTTGATAAGAGTCTCCTCGGCCGGTCCATTGACAGCCAAGATGACAGCCAATTCCCCGCACGACAGAGAACTTTGGCGGACCAGAGGGGAGACTTGATCCGCAAATTCGAGCATGCGCGAGCGTCAACGGACGGCGGCGGATGTCAGGCCCGCGGTCTTCAAAACCGCGGGGAGTGTTCCATTCGGCAGCTCCAGTAAGAGCGCTTGCCATACAGCAACGCCGGTTCGTCGTCCTTACGGATGGTGTTTCCAACCAGGGAATCGATCCTCTCAGGGTCACGCCGGACCTCGTGGCCGCGAGGGTGAAAGTGCAGACGATCGGCATTGGGCTGCGGAACGGCAACGCGACGGTGGCCGGTGAGCCTGTGGGGGGCGTCGATGAAGCAACTCTCACGGCCATCGCCTCAGCCACCGGTGGAAAGTACTTCTACGCGCAGGCGGCGGGCCAGCTGAAGAGCATCTACAGCACGCTGGCGACCCAGGTCGGCTGGCAGTTCCAGCAGGTGAACTTGATGGTTCCGCTCCTGATCTCCGGTATCGGCCTCGTCATGCTTGGAGCGGTGGTCAGCCTCGTGTGGTTCCGGGTGCTGCCCTGATGCCACCTACGCCCGACGATCTTCACTTGTGGCCGGCCAATCTTCCAGCGGTTGCAAGATGGCTGCCGTACCCGCTTCGGCGTGACCAGCCCGCAACGTCGACAGCTCCTCCGGAGAGGCCGCCCGCGCCGTCCGCGCCGCGTACCACGGTTCGGCCAGACCCGCCGAGACATTACTGGCGTGTCCTCGCCGCGGTTTCGGCCGGAGCTGTGCTGATCGGGATCGGTGGCGGCATGTTCCTGGGATTGGTTTTTCAGGCTCGCTAGCAAAGTTATCTTTCGTGCGTCCCCGGACCGGCGCGTCAAGTTCTCAGTGCGGAGACGGCCTCGCTGTCGAGGCCGGCCGTCGCGGCTGCCCTTGGCTCCATCAGGTGACCTAGGTCGGACGCCAACACCAGGGCTCCGCCCAGCGCCGCCGCTGATCTCTTCAACGCTTCGAGGTCTCGATGCGAGTAATCAATGCCGCCACGTCTGTGGCCCAGAAGGAGGCGTCCCATATCGTGGCCGTCGTGCTGGACACTGACGTCCACTGCCGTCCCGCGCTTCAGGCTGCCCTTAGTGTGAAACGGCCGGGAACCGTGGTCACCGAGATAGATCAAGCCGCCTTCCGCCTCGAACGCGGCGACCGACTCTTCGACCAGCCACTGCGCGAAACGGTGAGGATCGATCACTCTCACGACCGACTCCGCGGTCGAGCTCACGTGATGCAAGCGCCCCGCAACGTCGCCCCCACGGAAACGGCGCTCCATCGTCGCGTCGACCCATTTCTGGACCGGGGTGAACGCGCCCGCAACGACAAAAGCGGTGACCACGACGGCTATCTCAGATCGCTCGCCGGTATAGAGGATCGAGAGCTGCTGGGTGAGCTCGATGATGCCGATAAAGAGACCGCCCAGGATGCCGGTGACGATCACGTAGACGACCGTCCGACTGATGATCCAGTCGATGTCGAACAGCCGATGGCGCAGGATCGCGATCCCGATCGAGACCGGGATACAGACAAGCGATACATACGCCGGAGCCAAAGCCAGGGTCAAATCGACCTTGAACGCAATCGCGACAACGGCCGCGTATACGAAGGCAATCGTCACCACTCCGGTTGCCAGGAGGATCCACTCCAACTGCAAGCGCACGTCCCTGTCCCCACGCCGATACCGCGCCACGAGTGACGCAAGCGCGCCAACAACCCCTGCCGCAATCAGGGCAAGGCCTGCATAAATGATGGCGACCGTGGTCGGTGTCGCCGGGCTCTTGCCGGGAAATTCGATCGATGCTATGCCGCCCGCAAACAAAGCAGTCCCCGTGATGCAGAGCCAGTCGACGAATCGCCACCCTCGCGATACACGCCCGTCGGGGAAACGCACCGTGAGCATGCCGATGGCCATGCCGAATGACGGAATCCATGCCCAGTTGCCGAACCACCAGACGCCGCCTTCGAGAGGCAGTGCGACGTGATGGATCTGGATGATGTCGACATATTCGCTGGCCACGAACGACACGACGGCCGGCACCGGCGCCAGGAGCAGGAACCACCCAAACCGGAAGTGGGCCGGCTGGGAGACGATCAGGGCGCCCACCAGGGCAAAGGCGATCAGCCCGACAATCGCAAGCTCAGACGCGAACCAGTCGCCCGACCACGCATAGAAGACCACACACTCGATGAGGATGACGGCCTGTGCCACCGCGACCGACCAGGCGATCACGCGGCGCGTGAGGCGCTTTCGCATCTTGACCTAGTCAAACGATAAACAGCCCGCTCGGCTAGGGCCTTCCGGCCTGCGAATGTGCATCTTCATCGTCAATGCGCGATACGCCGGAAGGGTCAGTGCCTTCTAGGCAATCGGCCCAAAGCCACCATGCCATCCGGCCCTACGCCACCTGGCATCGTTCCCGCGGCCCGTCGGGATCCACAACCGCTTTGCTTGCGGACAGATTTCATTGCGCAGCGGCCGGTTGCGTAAATCGCGGTCCATTTTCGTTTGACCCCCATGCCTTCATGCAGCGACCTCGATCGCGATCTTGCCACCCGCGTGGCCTTTCGCCAGGTGGTCGAGAGCCTCCGGGACTCGGTCGAGGTCGTATCGCCTATCGATCACAGGCTTGACACGTCCTGACGCAACTAGGTCGCCCAACAAGACGAGATCGTCCTTGTTCAACTTGGCGATGAACACGGTGACGACACTCCGGCCTCCACCGATGGAGGCAAGGCGCACCTCGAGAAAATGCCCGAGCGCCCGCCAGCCGCCGCCCCTGCCGTGTTGGACTCCCGCCGCCCCGACCCCCACATAGGTGGCGCCGGAGTCCAGTACGCGCGTGCACTCCGACCACGAGCGGTTGCCCGCGACGTCGAGCATGAGGTCATATCGTTCGCCGGCCCGCGTGAAATCCTCTTTCGTGTAGTCGATGACCCTGTCCGCGCCGATCGAGCGCACGACGTCGATGTGGCTCGAGCTGCACACTGCGGTCACCTGCGCGCCGAACGACTTCGCGATCTGGACCGCGAATGTGCCGACGCCACCCGCGCCGCCATTGATCAAAACCCGCTGTCCGCGTTCGATCCGGCCGTGGTCGCGAAGCGCCTGCAGCGCGGTGGTCCCGGCCACCGCCAGGGTGGCGGCCTGCTCAAAAGACACCCCGGCGGGCTGAGGAACCAACCCTTTCTGCTCCGAGAGGCATATGTACTCGGCGAACGCACCCCGCCCGCCGCCGAAGACCTTGTCACCAGGCTGAAACAGGGTCACGGCCCTGCCGACCGATTCGACCGTGCCCGCGAAGTCGGTCCCGACGACCCCTGGCTTGAGCGAGCGTAGAAGGTGGGCCACCGGCGTGAGGGAGTACATGTCGACCGGGTTGGCTGAAGACGCGCGCACGCGCACGAGCACGCCGTCGTCGGGGACGGCCGGTCTCTGGATCTCCTCGACCTTCAGGGCAGCCGGGGAGCCCGGGCCATGCGCGACGACCGCTCTCATCGTGACAGCCGTCGAGGTCAGGACCATTCCGTCAGCTCAGCCGGAAAGGCGGGTACTGATCGGTCACCAGAGTGAATGCGTACCCGTTCACCCGGTTGCTCCACCGGAGCACTCCGACGACGAAGGCGAAAAGGCCGCGGGGATACGTGCCGGTGAAGAGAATCGCGAACCACGCCGCGATCACCGCGATCACCGCACCAAGCCCCAAGAAGACAAGGACGACGTAGTGGGGGATGGCCAGAAGCCATTTGACCAGGGGCAGCCAGCGGTTCAACTGGTGGGCGTCGGGATAGGCGAAGTCAAGATGTACGGCCTGCTCCTCGTCCGTCGACGGATAGCGATCGTCAAGCAGGGCCAGGTACGCGGTAACGCGGTTGGAGAAGCGGAGGAGATTGAGGTTCCAGTCGAACCACCAGCGCGGATACTTCTGCCGGAAAACGAGCATCAGCACGAGCGGGAGGAACACCGCCGCGCCGCCGATGACGATCGTGTCGGTGTGGTCGTTGTCGCGAAGCGTCTCTCCCGTCAGCATCGTGATCACGATCACGATCGGAATCGCCAGCAGGAGCCGAAAGGCAGTGGTGAGCCGGTCCAGCGGCCGGCTCGGGAAATCGACGTCGAACTGCACGGGATAGTTGCTGACCATGTGTCTTCACACTCCTGAGTGAACTGATTTCAAACCGATGACCTCGTGGCCGCGAAGTGCCTCGAGGAATGGCTGGAAGCTGCCATGCACGGTGCAGCGCAGGACCCGACCCTGGACCTCCACCTCGCTCACGCCGAGGGCGACCTCGACCTTATGCGTGGGTGGAGCGCCGACGAAGGTAACCTCGACTCGCTGCCACTGAAGGTCCTCTGCCATCTGAAGTGAGCCTAGGGATCCGGCGGCGACCGGAAATCGGTGGAATCACCGATTGCGTGCGTAGGCGAGCGCGTCGTCTAGCCCGCTGTCGTAGTAATTTCGGCTGCACCGATGGCCAGGCCCGTTCGCCGTTTGGGCAACCTCCCGGCTGAGGCGACCAGCTTCGTCGGACGCAGGCGCGAGCTGGCGGAGCTCCGCACGAAGCTGGGGACCGTCCGGATCGTCAGCCTGGTCGGCCCGGGCGGAGTGGGCAAGACGCGTCTTGCCATCCGCGCCGCCACCGACCTCGCCAGGGGCTTTCCCGCCGGGGCATGGCTGGTCGAGCTTGCCGACGTGCGCGATTCAAGGCTCGTCGCGAACGCCGTCATCGCGGCCCTCGACCTGCGCGATCAGGCCGCCACCGATCCGGTCGCGCTCCTTCTTGGGTACCTCGAGAACAAGGAGCTGTTGCTGGTGTTGGACAACTGCGAGCACCTGCTCGACGCGGCGTCTGTGCTTGTGACCGAGGTCACCCGTGCCGCGCCGGGGGTGCGCGTCGTCGCCACCAGCCGCGAGCCGTTGTCGGCGCCTGGTGAGCACGTCCTCCCCGTGCCGCCGCTCGAGCTCCCTTCTCCGCATGCCACCGAGCCCCTGAACCGGCTCCGTCAGAACGAGGCGGTCAGGCTCTTCGTGGAGCGGTCGGAAGCCGCGTCGGGCGCATTCGAGCTGTCTCGGGAAAATCAGAGGGCGGTCGTTGATGTCTGCCGGAGGCTGGATGGCCTGCCGCTCGCGATCGAGCTCGCGGCGGTGCGGACCCGCGTTCTGACGGTGCAGCAGATCGTCGACCGCCTGACCGACCGCTTCGCGCTGCTCACCGGTGGAGGCCGTGCGGCGCTGCCGCGTCATCAGACGCTCGAGACCGCGATCGACTGGAGCCATGAGCTGCTGGCGGACGCAGAGCGGACCCTGCTCAGACGCCTGTGCGTGTTCACCGGGAGATTCACGCTTGACGACGTCGAGGCGGTCTGCATCTCGGAGGGAGAGCCAGCATCGGGCGCCCTCGACCTGCTCTCTTCCCTGGTCGACAAATCTCTGGTGGTGAAGGAGGAAGCTCGCGGTCTTGCGAGCTACCGGCTGCACGAGACGATGCGCGAATACGCCGCCCGCAAGCTGCAGGACGCCGGCGAGGAAGACAGCGTCCAGCTGCGGTGCACCCAGTACTACGTGTCGACATGCCAGCGAATGGCGCTCGAAGCTCGCTTCCAGCTTCCTTCGTGGCTGGCGTGGATGGACTTCGAGATCGACAACATCCGCTCGGTCCTGCGGCGGTGCCTGGTGCGCTCCGACTCGGTGCGCGGAATCCAGCTGGCCACCTCGCTGAGCTGGTTCTGGATCACCCGCGCGACCACCGAAGGCGTGCGGTGGCTGGACGAGCTGCTCGCCTCAGGCCCGGGAAACCCCGAAACGCTTGGGTGGTCGTACTTCATCCGTGGGTTCCTGGCCGTGTTGCAGGGTGACTGGACCGCGGCCAGGCCGGCGCTCGAGCGGGCGATGCGCGCGTCGCGCGAGGCCGGGCAGCCCATTCAGCTGGCGAACTCGCTCTCCATGGCCTCGATCGCCGCCAACATGGCGGGCGATCGCGGCTCTGCGCTTCGTCTGCTCGGCGAAGCCGACACGTTGGCGGCGGAACTCGACGACATACCGACCAGGGTCGGCGCCCTGCAGGCGAGGTCGCTCAACGCCGTGTTCGAAGGTGATTTCGAGACGCTCAAGCTGGTCGCCACCGAAGGCGCTCGCCTGAGCCGGCAGGTGGGCGACCTCTACGCGCTGCACATGATGAATCTCAACCTCGGCAGCGCCGCGCTGTTCGCGGGTGACAACGAGGAGTCAAAGGCGCGGTACTCCGAGGCCCTGCGCATCGCGTACCAGATCGACGACCGGATCGGACAGTTCTACCTGCTCGCGGCGCTGGCTTTCCACGCCACTGTGGAAGGCCGGGCGAAGACAGCGGCACAGCTCCTCGGCGCCTCGGAGACGATTCGGATCGGCGCCGGCGCCATCGTCATGCCGGTGATGAATCCGATCATCACCCAGGCGGAGGAATCGGCGATCGCGGCGCTCGGCAAAGCGAAGTTTGAAGTGGAGTTGACCGCAGGCAAGCACCTGACCCGCGACACCGCCGTCGCCATGGCCCTCGGCGAAGCAGACCAGGCGACCGCCGCGACTCGAGAGGGTGCAAGACCGGGAGTGCTCGCGAAGCGAGAGTTCGACGTCGCGCGCCTCATCGCCGACGGCCTGAGCAACAAGCAGATTGGAGCGCGCCTTTTCATCTCGGAGCGCACCGTCGACAGCCACGTGCGCAGCATCCTGAACAAGCTGGGGTTCAACTCCCGGGCCCAGATCGCCGGGTGGGTCGTGTCGACGAATCCCTAGCCGGGCCCTCCCGATATTCGCGAACCGAGGATGACGATCGTTTCTTCAGGGGCCGCCAACTGACGGCGTCCTATGCAGAAGCGGGTGGCGCGGCTGACCGTGGGCCACGACGATCACGGACCAGTCGCTCCTGGCGCGAGTCGTCCAGATCGCGCGAGTACGGCGCACGACGATCCAGCGGGCCTCGACGAAATTCGATACGCCGGAGTACTCCCCGGTGCTCGCTGGCGAGGGGCTCGTTGTCACGCGCCACGATTCGGGGGCCGCTGTGAACCTCGGCTCGGCGCTCAATGCCGCGCCGGTCACTCCCGGACCGCCTTGCGGTCGACCTCTCGTTCTGCGTTGTGGGTCCCCCTTGTAACCACTGTGACCCTGTTCTCCGTTCGCGTCAAGTGCGGTGCGCCGGCTCTGCCCAACTGACGCTTGGTCGGTGGCGGCTGCGCCCCGTGGCCAGGTATCTCGCCTCGGTCGTAGCCCGCGCCGCGTTCCCTGCTTTCCCTCCTAGAAAGCGCTCGCTAAATGGCCTGGGACGTGGTGAAATAGTCCCGCGGCCCAGGACTTGTCAAGCCCGGTGGCCACGGTCGGCCCGTTTCCGGCAGCGGGTTCCCACCTGTTTGTGACGTGGTCCCTGGAGAGAGGAGCCGGAAGTTTTGAGGCGGCCCAGCCGAGCGGCTGTTTCCCTGATCGCCGTCGTTGCATGGGCCCTGGCACCGCCGCTCCATAACGACCAACTCGCAGGCAGGTCGGTGTCCTCGCTGGGGACACCCATGAACGTCGCCGCCGCTGCCCCGATCCTGCTCCGTGATCCCTACCTGACCGACGCCACGGGGTCGTCGGCGATGGTCAACCTCGCGACCGATACCTCCTCCCCTGCGCCGATCATCTTGTGGGGTCCGGCCGCGGGCGATTGCGCAGCCCCGGCGAGCTCGGTCACCGCAACCTACGTGACTTCGTTCGGAACCAACGACAAGCTGTTCAAAGCGCAGTTGACCACGCTCCAGCCGAACACCAACTACTGCTATCGGGTCACGCAAGCGGGCGTCGACATGCTCGGAGCGGCACCGGTTTTCACCAGCGCGCTAGCCTCGGGCGCCAGCGACCCTTTCAGCTTTGCAGTGATCGGTGACTGGGGCGCGGGAACCACCCACGAGGCCAACGTCCTGTCCCAGATAGCGGCGGCCAAGCCCGCTTTCATCGTCACGGTGGGGGACAACGTCTACAACTCGGGCACGCAAACGGAGTATGG
>WNGO01002964.1_pt1 | contig 10893 bp, 8 predicted proteins | sample 5400511 | NCBI WGS metagenome assembly WNGO01 (sample SAMN13153380, study PRJNA577476) | soil metagenome | isolation source: 20 cm soil or saprolite under Garry oak tree replicate 2 | place: USA:California | collected 2016-06-15
GTCTATCTGCATGCGGCACCGATTTTTCACATTGCCGATTTTCCCGCCATGTTCGCAGCACCGGCTTTCGGTGCGCGCCAAGTCACGATTCCAAAGTTCAGCCCGCAAGGTTTCTGTGAGTTGGTCCAACGCGAACGTGTGACCCACACGGTGCTCGTGCCGACAATGCTGAACCTGCTGACGCAGATGCCGGAAGCAAAGCCGTATGACTTGAGCAGCCTCGAGGTTCTGGCTTATGGCGGTTCTCCAATGGCGCCGGAACTTGTCCGTCGAACCAGAAAACTTCTGCCGAACGTGAAACTTCTCCAGTGCTATGGCCTCAGCGAGACCGGCTTCCTCACGGGTCTTGAAGATCAGGAACATGTCGAGGGCAAGCTCTTATCTTGTGGGCGGCCCTGTCCAGGAATTGACCTGCGAGTCGAGGACGAGACAGGAAAGGAAGTGGAAGTCGGGCAGCACGGGGAATTGGTCGCACGGGGCACCAATGTCATGCGGGGCTACTGGAACAATCCGCAAGACACCGCTCTCGCATTTCGAAACGGAATGTTTCGTACGGGAGACATCGGCTATCGGGATTCCGACGGCTATTTCTACATCCTTGACCGCCTGAAAGACATGATCGTCACAGGTGGCGAAAATGTTTACTCCGGCGAGGTCGAAGCGGTCATCTACAAACATCCCGCGGTTCGTGAAGTGGCGGTCTTCGGAATACCTGATCCCCAATGGGGTGAACTCGTGATGGCTTGCGTCGTGCTGAAGCCCGGAATGGTTCTGAGCGCGAACGACCTGACCAGCCATTGCAAGCAATTCTTGGCTAATTACAAGGTTCCCCGCCGCGTCGAGTTTTCAGATACCGAACTACCGAAAAGCGGTTCCGGCAAGATCCTCAAGAGAATTCTGCGTGAACGTTTTTGGGCTCATGAGGAACGGGCCGTAGGTTAGCCGACCGACTGAGCAGCTTAACAGTCGAGCGAGTCGTATAAGTTCTTACGAGGAGAGACGAATGGAAGACCACCAGGTTGTCGCCGCGATACTCACTGTGGCGCTCTGCTCGACTAAGCCACGCACAACTTCACATAGACTGGCTGCGGATCAGTGGCGAAATGTATGGCGCGACTACAACAAGTTCCTCAAGGAACTGGAAAAAACGGACGAGTCCATTGACAGGCGCGGAATCAATCCAGATTAAGTCTGGGAATGGCATTCGCGACCCGAAAGTCATTACTTCGAAACTCCCCTGTCGCGAGCTTTCTAGAGGATTCTTCGCGAACGATTTTGGGCTCACAAAGAACGGGCCGTAGCCTAGGAGACAAGAATGCGTTTGATCGCCCAGAAGGGAAAGTTCGCGTTTGCGTTTCTGACAGTGATTCTGTCCGGAAGTCTCTTCACTGGTGTTGTATTCGCGAACGATGAACCCAAAACGGTACCTGCAAGAGACGAGCAGCCCAAGAAGCTCGGCACGGCGAATACCGAAACTGTGGGGCAATCTGATTCAGCCGCTAGTGAGACGTCCGCGCCTCAGGAGCCGAAACGTCGCGCTCTTCCGGCGCCGCTTGATCCGCTATTTCCTGGCTCAGACTATCTCGGGCCTACTCCACTCATCGGCCTACCCGACACGGATCCCGAATATCCGTTAGAGAAGGCTCTTTGGTCTGCATTTCCAGCACTCAAGGCCAACAGGATCAAAGTATATGGCTGGGTGAACGTTGGATTCGACTTCAGCACTTCCAACAAATCAAATATTCCTGAGTCCTACGCCATCGTTCCCAACAAGCTTGAGCTCGACCAGGCCGTAGTGCGCATTGAGCGCGTCCCGGACACCGTGCAAAGGGATCACGTGGATTGGGGATTCCGCCTCACCCCGATGTACGGCATCGATTATCGCTGGACGACGGCACAAGGATGGTTTAGCGGACAACTCCTGAACCACAATCGTCTGTACGGATTCGATCCAGTGGAAGCCTATGGTCTCGTGTACGTCCCCAACGTGGCGCAAGGAATGGTCATCAAATTTGGGCGGTACATTTCTCCGCCGGACATTGAAGCGCAACTTGCTCCCGACAACTACCTGTACACGCACTCGCTGATGTTCACTTTCGATTACTACACACAGACAGGCATCAATGCAGCTATAAACTAAACGATCAATGGTCGATCCTATTCGGGATACACGCGGGCGACGACATTGCACCTTGGAACGGCGCAGCTCACCCAACGGCGATGGCTATGGTTCGGTGGGCATCCAAAAGTAACAACGACTCCCTGTGGGGTGGCATCGATTCCTTGAACGGAGGCAAGTTCAAGGGTGGACACGATAACCTGCAACAATTCAACCTGACTTGGACTCACAGATTTAACGAGGCCGGGACGTTGCTGACCTCGACAGAAGCGTATTACGTCTTTCAGACGCACGCGCTCGTCGGCGGGACCGTGAACAGCGGTCCGCCACATTCTTGGTTTCAAAACGTGGGCCCCGGTGCGCTAATTCCAGGGAATGCTCCTGCGTTTGGCGTTGTCAACTACACCGAATGGAAGTTTGCAAAGAAGGACTTTCTCTCGGTTCGACCGATCGACTACATCGTCGACTTCAAAGGAGAGCGGTCCGGGTTTGCGACGACAATGGCGAGCTGGACCGTCGGCGTGACCCACCGCTTCAACGAGTTGGTGTCCGTCCGGCCTGAGGTGCGATACGAATACGCTTTCAGTGCACGGCCCTGGGATAACGGCACACGAAAAGGGCAACTAATGTTCGCCATGGATGCCCTCATGCGTTTTTAGCTCAAGTAATTCAGTCCCTGTTACGACGAGTTCTTTACAACGTTTCAACGTACGTCGGTCCAGACTCCGCAAGCACTGCCGCGCGAGTCCGCACCGCGATCGTGGTCATTCGTTCGCGGTGCGGGAGCGGGCTGCCATTCCTTGTTTGATCCCTAGCCTAATTGTCGTGCTCCGCGGGTAAGTGCAAATCTCGAATGTCATTTGTTACCTATGGCTACGAGAACGCTCTGTTGTGCCAACGGCTTGACGAAAACGCTAAATGCTTGGCGAGCGTACTCGCCGCTCCGTGTTCGGTTGTTCATCTAGCAGGACTTGCTGCCCTCTCTCATGGAAGGCGAATTGCACTGTCTCGATCCGCAAGATATGGCCAAAGCCAAAGAAAGGTAGCGGCATGTCGAAAAAAGTGGCGGACCTGTTGGTGGATGTTCTTGCTGAAGCTGGTGTCCAGAGAATCTACGGCGTTGTCGGCGACTCGCTGAACGGCATCACGGACTCAATACGCGTGAAGAAGAATCTTGAGTGGGTCCACGTGAGGCATGAAGAAGTGGGAGCTTTCGCAGCGGGGGCCGAAGCGCACCTCACGGGAAAATTGGCAGTGTGTGCCGGGAGCTGCGGGCCCGGGAACATGCATTTGATTAATGGCCTTTACGATTGTCACCGCAACCGTGTTCCAGTACTCGCTATTGCTGCACACATTCCGAGCAGGGAAATTGGTAGCGAATACTTTCAAGAGACTGATCCCAAACATCTCTTTGCGCAATGCAGTCATTATTGCGAGCTTGTCTCCGATCCCGAACAGATGCCTCGTGTCCTGGAAACCGCCATTCAGACCGCAATCTCGAAGCGTGGCGTCTCGGTGATTGTGTTGCCCGGAGACGTAGCTCTGAAAGATGCGATCATCAAGGGGCCGCGCGTACGTTTCCACGAACCGCAATCCTCCGTTTGCCCATCGGATGAAGAACTTAATGTTCTTGCCGAACTTCTGAATCGCGCGGAAAAGATTACCATCCTCGGCGGAGCGGGTTGCGCCGGAGCCCACGCAGAGCTGATCGCGGTTGCCGGCAAACTTCAGGCTCCCATTGTGCATGCCCTGCGCGGCAAGGAATTCATTGAATACGAAAACCCGTTTGACGTCGGCTTGACCGGGCTACTTGGATTTTCGTCTGGCTACCACGCCATGATGAATTGCGAAGTCTTGCTGATGCTCGGAACGGACTTTCCATACCGGGATTTCTATCCCGACGACGCGACCATCGTGCAGATCGACATCCGCGGCGAGCACCTGGGACGCCGAAGCAAGCTGGACTTCGGCTTTATTGGAGACACGAAGACCACGCTACGAGCACTGCTACCCAAGCTGGAGCAGAACTCAAATCAACAGCATCTGAAAGTTTCGGTGGAACACTATCGGAAGACACGCAAAGGCTTAGATGACCTGGCAACTGCTAATTCCAACAAAGGGCCTATTCATCCCCAGTACGTTGCGCGTGTGATCGACAAACTAGCAGCCGACGACGCGGTTTTTACTTGCGACGTAGGTACGCCCGTAATTTGGGCAGCACGCTATCTCACGATGAACGGGAAACGGCGTCTCCTGGGTTCCTTCAACCATGGATCAATGGCCAACGCGTTGCCTGACGCCATTGGGGCGCAAGCTGCCTATCCCGGCCGTCAGGTCATTTCAATGTCGGGCGATGGCGGTTTCTCGATGCTCATGGGAGATGTCATTACCTTGAAACAAGAGAAATTGCCGGTGAAGGTGATCATCTTTAAGAACGAATCACTGGCCTTTGTGGAACTGGAGCAGAGGGCGACCGGTTTTCTCGAGTTTGCTACCGACCTGCAGAGTCCAGATTTCGCAAAAATCGCGGAAGGCGCAGGGCTTTTGGGATTGACGGTGAGAACACCGGACCAGGTCGAGCCCGCGATCGCGCAGGCTCTGAAGCACGACGGTCCCGCCGTGGTTGAGGTGTTCGTCTCGCGTCAGGAGCTGGCGATGCCGCCAACGATCACATTGGAGCAAGCGAAAGGTTTCAGTCTGTTCATGCTCAAAGCCGTGCTCAACGGGCGTGGTGACGAAATCATTGATCTTGCGCGAGTCAATCTGCTTCGCTGATGAATTTCAATAGTTCAAAAAAGAAAGAAAAGGAATACGCAAATGGTTACGCCGCAACAAGTCGCGCAGTCAAGTTCAACGGATTCTCCGCGTGGGACGGATCTTCTGAACACTCCTTTGCTGAACAAAGGCACTGCTTTCACGGAGGAGGAGAGGACAAGATTTGGCCTGCAGGGGCTTCTGCCACCACACGTAGAAACCCTTGACGAGCAAGTGGTCCGCGCTTACGAGGCTTTTCAGAAAAAAGACAATGATCTCGAGCGGCATATCTACTTGCGGGCTTTGCAGGACACCAACGAGGTTCTCTTTTACAGACTTCTCATCGACCACATCGAAGAAATGACGCCGCTGGTTTACACGCCAACGGTTGCGACGGCGATTGAACAATTTAGCCACATCTATCGCAAGGCTCGCGGACTATTCGTCCCATACCCGTTGCGCGACTCAATCCCGCAGCTTCTGCGGAATCGTCCTAATAAGGATATTGATGTGATCGTGGTAACCGATGGCGAACGCATTCTGGGTATCGGTGATCAGGGCGCAGGCGGGCTCGGCATCTCTATTGGCAAGCTCTCGCTCTACACGGGCATTGGCGGCATTCGTCCGGAACGAACGTTGCCGATCGTCTTGGACGTCGGCACGAACAACAAAGAACGGCTCAACGATCCGGAGTACCTCGGCTGGCGTCATGAACGCATTACGGGCCAAGCCTACTACGACTTCGTCGATCAGTTCGTGCAAGCGGTCAAGCAGGAGCTACCGGGAACGTGCCTGCAATGGGAGGACTTTGCGACTCCGCACGCCCGGCCCATCCTCAATCGCTATCGCGACGAATTGTTGACCTTTAACGACGACATCCAGGTGACCGCAGCGATTGCACTGGGGGCAATTATTGGCGCGGTCAAGGTGGCTGGAAGGAGTTTGAAAGACCAGCAGATCGTCATGTTCGGGGCAGGTGGGACCGGAATCGGTGTCGCTGATGGCCTGCGCGCGGCAATGAAAGGGGAAGGATTGTCTGAAGACGAAGCGCGAAGCCGCTTCTGGGTCATTGACATAGATGGCCTGCTCCATTCAGGTCGAAAGAATCTCACTCCTGAGCAAGCCGTTTACGCACAGCCGGAGAGCCGCGTTTCCGGATGGCCCCGGACTTCCAACGGACACATCGGCCTGGCCGACGTGATCGGGAAAATCAATGCAACAACCTTGATCGGTTTCTCCACGGTTGGCGGTGCTTTCTCTGAGCCAATCGTTCGCGAAATGGCGCGAAAGGTCGAGCGTCCTATTATTTTCCCGCTCTCAAATCCCACCTCAAAATCCGAAGCGACGGCAGAGGATCTGATTCGTTGGACCGACGGCCGCGCTCTAGTCGCGTCGGGTTCTCCATTTGCACCTGTGGACTACAACGGCCGCAAAATTACCATCGCGCAATGCAACAACGTTCATATTTTTCCAGCAATGGGACTTGCCCTAGTCGCTTCCGGCGCTCGCCGGGTCACCGATGCAATGATGCAGGCCGCAGCTCGCGCGCTTGCCGCGAATTCGCCCGCCCTGAAAGATCCGACCGCGTCCCTGCTTTCTCCACTGAAAGACAGCAGGCGAGTCGCCGTGGATATTGCGGTCGCGGTTGGCATTGAGGCTCAAAAACAGGGCCTGGCTCCGAAGACTAGCGAAGACGAACTGCGCCAGCGCGTGCTGAAGGCGCAGTGGATACCAACTTATCAAAATTTTTCTGAGTGAGGAGAGGACTTCGATGAATCGCCATTTCAAACAGTTTTCAATTTCATCCTTGGCGACCGCTTCAGGTTTTCTCCTGGCAGTGGTCGTCATGGTGAGTGCCCCATTGCTTGCCTCCGCCGCAAACTTCACCGTTCCCGACGACACCGCGTTTCGCATTCGCCTGGACGACACGCTGACCAGCAATGATTCAGAGGTCGGCGATCCCTTCAGTGCGACTGTCGTTGACAAGAGTGATTACCGGAATGCACGAGTGTACGGTCACGTCTCAGAAATCGATATGTCCGGCAAGATCAAAGGTCATACCAGCATGGTGCTTCGGTTTGACCGACTGGTTATGCCCGACGGCCGGCGCGCTCCAATTCACGCCGAAATCATTGAGCTTTACCACGCACCTTCAGGCGAGAAAGTCGATGTGGAAGGTGCGATCGAGTCAGGTGGTCGAGGCCGCAAGAGTATCGAGCATACGGCGATTGGAGCCGGTGCCGGCGCTTTGCTGGGTGGAATTTTCGGCGGAGGTAAGGGAGCCGGAATCGGATCCATCATCGGCGGCGTCGGCGGTCTGGGGACTACTGCATTTCATGGACGTCAGAAGATCACGCTCAACAGCGGACAAGAAATCTTGATCCGCATCACCGGCCGCTGAATCACCCTTCGGCCTTACGCCATATCACGTCAGCACGACTCAGCTGAATTAATAGAGGGTACGGTTTTTAACAAATTGAGAGGGGAGTAGGTGCCATGCGTGCAGTTCTGAATTTATCGTCGCCAAGTCTAGGGAGAACCGCTCGCTGTCTTAGCCTGCTCGTGCTCTTCGCGACTGGCTCCGCTTGGGCGCAAACGACTAGGGACCCTACACCCGATTGTGCCAAGGTGCCCTCCAATTTTCCGGCAATGACCTACGACGAGGACAACCGATATCTCAGCAATCCTCACTGTCGGACCGAACTCACTGACCGACTGAAGTTCATCGCGTTACGGCACGAAGATGAAAACTACTATCTGTCGTTCGGCGTTGTCAGTCGCGACCGAGGGGAGTATTTCAGCCAGAACACATGGGGAAGCGGTCCGGAGGGGAACGCTTACCTGATGCAGCGCTACTACGGCCACCTTGATCTGCACCTCGGCGAGCGGTTTCGCTTGTTCGGCGAGATTGGAAGCAGCCTCGAGACCGGCAGGAACGGTGGGCCGCGCTCTGGGATTGACGAAGACAAACTCGACATTCATCAGGCTTTCGTCGATCTCGGGATCTGGAAATCGGAAGAGAATTCACTGTCATTACGTGTAGGCCGTCAGGAAATGTCACTCGGATCGTCGAGTCTTGTCGCCACACGCGACGGGCGCAACATACGGCGGAGTTTCGACGGATTTCGGCTGACGGCAAATGTGGCGCATTGGAAAGTAGATGGGTTCGCTTTGCGGCAAAGCGAGGCAGATCAGGGTCTCTTCGATGATTCACTTGATCACAAGACGAGTTTCTGGGGAATCTACGGTGTGCACGCTCTTCCGATCCTGCCGGGCGGGCACGTCGATCTCTACTACATGGGGCAGGACAACAAGCTGGACAAGTATGTGAAGGGTTCGGGCCGCGAGCAGCGGGAAACGATTGGAAGTCGTTTCTGGGGAAGCACTCCACACTGGGACTACAACGATGAGTTCATCTATCAGTTTGGCCGGTTCGGGGCTGGCGATATTAGTGCGTGGTCGGTTTCGACACAAACCGGCTACAGGCTTGACTCGATTCCATGGAAGCCGCGGTTGGGCTTCAAGATGGACGCCTTCAGCGGAGACGGGAATCCAAATGGCAAAACACTTGGCACATTCAATGCTTTGTACGAAGCAGGTCCGTACTTCAGCTACGCCGAACTTTTCGGAAAACGCGATCTGATTGATATACAGCCGTCGCTCCGATTGAATCCGATTAAGAGGCTGACCCTCACGCCAAACTGCGCCTTCTACTGGCGCGAGAGCGACCAGGACGGACTCTACGCAGTCGCTTCCGGAGCGATCATCGTTTCCGGAAAGAACAGCACTGCGCGCTACATCGGAAGCCACGCTGCGCTGCAAGCGAAGTTGGACGTGAATCGACACGCCACTTTCTTCACGGAGTATCTGCACTTCTTTACTGGCGACTTTCTACGGCAGGCAACCGCCGGGAAGAACGTCAACTATTGGACCGGGTGGCTCGAAATCCGATATTGAACGCCATCGGATCAAGTTCAATTTCTAAGGGGAACCTTATGGGAACAGAAGTTTCAACCACGATTTTGGGGAGTTCCAATCAGGCTCCTCCGTCCAAAGATACTGTCGCAACACCAAGCGGACGGCCTGAAGCAAAAACGGCCACGCCGCTGTGGAAGGCGTTAGCTCCCGTTGCCATTGCGGTCGTCCTCGCTTTGATCCCGGCGCCTTCGGGTCTAGCGCCTTATGGGTGGTACTTTTTTTCCATTTTTGTTGGCGTAATCGTCGGCCTGGTTCTCGAACCATTGCCCGGCGCTGCCATCGCAGTGGTCGGTATAACGCTGGTCACGGTGCTTGCACCTTTCGCGTTGTTTAGTCCGCAACAGTTAGCGGAGCCCGGCTTTCGTCCGGCAAGCGCTGCCCTCGCCTGGGCGCTTTCAGGCTATAGCAATTCCACGGTGTGGCTCATATTCGGAGCTTTCATACTCGCCTTGGCCTACTCGAATACAGGGCTGGGACACCGAATCGCCCTCGTCATCATCAAGCGCATGGGCAAAAGCACACTCTTGCTAGGATACGGGATAGCTTTGGCCGACACGATCTTGGCGCCATTCATACCATCACCCGCTGCGCGCAGCGGAGGAATCATTTACCCCATCGCCAACGATCTCGCACTTGACTACGGTTCTAAGCCGAACGATCCCACTTCGCGTCGGGTCGGATCCTATCTCATGTGGGTCGCCATCATGACCACGTGCGTGACGAGTTCGCTCTTTCTTACAGGCGCCTCGTTTAATCTGCTGGCTGCTGGATTTGTCGAAAAACTTGCGCACGTCGAGCTGCGATGGACGGATTGGTTTATCACTGTCGCGCCGGCCATAATCCCGCTTCTCGTTCTCGTCCCCGTGTTGACTTACTGGCTTTACCCGCCGGAAGTGAAGAAGAACGCAGAAGTCTCAAAGTGGGCGGCGGCGCAACTTGAAAAGATCGGACCACTCTCGCGAAACGAAATGATTTTGGCGGCCGTTGTCGTGCTCTCGCTTTTGTTGTGGGTTGCAGGGGGCACATACGTCGGCGCCGCGACCGTTGCAGGGATTGCCGTCTCCCTGCTGCTGATCACCCGGGTTTTGAGCTGGAATGACATCGCGGGGCACAAGCGTGCCTGGACGACGTTCGCTTGGCTCGGGGCACTAATCGCTCTTTGCGATGGGCTCAACCGCGTCGGCTTCGTGAAGTGGTTCGCCGATGGCATTGCATTGCACATGCACGGACTTTCCCCCCACTTCGCAATGATTATTTTGCTCGTCTTGTTTTTCGTGGCGCATTACCTGTTCGCCAGCGTGGACGCGTACACGACTGCGCTGCTGCCAGTGATCCTGTTGACCGGCGCTGCCATCCCGGGCATTCCCATAAAGCAATTCGCGCTACTGCTATGCATGGAGCTGGGGATCATGGGAGTCATCACCCCGTTCGCGGATGCGGCCAGCCCGATCTACGCCAATAGCGGATACCTACCCTCCAAAGACTACTGGCGCTTAGGAACGATTTTCGGAGCAATCTTTCTCATCGTGTCGCTCGGAATTGGTGTGCCCTGGGCGTCGCTGCTCTGGGGAAAATGAATTTTGGGAGAGTTGAAGATATGACCGTAACAGCCATCAATCAGTTTCGTGTCGAAGAGGACGCCTTAGGAAACGTGCAGGTTCCCGCGGAGCATCTGTGGGGTGCACAAACCCAGCGCTCTCACATGAACTTTCCCATCGGCGTTGAGCGCTTTCGCTGGGGACGCCCGGTGATCCGTGCCCTCGGTATTTTGAAAAAATGTGCGGCCTTGGCCAACGGAGAACTCGGCCAGCTTCCCGAGGAGAAAGTCGATCTGATCGTTCGCGCTGCGCAGGAAGTGATCGACGGCCGTTGGGACGACGAGTTTCCCTTGGTCGTTTTCCAAACAGGTTCCGGCACGCAGACCAACATGAATGCCAACGAAGTCATTGCCAATCGTGCGATCCAGCTTGCGGGCGGTGTCGTCGGTTCAAAGAAGCCAATACACCCGAACGATGACGTCAACCACAGCCAATCATCAAACG
>WNGO01005137.1_pt1 | contig 10893 bp, 10 predicted proteins | sample 5400511 | NCBI WGS metagenome assembly WNGO01 (sample SAMN13153380, study PRJNA577476) | soil metagenome | isolation source: 20 cm soil or saprolite under Garry oak tree replicate 2 | place: USA:California | collected 2016-06-15
GCGATCGGGCTCGTTGCAAAAGACCCCGTTCTGGTCGACGAGGCTCGCCGGCATCAAGGCGCCCGTCGGGCAGGCCTGCACGCATTCGCCGCAAGCGACGCAGGTCGAGCGGCCCATCGGGTCGTCGAAATCGAACACGATCTTCTCGCCGTGACCGCGTCCGGCCATGCCGATAACGTCATTGACCTGCACTTCGCGGCAGGCGCGTACGCACAGATTGCAGTGGATGCAGGCATCGAGCTGCACCGCCATCGCCGGATGGCTGCGGTCGGGCGCTGGCGGCAGGCGGCGCGGGAAACGGCTCGCGCCAACCTCGACCGCGTCCGCCCATTGCCAGAGTCGCGATTGCGGGTCATGTGCCGCGGCGCGCTCGGGCTGGTCGCCGATCAGCAATTCGAACACGAGCTGGCGCGACGCTTTGGCGCGCTCGCTCGCCGCTTGCACCTTCATACCCGGCGTCGGCCGCCGGATGCAGGAGGCGGCCAGTACCCGCTCGCCGTCGATCTCGACCATGCAGGCGCGGCAATTGCCGTCGGCGCGGTAGCCCGGCTTTGGCAGCCAGCACAGATGCGGGATCTCGACACCTTGCCGGTTCGCCACCTGCCAAATCGTCTCGCCCGGCTGCGCCTCGACCTCGGCGCCGTCCAGCGTAAACCGAATAGGATCAGTCATCGCAGGGTCACTCTCATATCCGCTGCAGCCGTTGGATGAAGTTGTTGACCTCGGGCTGCGCCCAGGTATCGCCGTTGTTCCAGAAATCCAGCAGCGCGTCCCTATTCCGCGAGACCCATTCAATCACCTGCGGCGAGCGCTGCCGAAAAACGCGAGCGGGCAGGCTGTTCGCCACCACGGCCGGCGGATTGGCGACCGATACGGAAAAGCTAGGCTGCGTCCGGCCCGGGCGAACGAAATATTTGACCCAAGGCCCGTGCGATCCCATCGCGGTCGAGATGAAAATCGTGCCGGGGACGCCGGTTTGCTGGCTCGTCAGATTGGCCATCTCGACGACGCCCTCGCACGACAATTCGTCGGCCAACGATATGTCCGGTGGAATCTGCGTCCTATAGTCGGCCGTATTCACCGGCTCATGCTCTTTCTCCGCTCGTCAGATCGCCGCGGAAATGCTTCACGACCATCTTGACCGGGTTCATCGCGGCTTGTCCCAGCCCGCAGATCGACGCATCGGTCATGACCCGCGTCAGCTCGGCGAGCAGATCCTCGTCCCAGCGCGGCTCGTTCATCAGCATGACAGCCTTCTCGGTGCCGACCCGGCACGGCGTGCACTGGCCGCAGCTTTCATCCTCGAAAAAGCGCAGCAGGTTGAGCGCCACCGCCTTCATATCGTCCTTGTCGGACAAAACGACGACTGCCGCCGAGCCGATAAAGCAGCCCTCGCCTTCGAGGGTCCCGAAATCGAGCGGGATGTCGGCTTTCGCGGCCGGCAAGATGCCGCCCGAGGCGCCGCCCGGCAGATATCCCTTGAAGCTGTGCCCGTCAGCCATGCCGCCGCAGAATTCGTCGATCAGTTGCCGCGCCGTGATGCCGGCCGGCGCCAATTTGACCCCCGGCTCCTTGACCCGCCCAGACACCGAGAATGTGCGCAGCCCTTGCCGCCCGTTGCGCCCCTGGCCGGTGAACCATTGCGGCCCCTTCTCGACGATGTCGCGCACCCAGAAGAGCGTCTCGACATTGTTGATCAGCGTCGGTCGCCCGAACAGCCCGACCTGTGACGGAAAGGGCGGCTTGTGGCGCGGCAGTCCGCGGCGCCCCTCGATGCTTTCGAGCATCGCCGATTCCTCGCCGCAGATATAGGCGCCGGCGCCGCGCCTGAGATGGATCTTGGTATGCGGCGCGAGCCCCGCCGCCTCGATCGCGGCGATCTCGCGCGCCAGGATCTCGCGGCATTGCGGGTATTCGTCGCGCAAATAGATGTAGACGTCCCCGGCCTCGACCGCCCAGGCGGCGATCAGCATGCCTTCCAAGAAGCGATGCGGATCGGTTTCGAGAAAATAGCGGTCCTTGAAGGTGCCGGGCTCGCCCTCATCGGCATTGACCGCCATCAGCCGCGGCTTTGGCTCTTGCCGCACAAAGCGCCATTTGCGCCCGGTCGGAAAACCGGCGCCGCCGAGCCCGCGCAACCCGGAATCCTCGAGCGCCTTGATGACCTCCTCGACTGGCTTCTGTCCGCCGAGACAGGCCTGGAACAGCTTGTAGCCGCCCGAAGCGCGATAGCCATCGAGCGCGGGATAGCGCGGCACATGCGGATGCGTCTCGCCGGCCGCTACCGCCGCGGCGACACTGTCGGCTGTCGCATTCTCGTGCAATGCGTGAGCGATCGCGACCGCCGGCGCCTTGTCGCAGCCGCCCATGCAGGGCGCGCGCACGACCCGCACGCCGTCGCCGACCCGGCTGCGCAACTCTTCCAGCAATGTCTCGCCGCCGGCCAGCGCACACGAGAGGCTGTCGCACACCCGAACCGTGATCGCCGGCGGCGCAGTCTCCTCATCCATGACGATGTCGAAATGGGCGTAGAACGAGGCGACCTCGTACACCTCGGCCAAGGCGAGCCGCATCTCCTCGGCAAGCGCGACGAGATGGCGCGCATAGAGGCAGCCGAAATGGTCCTGCAGGAGATGCCCGCGCCGGCGTCCCGAGCCCGGATGAATGCGCCGATCGTGTTTCGCTGATTGAGCCAATCGAACCTCGTAGGATGGGCCAAGCGCAGCGAGGCCCCTCTAAAATCCACAATGAGACGGTGAGGCGGTGAGGTTCAGCTGCCCTGAAATCTCGTCGTCTCACTGCCTCATTGTAAAAACCCGAAAATCAATGGGCGTCGCTGCGCTCAGCCCATCCTACAACCCTCAGCTTCAGACCGCCCCTTCGTCGTGCAGCGCCTTGATGCCGCCCGCATCATAGCCGAGCCAGCCGAGCACCTCCTCGGTGTGCTCGCCCAACAGCGGCGAGCGCTGTATATCGGGCGGTGAATCCGACAGCTGGATCGGCATGCCGACCTGGACATATCGCCCGCGGGTCGGATGATCGAGCTCGACGAGATAGCCGCGCTCGTACAGCTCCTTGTCCTCATAGATGTCCTTCATCGACAGGATTGGGCCGCACGGAATATCGGCCTCGTTGAGCGCCGCCATGACATCGAACTTGGTCTTGGTCAGTGTCCAATGCTCGATGATCGAGAAGCATTCCGGGATGCGCGGCAGCCGCGCCTCGGGCGTCGCAAAATCCGGGTCGGTGATCAGCTCCGGCCGCCCGATGATCTTCATCAGCGGCTCCCAGGAGGGCGGCTGGATGATGACATAGACATAGTCGTTCGGGCCGCCGGGCGCGCAGCGCAACGCCGAGCCCGGCTGCCCGCCGCCCGAGGCGTTGCCGGCGCGCGGCACGGTGTCGCCGAATTCCTTGCTCGGATATTCGAGCAGCGGCCCGTGCGCCAGCCGCTGCTGGTCGCGCATCTTGACCCGGCAGAGGTTCAGCACGGCGTCCGTCATCGCGACCTGCACCCGCTGTCCCTTGCCGGTTTTCTCGCGCTGGAACAGCGCCGCCAGAATGCCGGCGACGAGATGCACGCCGGTGCCGCTGTCGCCGATCTGCGCGCCGGTGACAGTCGGCGGCCCGTCCTCCCAGCCGGTCGTGCTGGAAGCGCCGCCCATGCATTGCGCGACATTCTCATACGCCTTGAAATCGGCGTAGCGGCCGGGGCCGAACCCCTTGATCGAGGCGTAGATGATGCGTGGGTTCAATTCCTGAAAGCGCGCCCAGGTGAAGCCCTGCCGGTCGAGAACGCCCGGCCCAAAGTTTTCGACAACCACATCGCAGCGGCGCACCAGCTCTTCGAGCACCTTTTTGCCGCCCGCCGCCTTCAGATTGATTGTGATGCTGCGCTTGTTCGAGTTCAGCATCGTGAAATAGAGGCTGTCGGCGCCCTTCACATCGCGCAGCTGCCCGCGCGTGATGTCGCCGCGCCCGGGCATCTCGACCTTGATGACCTCGGCGCCCATCCATGCCAGGAGCTGCGTCGCGGTCGGCGCCGCCTGCACATGCCCCAGATCGAGGATGCGCACGCCCTCTAGTGCCTTGCTCATGTTTCCGTCCCTTGTTCGCGTGTCCCGTCGAGAAAATCGCCATGCGCCTCGACATGCGCGGCGAGCCCCAGCGTGTGCTCGCGCGCCAGCCGTTCGGCGAGCTCCGGATCGCGGCATTCCAGCGCCTCGATGATCCGCAGATGATCGGCGATCGAACGCGCCGCCCGGTTTTCCTGATGGATCGTGATCCGGCGGATCGCCCGCATATGGATAAACATGTTTTCCGTCATATCGGCGAGCAGCGCACAGCCGCTCAATTTGATGATTGCCTGGTGAAAGGCGATGTTCGCATCCGAGTATTCGTCGAGCCGCGCGCGCCCATTATCGCCGGGGCCATTGCCGCAGCGGAACTCGTCCATCAGGCGCCGCAATTCGGCGATATCGGCATCGGAGGCGCGCTCGGCGGCGAGCCGCGCTGCCATGCTTTCGAGCGCGGCCATGACCGTGATGATCTCGACGATTTCGCGCTTGGTCTTTTTGACGACATAGATGCCGCGGCGCGGCCGGGTGCGGACAAAGCCCTCCTGTTCGAGCAATGTCATCGCTTCGCGGATCGGCGTCCGGCTGACCCCGAGCCCTTCGGATAGCCGCCGCTCGTCGAGCCGGATCTCCTGCGCTTGGCCGTAAATGTCCATCGCGGTGATCGCCCGCTTCAAGGCGGCGTAAGCCTCCTTCGCGAAGCTGGTACTGGTGTCCAGCCGCGGCACATCCAGAGTGGGAGCAGTACGGGCGCTAACCTCGGGCATTGCCGAGGTATATGGTATACCAGAGCCCTTCGGCAACTCGATTTAGCCGGCTTACGATTTGCTTCCGAAAGTCCGCGGGTTTGGCTTAGAACCCCTATCGACGGAACGAATTCAACCGAAGCGCCGGTCCCCCAGATTATCGTCGGCGCTCCGGGACCACAGGAGGAGACCCCCCATGCCGTTCTACGAAAAAGGCAATGTCCGCATCCGCTACGAGGAGGTCGGCCGCGGCTTCCCGCTCCTGGTCACCCCTGGCGGCGGGCTGAACTCGCGGGTCAGCAACTGGCCGACCGCCGCGATCAACGCGATGGAAGAGTTCAAGAACGACTTCCGCGTCATCACGATGGATCAGCGCAACGCCAATGGCGGCGAGTCGACCGGCCCGGTCCCGACCGAGAATGCGTGGGACGCGTTCGCCGACGACCAGCTCGGGCTGATGGACCATCTCGGCATCCGCGAATTCTTTTTCATGGGCTACTGCATCGGCGGCTGCTTTGCCGGCAAGCTCTTGCAGCGCGCGCCCGATCGGGTGGTCGCGGCGGTGTTCCACCAGACCGTCGGGGATCGGCCGGAAGACCCGGGTATCATGTATCGCCACAGCACCGACAACTGGCTGCCCGATTTCAAGAAGCGCCGGCCCGAGGTGTCGCAGGACACGATCGATAAATATTTCCACAGCCTGTGGCGCGCCCAGCCCGATTTCCTCTATAGCGTGCCGCGCGACTTCATCAAGAACTGCCGCACGCCGATCCTCGTCCTGCCGGACGACACGCCGTCGCATCCGCTGCAGACCTCGATCGACGTCGCTTCGCTCGCGCCGAACTCCGAGATCACGGTCTTCCCGTGGCGGGAACCCGAGGAATTGCGGCAGCGCATCATCCAGAAGGTGCGAACCTTTCTGAAGTCGCACCTCCCGCTGCGCGCCGCCGCGCAGTAACGCACCGTCCTCGTAGGGCGGGTGAAGCCCGGCGCGAGCCGGGCGTAACCCGCCGAAATGCCCCCGAAGAATGGCGGGTTGCGCTACGCTTCACCCGCCCTACGCAATGGAGTCGTTAATGGCTGATACCGAATACACGCCGCCGAAGGTCTGGTCCTGGAACAAGCCCAACAGCACGATGGGCCGCTTCGCCAATATCAACCGTCCGACTGCCGGCGCGCAGCAGGAGAAGGAATTGCCGGTCGGCAAGCACCCGCTGCAGCTTTACTCGCAAGGCACGCCGAACGGCGTCAAGGTCACGATCATGCTCGAGGAGCTGTTGGCGAAGGGCCACAAGAGCGCCGAATACGATGCCTGGCTGATCCGGATCGGCGAGGGCGACCAGTTCGGCAGCGGCTTCGTCAAGATCAACCCGAATTCCAAGATCCCGGCAATGGTGGATCGCAGCGGCCCGAAACCGGTCCGTGTCTTCGAGACCGGCGCGATCCTCGTGTACCTCGCCGAGAAATTCGGCGAGTTCCTGCCCAAGGAAGGGGCGGCGCGCGTCGAGTGTCTGTCCTGGCTGTTCTGGCAGATGGGCAGCACGCCTTATGTCGGCGGCGGCTTTGGTCACTTCTACGCCTACGCGCCGGTCAAGATCGAATACCCGATCGACCGCTTTGCGATGGAAACAAAGCGCTTGCTCGACGTCCTCGATAAGCGGCTGGCGGAAAGCGAATATGTCGCGGGACCCGACTACACGATCGCCGATATGGCGATCTGGCCGTGGTATGGCGGGCTGGTGAAGTTCAATTCATACGGCGGCGCCGAGTTCCTCGGCGTGCACGAATACAAGAACGTGCAGCGCTGGACCGACCAGATCCACGCGCGTCCGGCGGTGAAGCGCGGCCGCATGGTCAACCGCACCGCCGGCGATCCCTCGGAGCAGCTGCACGAACGGCATGACGCCAGCGATTTCGAAACGAAGACGGCGGACAAGCTCGCCGCCGCCGCGCAATAAAGGGGGGATCTGCCATGCCGTTTTACGAAAAAGGCGAGACCCGTCTCTATTACGAGGACACCGGCGGCTCCGGCTTTCCGCTGCTGATCATTCCCGGCGGCGGGCTGAACTCGACGGTGGAGGGGTTGAAGACCCACCCGTTCAACCCGCTGGTCGAGTTCAAGGACGAGTTCCGGGTCATTGCCGCCGATCTGCGCAACGCCAAGGGCGGCCAGTCGACGGGGCCGCTCGAAACCGACCGGCCGTGGGACGCCTACACCGACGACCATATCGGCCTGATGGACCACCTCGGCATCCGGCAGTTCATGGTGCTCGGCTTCTGCATCGGCGGCCCGTTTATCTGGAACCTGCTGAAGCGGGCCGGCGACCGCGTCGTCGCGGCCGTGCCGGTGCAGCCGAGCGGTTATCGTCACGAGATGCCCGAGCTCTCCTACAAGAACAATATGAAGGGCTGGGGCGCGGAGCTGTGCGAACGCCGGCCGGAAATCACGATGGCGATGGTCGATAAGTTCCTCAGCAACATGTACCGCGGCGAGCGCGCCGACTTCGTCTACACCGTCAGCCGCGATTTTGTGCGCCAGTGCCGGACGCCGATCCTGATCCTGCCCGACGACGTGCCAGGGCATCCTTATGTCGTCGCGCTGGAGAGCGCCTATCTCGCGCCGAATGCGCAGGTCACCCTCTATCCGTGGAAGATGAACCCGAGCCAGCTTCAGCTGGCGCTGCGGCACGTGCGCGGCTTTCTCAAGAACAACCGGCCGGCCGTTGCGGCACAGCCGCTTGCAGCGGCCGCCCAGTAGCGCCGACCCGATAAGATTTTCCGAGGAGACACCCGATGCCGTTTTACGAAAAAGGCGATGTCCGGATCTATTACGAGGACACTGGCGGCTCCGGCTTTCCGCTGCTGGTCATCCCCGGCGGCGGACTGAACGCGACCATCGCCTATACCAGAAACACCGCCACCGCGCCGTTCGACGCGACCGCCGAGTTCAAGAACGAATACCGCTGCATCGCCTTCGACCTGCGCAATGCGAATGGCGGGCAATCCTCCGGCCCGCTCGAGATCGACCGGCCGTGGGATGCCTACACCGACGACATGCTCGGCCTCTTGGACCATCTCGGCATTAGCGAATTCATGGCGCTGGGCTACTGCATCGGCGGCCCGTTCATCTGGAATCTGCTGCAGCGCGCCGGACGGCGCGTCGTCGCGGCGGTGCCGACGCAGCCGAGCGGCTTCCGGCCGACGATGCCCACCCTGTTCTATGACAACAACATCAAGGGCTGGGCCCCGGCACTATGCGAGCGCCGGCCGGACATCACGATGGCGATGTGCGACGCCTTCCTGAAGAACATGTACACAAAGCGGGCGGATTTCGTGTTCACCGTCAGCCGCGATTTTGTGCGCGACTGCCAGACGCCGGTATTGGTGCTGCCCGACGACGTGCCGGCCCACCCCTACGCCACCGCGATGGAGAGCGTCTATCTCGCGCCCAATGCGCAGGTGAGCCTCTACCCGTGGAAGGACAACCCGGAAAAGGTCCGCCTCGCGGTGCGCCACGTGCGCACCTTTCTGAAGGCGAACCGGCCGAACTGAGCAGCGTGTAGGCCGGCCGCCTCTCTACGCGATCCGTGCTATGATCGCTGGATGGACGACGACCGGCTTCTGCACCCGCTCGCGGCATTGCGCCGGAAATTGCGCGCTCTCGCCGCGGTCGCGCGCGATGCCGGTGCGACGGCGCCGGAACGCGCTGCTGCGGCGACGCTGAAAAACCGGCTGGAAGAGCGCCTTCGCAAGGCCGGCGTGCCGGCCGGTGATTGGACAGACCACGCCTTCCGGCTCGGCCGCTGGGCCAAGGGAGTGCGCCAACCCGGCCCGCTGGGCCCCGGCGACACCGATTGGACCGACCACGCGCGCAAGCTCGGCAAGGCGGTCGGCCGCGGCTACAAGAAATGGCTGTCGGATTGAAATCGCAGACGCGCCCTGGATCCTCCCTCGCAAGGCGGGGGAGGTAGCGCGCCCCAAGGACCAAGGGGCGCGCCGGAGGGGCAGCAAAGGCGAGCGCTCGCACGCCCCCTCCACCATGCTTCGCGTGGTCCCCCTCCCCCGCGATGCGGGGGAGGATCAACCCGAAGCTCCTACTCGGCGGCGGCGAGGTTCGGCGTCGCTTCGAGCGGCAGGCCGGGGTGGCCGGTCAGCCTTTCGCCTTCTTCCCACATCGCGAGCGCCTGTTTCTTCATCGCCGGCAGGACCTCGCGGAGCTTGCCTTCGTCGAGATCGGCCGCGACGCCGGGATAGCCGGCCCGCTCCAGCATCGCCCGCAATTTGCCGTTGTCGAACTGCTCCAAGGTCCAGGCGAGCGGGTTCTCGACCAGCGTCCGGTCCCAATAGATGCGGTGGTTCTTGTTGCGCGGCCCGTAATGATAATGCGCGCCGTTCCAGAAATGGTCGAAGGCGAGGAGCTCGGTCTCCTCGGTATAGTGCTTGCCGGGCGTCCCGCCGATATCGGCCAGCACATGGATCGCGAGGCCGCCATCGCCCATCGGCAGCCGCCGCATCTCCAAGCCAAAGCGGATATTGCCGGCCTCGAAGATATGCGTGCCGCGGTTGTGCTTCACCGTGTTGCGCTTGGTGGCGTAGAGCTGCCGGGCGCAGGCCTCGACCTCGGGCAGGACCTGCCGCACCTCACTCATCTCGACGGTCTTGGCGATCGCCGGATAGCCGGCCCGCTCCAGCATCTTCGGGAGCTTCGCGTCGAGCGTGCGGATCGTCCAGCCGATCGGGTTGCCGCAGGCGATCGGGTCCATCCGGTACAAATTCGTGAGCGCCGAGCCGCCCAGCATCTCCGGACCCGCGACGGCCAGCTCCGTGTTCTCCGGCCCGTAGATGTAGCTCTTCTCGATATCGAAGCAGTTGAAGCGCAACAGAATCGTCCGGCGGCCGGTCACATCGGCCGTCACACAGATCGCCACGCCCTGGTCGGCGTGGTCCTGGATGTTCTCGTCCCACAGCTCGTGCTTGACGACAAAACTCAGCGGCCCGGCGGTGAAAATCCCTTGCGCATCCTGTGGCATGTCTCGGCCCTCCATCGAAATTCTGCGCCAATTTAGAACACGACCATCGCAAAAGTCGAATGCCGGTCTCGGGCCGCTGCCATGCCCAAGGTGCGGCCGCCCGGCGAGGCGGCGCCTTGTCGCGATGGCGCTTCGCTGTCGCGACCAGGCGATGTAGACGGCATGGTCGATCGGCCCGGCTTGAAGTTGGGTCTTGCGGGGTGGCTTACTGGCGCGACTGTGGTCAGCGGTGAGCCTTTGATGGACCTCCAGCCTTCCTCCCGGCAGCGCGAATTGATCGCCCGTGCCCGCCATCTGGCGCGCGAGCGCTTCGCCGAGCGCGCCGATCGCCACGACCGCGACGCGGCCTTTCCGTTCGAGGACTATGCCGATCTCCGCGCCGAGGGGTTCCTTGGCCTCTGCGTGCCCGAACGCTATGGCGGGCTCGGGGCCGACTACGAAACCTACTGTCTGGTGTCGGAGCAGCTGGCGCAGGGCAATGCCTCGACGGCGCTTACCTTCAACATGCACTGTCTCACGATGCTGATGATGGGCCCGATCGCCGACAATATGGCGATGCCTCCGGGCCAACGCGATCGTCACGAGGCGCTCCGCGCCGCCAAGTACCGCGAGGTCGTCGAGGATGGCGCCTTTTACGGACAGCCGCACAGCGAGCCCGTCGAGCAGGGCGAGACCGACACGACGCTCGCCGTCGGCGGCCGGCGCTTCGGCACCACGGCGCGAAAGGTCGATGGCGGCTACGTCGTCAACGGGCGGAAGTTCTTCGTCTCTCTCGGGGGTGCCGCGCCGTATTACGCCACGCCCGCCATTCGGCTCGGCGACGAGCCCTGGATCGAGCGCACGCTCTACCTGCAGATTCCCAAGGACGCGCCGGGCGTGTCCTTCCCCGGCGAGTGGGACCCGATGGGGATGCGCGCCACAGTCAGTCGCGACATGGTGCTCGATAACGTGTTCGTTCCCGACGGCGCGGAGGTGCTGCCGCCCGGCCTCTTCGGGGCGATGTACAATGCCTTTCCCCACCTCTTCCTGAGCTTCTCCGCG
>WNGO01007498.1_pt1 | contig 10891 bp, 20 predicted proteins | sample 5400511 | NCBI WGS metagenome assembly WNGO01 (sample SAMN13153380, study PRJNA577476) | soil metagenome | isolation source: 20 cm soil or saprolite under Garry oak tree replicate 2 | place: USA:California | collected 2016-06-15
CCACTTCTTCTTATCTAACCCATTTACTAACCCCATCGAACATGAGCCAGATAGTGACTGGTGACACGGATAGGTACAGGAACTACGCTCTCTTTTATCTGTTAAATCTGACACATTCTCAGGAAACAACTTATAGTACAACCTCAACTCGCAATCCCCACCATGGCAATCATGCCAGTCCAAAGTCTTCTTTGCAATCTTCCACCCACATTTGTCCATTAACTCAGCCGTTGCTGGATAATTTGTAGGCTTCACGTCAGTGAAGGCAATGTATGTCTTAATCGTCTTCTCCAAGTTTTGTAGACTTGTTAAACTATCCAATACTTCCCCGGCAGAACCACGTGAATAAGTCCGTAAATTATTCACCTCCGTCAGATCATTATAATGCTGTACCAGTTTCAATGTAACCCTCCAAGTGATTTAAGTGACTTCCACGATTCCTGCAAATCCACATCCAACCTAGCCTCCAAAGGAAGCTTAGGCTCAAATATTTTTTCCACTACCCGACAAGCATCCACGTCCTTCTCCTTGAACTTCTCGAACCAGGCCTGTAAAATAGGCATACTTACAATATCATGTGCTATCCCTAACTCAGGATGGGCTGCTGTAATCTTAGCCGCCGTCAAGCAAATCTGTGCTGTAACTGGCGAATGTAACCACGAACACATGAATCTATATTCTAACCGATCAGCGTTATTCGCTTGACGTATGGCATCCACATTAGCATATGAATGCCGATAGTATGACTGTTGTCTAGGAAGAATATCTAACTTCTCCAATGCCCACGTTAGATTATGTAGAGCATTTGTTTGAGCATCCGTATGTTTAGAGTACAGTATATCCAGATGTACATGCCCACCCAATCCTAATGACCGCTTGGCCGTCTTGATATACCCACCACTCCTAAATCTATACCCTGTCTCCATCAACTTCTTAGACACCTCATGCTGAAGAAGTAACTTCCTCATCCTCCTAACCAACCTAAACGCACACTTAGATGGCTTAGGCTTAACCTCCAACACATCCCCTTCATGGTCCCACGCTACCTCAGCGTTCTTAGTAGTGAAGGACTTAATGTTAACGTGTGCCCCGGCTTTATCAATTGAGTGGATCAATCATATAATTAGGTCTAATACGAACTTGTGGGGCTTGATTAGGTGCAACTTGACCTTGATTCCCCGCAACTTGTTGGGCCTGATTTCCGAAAACTTGGTTAGCTTGCTGTCCCCACCTCCAATCCATCGGAATCGCCTGTGCTTGAAAAACAGGAGGCGGCGGCATTACACCATCAATAGGATTAATTCCACCAGCATGATAGAGACGATTGGCCTTCCTTACCACATCCTGAACCTTTTTCTTCGGCTTCTTAAAAACCAGTCCCAACTCCAACATCCTCTTCCCATACAAAGACTTCTTGATATTAGTCCCACGCGGTTCCCGAAACACCTTCACCTTCCAAGTACCTTCCATATTCGCCATCCACAGGGTCCGCTTCCAGTGGGGCCACTTCTTATACCCCAACGGGTATATCCGCTCCCCACTACTCCGTGGGAATCGAGAATCCCAACTATGCTTAATGTAATAGACAGCCTTCCCGCCTGTTACACTTCCATAATTAGGGTGAGTTCCGGCGAATCGAACGCGACTACTCATATTTTTCCTTCAACACTTCTTCTCGCATCTCAGACCTCAAACGGTCTACCTCAGCCATAACTTGAATATCACCACCACCATTAAGATACTCTTTTAAACTTGTGACAACCATTCTTAACATGTCGTTCATGGCTTCATGTCGCACCTTTTGATCGTAGGCACTTGCGGCTGATGTTAAGAGGTTATCCCGACATTCTTCAAAGGTCATTGTTTCTCCGCCCACATACTCACCTGCTTCGCCAACCTCACTCCACAACTCCGTTTAGTATTACTGATATGAGGCATCGAATTAACCTCCAACACATAGAACTTCCCATCCTTACCCTTAAGGATGTCTACCGCCCCCCAATCCATCCCCAACGCCTTAACTGCCTTGATACACGGACCCTCTATGGTGGCAGTACCGACTAGGTTGTCCCTCTTCGAAAACTCAAACCCAAATCTCCGATTCCTCATAAATCCCTTATACTCCCCTTGACCAGTATAGACCTTTTCGTAAGTGGCGAATGCCTTGTCTTGGAAGACCCACACACGATACTCGGTGTCGATTGGGATGTAGACGCTGAAGAAAGCGTGTTGACCAGCTCGCATAATCCTACGGGCCTCTTCGGTCGTCTTACAGACCGCAATATCTTTACCCTTCGAGTGGTGTGTTTTCCTTGCTAACCAAATCTCCCCTACAGGTATCACATGATTGCTGATATAGTCTATTCCATACGTAAAAGGACAGGGAACGTCGTACTCCTCAAATGCCTCAAAGCAGTTGAACTTATCAAACTGATTCACCTTACTGTTGAGAAACGGCTTCGGCCCATTATATGAGCGGCCCCACGATAGTCCTACATCATACCTGTGAGGATCGTCGCCCATTCTAACTATTTCATGGCCAAGGTGTGTCAGATGATGTGTCATCACCTTGATTGCTGTGTTGGAGGCTTTGCCTCCATTTAAGTATATTGTTTTCATCAGTTTACCTTCGCATCTCCTAGAGATTCACCACACCCACCCTTATCCTTCGGGCACATCAACTCATTCAAATCAATCCCCAACTGATGCTTACCTAGAATCAATGGCTTCTTGCACTTCGGACAAGTCAGAAACACCTTCTCGTTCGCGTCCGCCTTGGGCATGATGATATTAATTGGCCTAGCTCCACCATCCGCTTTCTTCGTCCACTCATCCTGCCGCTCTTTATAATCCACATACACCCTACGAACTGGGTCTTTATACGTCCCCCAGTAACTCTTCAACTCCCCGTGAAACTCCTTACCCTCTGGCCCTAGAATCCACAAAGTATTGTCAGGATACGGCCCAAACGACATATTGAGGCTCTGTTCTTGAAAGATCATGTTAAACCGCTGCTTAATCGGCTTCATCGCCCGATGGATAGTATGCTTCTCACTCGCAAACATGAAGAAGTCATCCGTACTACCAATCGTCAACGGTGAACCAGACCTCCCAACCAACATCTTCCCAGGATACTCAGGACTCAACGCTGCTATCGCAGCCGATCCCCGGACTCTATTCAGCATCTTGATACCCTGTTCAGTAATTCCAAACTTGTCTATGATAGCTCTTACGATATCTGTGTCGGTATCGGCGGCTCGTTCGAGTTTGAGTTCACCAAATACATAATCATCATTCTCAATCTTCCCATTATGGACGATAGCCGCCTTTCCATTAAAGAGGGGATGGTTGTTCTTTGCGAATCGTGGACTACCCTTAGTCGCCGCTCGACAATGGAGAATAACTTGCTCAATATCAGGACTAAGATGCTTTTCAATCCATTCTTCATAGGCTACAGAGGACACAAACGTCCAAGCCGGACTATCGTGTTTGAGAGTAAATACATCACCCCTCTTATTTTGCATCGCAATACCTGATGCATCATTTCCCCTATGCTCCAATCCTGTAAGAAGCAATCGAATCATGTGTTCTTCGATTGGTTTCTCACCATACTTTCTTATTCCAGCAATGCCGCACAAATTAGATCACCAATTCCTTCCCGATAAGTTTACGTTCAACCTGCTTACTACTCCGACTGACCCATTCATCATACGAATTCTCTTTAACATCCTTAATATTCCAAATTGGGAACAACCCCGACGTTAATACCTCTTTCACCTTTGGAATCATATCATTTGTCCTAAGGCAAGCAGGTAGGAAGATATTTAATTGATCTGCCGCTGCGACTTTATTATCAATACCCACTCTAGGATTAAGTTGTGCTAATACTCTAATCCCTTCTTCGCAGTTCAACTTCCCACGATCAACTAACATGACATTATCATGGTCCATAGAATCAACCTTCATAGGAGCCTTATCACAATACACCAAATCATTCACAATCTCTCCAAGCCCTACCTTATGATAAGTCTTAACGCTATTCATCATCCAATGGTAGCCCTTAAGTAGACTTGTCGGCTTCCAAGTACAAGTTGGAAGATCAGGCTTAATCTCAATCTTATTCACAAGGTAGTTAAAGATAGCCTGCTTCTCATTCTCTCCCCCTTCAATCATCGGGGGGTAATATCCGCCCAACTTGGGACTAACCGCCCCATATACAATTCCCCAATTGGCCCTAAAGTCCATCCCATGCTGCTTAGGCAAGCCCCATCGTTTAATCGCGTGGTAAGCAATCCACGCATCATCATCAACGTTCTTATAGAACGCCAACATATTCATTAAGGACCGCTCAAGATTACGAACATTCATGTAACTTGTAGTATATATCCCATCAATCAATCGTTGGTCATACAGCGACAGCTTGGATAGAACCAACACAATATATGCCAATAATGGCGAATCTAACCATGTCGGAAACCCGCGATACTCATATCCATATTTCTGTAGCCTATAGTCGTTCTTCGAACCATACTTTGTGTTAGCCGTTCGCACTTCATTTGCGTTGCTAAATATCCGGGTTTTGGTAAAACAAGCGTACAGCCGTGCCAGATGACTTATATCCTCATCCCTAACCAACTTATTACGCCTTCTCGCAAAATGAACATGTCCTCCAACTCCATCCTGCCCATCATACGGCGTACTCAACCACTGACACTTGAGGGTAAATGGGAAATACATCACCATCCACCGCAACTCCGCCAATATTGATGCCACCACATCCAACGCGAACCGACTAGGAACTGGCCGCAACTCAGCCAACCTCCCATTCATATCCTGACCAAATGCCATCCCGGTCTGCAACCCAATCTTCATCGCAGGATACTGTCTACCTTGATCCATGAACGTGAACTCTGGATCAGCCCCAATCATAAACCTATTCACCAACCGGGGATTCTGAGGCAACGCAGTCAATGGTGGAACAGACGTAAATTGAGAAACCCACCTCTCCACCAACCGTACAGGGATTCCTTCAGTAAGCTCCACTGGAATCTCGTTTACAGTTTGATACCCACGCTCAACCATCATTTTTAAGAACGTATATTTTAGTTCAGCAAATTCCACATTCGCTCCTAAGCAATCTTGTACACACCCTTCACAACCTTATACTTATACCGCAACCAATTCGGCCAAGTCTCCCACATCAACTCAGGATGGTACTTGGCCCATATGATACTATTAACCGTACTAATCGGCACCTCTCCAAGTTTATGGAGTGTCATATTAATAACCCCACCCCGGTCAAACTCGGCATACAGTGTGACAGCTTCTACATCTCTAAGGGGCTTATTAATCATCCGCTTAAGCCCATTCCACATTGTTAACGAAGGCTTCCCAAAATAATCAAACCGCTCATCCCCCACAATAGAACTTATCATCATTCTAGTCGGAGCCTTCCCAGGAAAGGGTTTAGGCTCTCGCGGCTTCATTACATTCTCCGGTGCCCTAACCCATTTGCCTACAAATTTTGGTGTATATTTCAGCATCAATTCGCCTCAATCAATAACTCATCAAACGCCCCGGCCAGCTTCAACTTATACATACACACTCTCCACTTCGGGCCATGTAGATTAGTCTTTTCAGCTTCATCCCACTCCTGAACATGACACATCTCATGCAACAACGTCAACTCCTCATACCTACTTCCCGTATTGTAACTCTTGCTAAACGTAATGATGAACACACCATCATCCTTAGTCGTATAAGCATACGCACTCGGATCAGTCCTCCGATTGATAACAACATTCTTCGGCAACCGCCCGTGAAAATACCCAGTATTATACTCATCATACTGATGCTTAAGTCCTTTAGAATCCTCAGCTTGCAAGGAGAAGCAGCACATCCCAAGCAAGCCTGCCATCAGTATTCTACGCACATTACACCGCTATTTCTAGGCCGCCAACCTTACCCTTTTGATCCAAATTCTTGGTAAGATACACAACCTTATTCCCTGATTTCGCATTGATAAACGGCTCACTCATCACCCAACCCATCTTGGGCAACTTAGCCCACACATGTTCCTTAACCTTATGTCCCTGCAACACCACTTGAGAGAGCATCATTGACCCAAACCCCGCCTCATAAGCTGCATTTGAAATGGTCCCAACCACTTTAATAAAAGCCTCATCCGTCCAAGGATTGGTGTCAATATAGCTTGCAATCAACACCGCACAACATCCCGGCATCTGTTGAACCTCAAACGAAGCATTAAACTTCTTCCCATGAACCTTACAGAATATCTTATTCCACTCATTCTCGCCCCAAAGACGTTTGGGATTCGAATAGAACTCCCACTCATTCACCGCACACATCTCCAGCAAAGTTTCCAAAATCAAATTTGGATGTCCAACCATGCTTCTTGGCATTACTTTTTTCTCCTTTGATAATCAACTTGTTCATGCTCCCGGACCCATTGTAAGGTGGGCCTACTTAAATCGGCAAATAGAAATCCATGTTTAAGATAGTGGGCTAACTCACACGCCACCCTAGTGACTGTCTTGAGGTCCTCTTTGTCTGAATTATCAACCATTAGGGGAGGTACATAAGCCCAATTTTCACGATACTCACCCATCAGTTTATCTCCTCTAACACATACCGCAGTACTGCAGGTGTCGCGGTGGTAAACTCCCACTCAAACTCACAATCCTTACAGCACATCGGCACTCCGTACACCTTACGGTGTGTAGCCAATTTACAAATGATACACTCCGTTGACCGCTTTAAGAGCTTGAAAGCCTCTTCCAACTTGGGGCCACATCCCTTTTTCTTATGTTCCTTGCGGCCCTCTTTAGAGCAATGCACCTCACCACAGCACCTACAGCTTGCGTATCCCTTGTTAGCCGCGAATACCCCTGGCATTCCGCACCAATAACGGTAATCCCCACCTGATAGAGGGTCCCCGTTCAAGGCTCCTCCGGTGAACTTAAACGGAGGCAGGTTAGTTTGGTAGCTATATCCCTTATCTTGATGATACCTGGTCATCTTCGGCATCTTCATGCCTGCCGGATAGCCTGATACCTTACGGATGAAGTAATCAGGAAGACTAATCACTTCTGCTCTCCATGCATCGGATTCCGCCTTGCGGGGACTGACCATTCAACCTTATCAGACTCAATCTCACATCCCCAAGCGATAAGATGACCGGGTTCACCGTGATACTGGCAAGGGAAGGTATCATACTTCTCCTCACAAATAACCTCAAACTTCCCATGCACTGGACACTTAAACTCGAATATCGGCATTCTCATACCTCCCTGATTTAATCTGCTTCCCAAAGCAACTCGGATGTTGATGAACATAAACCCACGTCCTCATCATCTCCATTCCACCATCAATTCTTCTTACAGGAGCGGCAATCTCACGTTTATAGTTAAACGGATGTCCCTCAATACGATCTAACCATCCCCATAAATCGTCTGGAATTCTAAATATCTCTCCATGAACTACATCTTGTACGTTAGGACTCAAAGTTAGGCCCACTCCACTTCCAATTTGATGGATTTTCGCTTCATTAAGTGTTGCAGGGCCTATAAACTCCGCATCATATCTCCGTAGGTCCAACTCAAACCCACGTTTCAATATCCCATATACAAACAGAAGATTAGGTTCCATTAGAATATCTCCACCATTCTGGCATCACATCTCTTACACTTCCACGCTTCTCGCATACAATCCCCTACTCTCAATTGATCCACAATCTTCATGCTAAAGTAACCACAATTATAACACCTATACCCAAAGCTATATACCACCACCCGCTTGATAAACCCCTTCAAGCTACTCCTTCTCCACTGTCGATACAATGCATATAACATATGACTCCTTATAAAATGTTCGGGCGGGGAAAGAACCCTCTCGTTCCAATCCGCCCGTCGGCATCACCATTTGTATCGCGCTGAGAGCGGCCAAACCCTCACGGTTGTAACCTGGCATAGGTGGCGCGAAGCCACTCTGACCTATTCTGCGCTATTCGACTACCACGTGTTTCACTCGTCGTGAAACTTTTCCCCTGACACACTTCGTTCGCAGAAGCGTATCCTATCTCCGCCCTCACCGATAGTCATCTCAAATCATAGCTATACCCTTGTTTCGAACGGGATGCCCGAAGTTCACAGGCGATAGTTTTCGACCGAAGTCTAATCACTACCCACCTATTTCTGCATCGCCCACAGAGGGATATAGACATATAACCATTGATACCTACCACCAAGGAACAACGACCAACAACGCAACCTAGCTTGCGCTAAGTAGGCCCATAAGGGCCTCACGTTCGTTAACCATCACCAACGGAGTGCGTGTCGCTCTGACAAAATATGTCAGGGATATCACAAGCCATACATTTCTTTCCAATACTCCTCAGACTGATTATCATTATCCGCTTTAACTTCTATAGGCTTGTTTAAACTTTTTTTTTACTAACTCCTCACAATTCGCTGACCCACAAATCAGCGAACCTTTATATTCATATTGTACCGACCTACCACAAAACTTACACATCATCCCAAGATGTACTACACCCGTGCCAAAACAAGTCTCACAGGACTTCCTTCGACTAAAGAAGCTCATTGAAGGATTCCCCTCACAAGACGGGCACCGTCTAGTCGAACCCCGAAAGTTTGGAGCATCTACCCCTTGTAGCATAGACTTGTCCAACTTTCCCCACGCCCATCACAATGACCTTCCCACTCACCCTTAAACTTCCAGTTAGTAACAAAATCAGTCGGGTCTTTCACAATTGAATCAATACCTTCCAGACCCATTTGATAGGTGGTGGTGACAGTCTTTAATGTTGAACTAACATCCTTGCTATCATACCGCCCCATCCCCACTAATACTCGGAATAAGTCCTTATTTCTCCTGATGATAGCCCTAGCTGCCTTCTGATTGTTCTCATTGATAATCCCAATCACTTCATCCTTATCAGCAATCCACAGCTTCATTGCCTTGTTATCAACCAACGCTAATGTGCCACGGGTAAGCTCGAATGCCAGATTAGTAATCCCAGGATGTGCTAGAATAGTTGAACTCAACACACGATACTCTAAACCATGTTCGGGCAATCTATACTCACCTGCCAATCCGTAATACTCACGACGCTTATGTGACTCAAGATGTGCCCCAGCAGCAACGAAGTAAACGCCAACAGTCGCATCTAAAGCCTTCACATATGGGACAAACAGCTTCTCCCGTTCCGCAAAATCTTCAGGAACCTGCCATCCTGACATATGGATGTGACCACCTGTAAAACGATACCTCAACTTACGTGGATCACCAACTACCTTCCCACCCATATGGTACGCATTATTAGATGGATCACAACCAAGTATAACATGCTCATCGGGCGTATCCTTCAACATTTTAATCGGAATCATCGGCGCATTATCCAACACCAATGAAGCCTTACCAGATTCCTCCCAAATAGCTTTCAGCCCACCTCTGATTGAATCTACCACAAATGCGATACAACCGTGTGGTTTAGCCCTCAATTCAGCCTGGAAGCCATCATTATAGATTGCAGAATCGTAACGATTGCCTTGATAATCAATTATAACCTTCTTTGGCTTATCCTTAGGCGGCAAGAATGTAAACGCTGGAACAATCTGCCCTTTATTATCCCTGGTAAACACTTCAGGATCAGACCCGAAGGTATAATGTCTCCCTAATTCAATATGTGAGAAGTCCGGCAATTTACTTTACCTCCATTATGGAAATTTGTTCATCAAGATGTAAACGGTTCCATGTTCTAACTCTATGACACAAACAACATACTAAATCACATTTAGCAATTTCATCCAATACTTTTTCAGTTACCCGTTTCGTTGAGCCTAAGTTTACTGAAAATAATTTAATTTCACCTGGTCGATGGTCAAATTCCATTAAAGATTGATGGTACCTTTTACCACAATCAATACAAGGTTTTGACTTTCTATCCCATAAAATAACTCTTCGCTTTAAAAGAAATTTAGCGTCAACGCGTTTGCGAACTAATCGACCATTTGTGGACTCTCGATACCGTTTTTCATTTATGGCTCTAGCTCTTTTTACATAAGGTAGTGTTCGGTACTTCTTTAATTTATCAGACATCATTGGAATTACACAATAAACCATGAACTCTCAAATCTGGCTCAACTGGCTCAACATGATTATGATCCCCTTCAACATACCACAAACTACATGGAATACAGAACTTCATTTCAATCGGCTCCACAACCTCACCACGAATAATTCTACCAACCCACCCAGGTTTAAGCACGATAAGCCTCCATTAATCGCATCTGTACAATTTCAATAAGTTCTTGTTCATCGACCTCATAAATCATTGCAACACCTTGTAGATACTTCAACACTATATTCCCCGCAATCTCACCACGATGCGCGATATCATCACGCAAAACTGGCTCAACTGGCTCAATGTGTCTCGGTGGAACTAGATGTATCTTGTTCATATCCTGGTAGCCTCGTCCTAAATTAGCTCGGAGTTCTATCATTCTCAAGCACCTTTGGTAATGCTATTCGCTCCCACTGTCTTCTATAACAACTCCTACACTCGGACTGTGTATTCATAATCCCAACATCAATACTACTCGCCCAAGCCTTCCTTAACTGCATCCCAAGTATACGACCACAAAACTCACAATCCGTACAACTGATGAAAATATCATCCTCATACTGTGGCTGAATTTGGCTCATCTCTCTTAATCTCTCTCATCGTTATAATAGGCGAAGTCATAAATGGAAGCCCAAGTTTGGACGACTTATCAGTCTGAAATATAGTTACAGACTTCCCAACCGATAATGACGGAGGCCACAAATGTAACCTCCCACTCGTATACCG